>NICF_comb_assmDRAFT_10000884_pt1 | contig 24621 bp, 26 predicted proteins | sample NewIslPassag4_SG_FD_11279 | JGI IMG/M metagenome (IMG submission 11279) | reverse complement strand
GCGCTGTAGAGGTAGGCGACCGTGGTGCCGAGCGCCACCAGGACGTCCATGTTCGGGTTCAGGTGGCGAAGGCTGGTGTAGCTGCCCTTGTAGAAGCGCCATCCGAGGCCGAACTGGATGGGAGTAGCCAGCAGCAGGAGCAGCCATCCGGTCAACTGGTGGTCGTCGTTGATCGTTATGTCGGCGATGTCCATCCCCATCGCGAGGATGATGGTGGGCACGCCGATAATCGCGCCGAGGATGAGCGTGGTAAGCGTGCGTCGCGCGTGGCTCGCACGGGTGGCCTCGCGGTCTTCGGCGGGCTGTGCCTTGCGGGCCTCGTAGCCGGCCTTTTCGACGGCGGCGATGAGGCGCTCGACCGGGACATCGGTGGCCAGCGTGACGCGGGCCGTCTCAGCCGCGAAGTTCACGCTGGCAGTTTCGACGCCCTCGACCCTGCTGAGCGCCCGCTCGACGCGCCGAACGCAGGACGCACAGGTCATCCCGGAGATTTCGAGGATGAGGGCGTTGTCCTTACTGGACATGGCGGGACTCCGTTCCCGGCCGGTTCCGGTCGGTTATGCCAGGCTGGCTTCGTAGCCTTCCTCTTCGATGGCGGCGATGATCGCCTTCGGATCGAGGTTCTCGCCCTGGACCACGGCCTTCTTTTCGTCGAGGCTGACGCGGGTTTCGCTGACACCCGGGACTTCGTTCACCGCATTGGTGACAGCGCGAACGCAGTGGTCGCAGGTCATGCCGGTGACGGTGAATTCAAGGGTCTGAGCCATTCTGGGTTCCTCCGTTGCGTTGAGCGTTTGCGCTTTAGTTAGGCCTCGGCGGGGCCCTGGAGCCGGTAGATCCGCAGGAGTTCGCTCACCGCCCGGTCCTCTTCGCCGCCTTTCATCATCTCGACAACGTGGGTGCGGAGGTGGCCCTCCATCACCAGCCCGTCGAGGGAGCGAAGCGCCCTCTGGATGGAGAGGGAGAGGTCGAGGACGTCGATGCAGTAGCGGTCCTCCTCGATCTGCTTCTCGAGGGCGGCCACCTGTCCCTTGATGATTTTGAGCCGGCGAAGCGCCTGGCGTTGCGTTTCGGGGGTCACGCGCCGTCCTCCGAATAGGGTACCCCCCTATCCTGATCTGATTTGGCGAACGCCGTCAAGAGGGCGCGGTGTCCCCGGGGGAAGGGCTGCTATTGGAACGAACGATGAGGCTGGGAAAGGGGGCGCTATCGCGGGCCGATGGCGCCGATCTCCTTGAGCCGTTCGATTTCCTCCCAGCTGAAGCCGGCCTCCGAGAGCACCTGCTCCGTGTGTTCGCCGAACTCGGGAGCGGCCTTGCGAATCGTCCCGGGCGTCGCCGACAGCTGAACACCAGGCCCGACGATTTCGAGCTTGCGGCCCGAGGGGTGGTCCAGCGGAACGATGTAGTTGTTCGCGCGGACCTGTGGGTCGTGGATGACCTGGCTGTAGTCCTGGATTGGCGCCACGGGGAGCCCGCATTCACCCGCGAGATGGTTCACCCAGTCCCACTGGTCGCGTTCGGCGAAGATGCGGTCGAACTCGGCGATGAGCTCGCGCCGGTTCGCGATGCGCTGCCGGAACTCGTTGAACCGCGGGTCGTCGATGAGGTCTTCCCGGCCGATGCCCTTGCACAGCGCTGCCCACCATCGGTCGCCCTGCGCCATGGCGAGTGCGATGTAGCGGCCGTCCCGACACTTGTAGACGTTCCAGAGGGCGTCGGCCTCATGACGATGCCGGCGCGGTGGGATTTTGCCGGTGAACAACGCTGTGGTTATGTTGAATGACTGGAGCGCAACCTGTCCGCCGAGCAGGGAGGCTTCGACCTGTTGACCTTCGCCAGTGCGGGCGCGATGCCAGAGCGCGATGAGGATCCCATAGGAGAGGAACATCGCGCCGACCTGGTCGGCCATGCCGCCGAACGAGAAGATGGGCGGCACGTCGGGCGGGCCCTGCATCATCATCGTGCCGCCGCGGGCCTGCCCGAGAAGGTCCATGGCGGGCCATTTCGCGTGCTCGCCCTGCGAGCCATAGCCGCTCGCCGAGGCGTAGATGATGCCCGGGTTCCGCTCCCGCATCACCTCGTACCCGAGGCCAAGCCGTTCCATCACGCCGGGGCGCATGTTCTGCACGAACACGTCTGCCGTTTCGACCAGGCGGAGCAGCGTTTCCCGGCCCTCGGGATGCTTCAGGTCAATGACGATCCCGCGCTTGTTCCTGTTGTGGCTTTCGAAGTAGCCGTTCGGCTCGCCCGGCGGCGTGCCGAACGCGCGCCCGGGGTCGGGAGCATCCGGGCCTTCGACCTTGATCACATCGGCTCCGAAATCGGCCAGCATGGCAGTGGCGTAGGTGCCCTGCTGCCAGATGGTGCAGTCGATGACCTTGAGTCCGGACAGGGGAAGGCCAGTGTGCGGGACGTCGGGGAACATCGCGCTTCTCCTCGCGCCGTGGGCGCTCTGGGGATCATCGTGAGCGGGTCAGGGGGTGTCAACGGGCGGACTGCTATGCTCGCGATATGGCTAGGGAGTACGGGCACCGGCGCTTCGCCGCAATGTGGTCGCGGTCGACTGCTCACGAGGGGCGGCAGCAGCGAGAAGCTCGGCGCCGGGCCGTGGCGGGCATCGAAGGGAGAGTCCTCGAAATTGGGTTCGGCGTCGGGACGAACTGGCAGTACCTGCCGGCGTCAGTGGACCGGTACGTCGGCATCGAACCCGACCGGTACATGCTCCAACGAGCGAAGGTGATCCCCGCGCCTCTCGCGGTGCGGGGTGGCCTGGTCCGGGCGCGGGCGCAGGAGCTCCCGTTCGCAGCCGGGACGTTCGATGTGGTGTTCGCGACGCTCACGTTCTGCACCATCGAGGACGTCCCGCAGGCCCTGGCCGAGATTCGCCGGGTGCTCAAGCCGGGAGGTTCCTTCCACTTCTGGGAACATGTGCGGCCTGATGGGCGTGTCATCGGGCGGCTTGCGGACGTGGTGACACCCTTGTGGCGACGCTTCGGCGGCGGCTGTCACCCGAATCGCCGGACGGTCCGGGCGATTGAGGATGCGGGGTTCCGGATCGAATCGCTTCGCAGGATGAACCTCGGCCTGGTCCCGATGGTGATTGGCTCAGCAAAGGCCGGGAGCGGGGTGGCCGTCCCTATACTTGACCCGGCGTAGCGTGCAGCGCGCCTGAGATCGCTCCGGGGTTTTGTGTTGAGGATAGGTGCCCACGTCTCGAGTGCGGGTGGTCCCCAGAACGTGTTCCCGAAGGTGGCCGAGATCGGGGCCGAGGCCGTGCAACTCTTCATTTCGGCGCCCCAGCAATGGCGCTTGCCGAACCTGAAAGACGCGCAGGTGGAGGCCTTCAAGGAGGCGCGCGCGGCCGCCGGCATCCCGGCCTTCTTCCACGGCGTCTACCTGATGAACTTCGCAAGCCAGGACCCGGCAATCCTCGAGAAGTCGGTCGCCTCGTTGACGTCGTACCTGCAATGGGCGGACAGGCTCGGCGTGGTCGGGACCATCTTCCACGTGGGCAGCCACCTGGGCGCGGGGTTCGACGCGATGCTGGAGCAGATGTGCCGGCTTCTGCGCCAGTGTCTCGAGGCGGCGAACAACCAGTCGCTGCTCATCCTCGAAAACAGCGCCGGGCAAGGAAACTGCGCCGGGAAGGACTTCTCGGAACTCGGTGCGCTGGTGCGGGGACTCGACAACGACCCGCGGGTCGCCATCTGTCTCGACACGTGCCATGCACTCGCCATGGGGTACGACATCACGACCCGGGAAGGATGCGAGATGGCGTTCGAGGAGCTCGACCGGGAAGTTGGCCTCGACCGCCTGGTGGCCGTGCACGCGAACGACAGCAAGATGCCGCTCGGCGGGGTTCGCGATCGGCATGAGAACATCGGCGACGGACATATCGGATACGAAGGGTTCCGGACGTTCATGAGCCACCCGGCGGTGCGCGATGTGCCGTTCCTGCTGGAAGTCCCGGGCCTGGACAACAAGGGCCCCGACGCGGAGAACGTCGCGCGGCTCAAGCGCATCCGGGAGGAACTCGGGATCCCGGCTCCGTGACGTGGCGCGGTGCGCGGGTCGCCGGTATGGTTCTTCGCGGTATGGAAAGCTCACCGATGCCGACGACAGGGAAGCTGACAGGGCCCCTTTTCACCGAGTGCGCCGAGTGGATCTGGGAGCAGTTGCAGGAAGAGGGGTTCATGCTCGCGGGCGAGCTCATTGAGCTCATTCTTGCTACGGAGCGGGAGCTCGCTGTGCACACCCGGCCGATCGAAGAAATCGCCGAAGTACTGGCGGACGAGTTCCGGATGCGCGGCATAAGCGGCTGCCCGGGCGAAATCACTTCAGCGCTCATCCTCCAGGTGCTGCAGTGGGAGGATGATTTCCTTGGTTTCGCAGGCATCCGCCGGGAAGAAAGCTAATTGCAATCCCGCGACGAGCCGTGTCGCCGGCTGGTCTTGAGATTGACGCTAACCGACAGGCTGGGTGAGACTGGCCCGTAGTTCATGTCAGGAGGTTGGCCGCTCAACCAGTCTCTTCAGCTTGCGAGTGAGTGAACGTCGTAGCGCCAGGTCCGTCCGGATTGCGGACGGATGACGAGGCGGGGGCAGTATCGAAAGACTCGGCGGATGGCCCCCCGGCAGGCACGGTCGTGAGGCGACCCACAAACCAGCTCGGGTAACCGGCTGACAAAAGGGCGCCAGGTGCCAGGGAGTAGCGCTCCCTTCTACCTCACTCACCAATCCGACCCGGAGTCTTGCCGCCGCGCGAACGACGCGTGGCGGTCCAGTGTGCCGCGTGCGCGCGGCAGGGGTTCGTGTATGTGTGGGATAGTCGGTTACGTAGGGAGCAGGCCCGCTGCCCCGATTCTTCTTCGCGCGCTCCAGGACCTTGAGTACCGCGGGTATGACTCCGCTGGCGTCGCCCTGTTGTCGGATGGCGGTGAGGGTGAACCGCTCACCGTCACCAAGCGCCAGGGCAAGATTTCGAACCTGGAGGCGGCGCTCCGCGAGAACGGTGAGTCACACGCCACCACTGGCATGGGACACACCCGGTGGGCGACGCACGGTGCACCGAGCGACACGAACGCGCACCCGCACACCTCGTGCTCGGGTGAGGTATGCGTCATCCACAACGGAATTGTCGAGAACTATGCGGAGCTGCGAACGCGGCTCCGCGAGGCTGGCCACACATTCAACTCCGAGACGGACACCGAGACCATCGCCCACCTGATGGAGGACGAGGTCAAGGCCGGCGCATCGCTGCTTGAGGCGCTGCGCAAGACCGCGGCGCAGCTCGAGGGTTCGCAGGCCATCGTCGCGATGAGCCCCTCGGAGCCCGGCGTGTTGGTGGCGGCCCGGATCGGGAACGCGGGCGGCGTTGTCGTTGGGTACGCGGACGGCGAAATGCTGCTCGCAAGCGACCTTGCAGCGATCCTGCCGCACACGCAACGCGTTGCGTTTCTTGCCGACCGGCAGTTTGTCCGGGTGGACAGCAAGGGCGCCCGGTTCTTCGACAGCAATGGCCAGGAGTTCGAACCCGAGATCCGGCGGGTACCCATCGACCCGGTGTCGGCGCTGAAGGGGCAGTACCCCCATTTCATGCTCAAGGAAATCATGGAGCAGCCGGAGGCGCTTTCGGACACTATCCGGAGCGTCGCGACGCTCCAGCCGCCGGCCCTTCGGCTGGACGACCTGGGCGAAGTCGCGTCGCGCCTGGCGCAGGTGCGGCGCGTGGTGCTCATTGGCATGGGGACCAGCCTGCACGCCGCGATGATTGGCCGGCGATACATCGAAGAGCTCGCCGGGATTCCAGCCGAGGTTGATAACGCGAGCGAATTCCGGTACCGGGACCCGATCCTGGACGACAGCACGCTTGTGGTTTCGGTTAGCCAGTCCGGCGAAACCGTCGACGTGCTCGAAGCGATGGCCATCGCGAAGCGGGCGGGCGCGCTGCAGGTGACGATCTGCAATACGGAAGGGGCACAGACGACGCGCGTTGCCGATGGCACGGTGTATACCCGGGCCGGGCTCGAGCGGGGCGTGGCGAGCACCAAGTGCTTCACTACGGCGCTGGCGGCGCTCTATGCACTGGCCCTGAAGCTCGGCGAGGCGCACGGGCAACTCTCGGCCGAGGACCTCGAACGGCACATCCAGGACCTCCTGCGCGTCCCGGATGCGGCGGCGCGGGTCATCGCGGACGACACGCTATACCGGCAGCTCGCGAATCGGCTGTACGAGGCGGCGCACATCCTCTTCCTCGGGCGCGGGCTCGCATACCCGGTGGCGATGGAAGGCGCCCTCAAGATGAAGGAAATCAGCTACATCCATGCCGAGGGCTATGCGGCCGGGGAGATGAAGCACGGGCCGATCGCACTGATCGACCGTTCGTTCCCGACGGTGGCAGTCGCTACCAGGCACGCGCTTCGGCAGAAGATGATTTCGAATATCGAGCAGGTGCAGGCGCGCGCCGGTGAGGTTATCGCTGTGGTTACGGAGGGCGATACGGAGGTGCCGGCGATCGCGGACTACACCATCGAGGTGCCGGAAGTGGCGCCGTTGCTTGAGCCTATCGTGGCGACGCTCCCGCTGCAGTTGCTTGCGTACCACGTCGCCGTTCGCCGCGGATGTGATGTCGACCAGCCGCGGAACCTCGCCAAAACGGTAACGGTGGAGTAGCCGGGGCAGTGGCGAAGCAGGCAGGTTTGACGTTTCTGCGATGTTCTGACAACACAAGCAAAGTCAGCTTGGGAGCGTTAGGCCGCTAAGGTATATAATCACACGGGTATCAGCCGAACTTATGCAAGGCGATGGAGGCATAGACCGGAATGATTAGCATTAGCAAGTCGGTAGTATGGTTCGAGGAGGTAGGCCATGAAGACCTTGCCCTTGTTGGCGGCAAAGGTGCCAACCTCGGAGAGTTGCTCAGGGCCTCCATCCCCGTCCCACCCGGCTTCGTCGTCACGGCTGATACATATTTCCAATTTATTGAAGAGAACGGGCTTTCATCGGTCATCAAGTCGGAACTTGATGGTCTCGACGTCCACGACTCGCGGGAACTGAACGAACGAGCTGCGCGCATTCGCAAGGCGATCCTGGATGCGCCGATGCCGGCCGCGATCGCCGATGAGATCAAGGCTGCGTACAAGCAGCTCGGCGAAGGCCCGGTGGCGGTTCGCAGCTCGGCGACGGCCGAGGACCTGCCGGAGGCCAGCTTCGCGGGCCAGCAGAGCACCTTCCTGAACGTTGTAGGCGCGGACAACGTCGTTCGGGCCGTGCAGGCCTGTTGGGCTTCGCTCTTTGAAGGGCGGGCCATTTTTTATCGCCAGGAAGGCGGCTACGACCATCTGAAGGTCGGGCTCGCGGTGCCGGTGCAGCGCATGGTGCAGTCGGAAAAGTCCGGCGTCATGTTCACCGTCGAGCCGGTTACGTCCGACGCGAGCAAGATCACGATCGAGGCGGTGTACGGCCTGGGCGAAGGTATCGTCTCCGGTGAGATCTCCCCGGACCTGTACATCGTCGACAAGGAAACGCTCGAGATCGTGAGCATCACGCCGGCTCCGCAGGACCGGATGATCGGCCGTGCCGAGAACTCGGATGGTGGCCACGAAGGCGCCAACGCCTGGCTTGAAGTGCCCGCGGAACTCCGCGAGAAGCAGAAGCTAACCGAAGCGGAAATCAAGCAGTTGGCCGAGATCGGCCGCAACGTCGAGAAGCATTACGGCCGCCCGCAAGACATCGAGTGGGCCTATGAGAACGGCTCGTTCTATCTGGTCCAGGCGCGGCCTGTGACCACCATGCGCGACCAGGCGGCTGCCGATGATGACGACGAAGGCGAGGAGGAAACGGCGCCGGTCCTGGCGACGGGCCAGCCGGCCAGCCCGGGCGTCGGTGTCGGCCGCGTCCGCGTCGTGCACGACCCCTCGCAGATCGACATCGTCAAGGAGGGCGACGTCCTCGTCGCCGAGATGACGACCCCGGACTTCGTGCCGGCCATGAAGCGGGCGTCGGCCATCGTGACCGAGCGCGGCGGCCGGACCTGCCACGCGGCGATCGTGAGCCGCGAACTTGGCATCCCATGTGTCGTCGGGGTAGGCGGCGCGACGAAGCTGGAAGTCGACCGCGAAGTTACGGTCGACGGCTCGCGCGGCGTAATCTACGACGGGCGCGCCGAGGCCCGCCTTGCGTGGGCGGAGCGCCAGAAGGAGCGCTACGCGCGGGCTGCTTCGCTCAAGACCGTGACGAAGCTCTACGTCAACCTGGCCGAGCCCGAGCTCGCCGAGCGGGTGGCGCAGCGCAACGTGGACGGCGTCGGCCTGCTCCGCGCGGAGTTCATCGTGGCGCAGATCGGGACGCACCCGCGGCAGTTCATCGAGGAGGGGCGGCCCGAGGAGTACACCCGCCAGCTTGCGGCCGGCATCGCGGAATTCTGCCGGGCGTTCGCTCCGCGGCCTGTGGTGTACCGGCTCACCGACTTCAAGACGAACGAGTACGCGAACCTCAAGGGGGGCTCGAAGTACGAGCCCACTGAAGAGAACCCGATGATCGGGTTCCGGGGCGCGAGCCGCTACATCAAGGAGCCCGAGGTGTTCCGCCTCGAGGTAGAGGCCATTAAGCAGGTTCGCCAGGAGTTCACGAACCTCTACGTGATGGTCCCGTTCGTGCGCACCCCCGACGAACTGCGGCGGGTGAAGGAACTGCTCGCCGAGCAGGGAGTGGTGCAGAACGACGAGTTCAAGCTGTGGATGATGGTCGAGGTGCCCTCGAACGTCATCATGCTCGACAAGTTCATCGACGTCGGTATCGACGGCATCTCTATCGGCTCGAACGACCTGACCCAGCTTGTGCTCGGCGTGGACCGCGACAGCGAGATGCTGGCGGACACGTTCGATGAGCGGAACGAGGCCGTGATGTCTGCGATCGAGACGGCGGTGAAAACCGCACGGCGCCGGGGCATCACGGTCGGCATCTGCGGCCAGGCGCCGAGCGTCTACCCCGAGGTGACCGAGAAGCTCGTTGAATGGGGTGTAACCTCGGTGAGCGTGAGCCCCGACATGATCGACCAGACGCGCGAGATCATCGCCAACGCGGAAGCGAAGGCGGGCCGCAAGCCGGAGTAACGTCACGAAACCGAAAATCAGCCTGATAACCCTGGGCGTGGCCGACCTCGGCCGCGCCCTTCGCTTTTACCGGGATGGGTTGGGTCTCCCGGTGCACCTGGAGACGCCCGAGGTAGTGTTCTTCGCGCTGGAAGGAAGCTGGCTGGCGCTCTGGTTACGGGAAGCGCTTGTGGCTGACGCGGGCATTACGGACCCCGGAGCCGGGTTTGGCAGGTTCAGCCTCGGCCACAACGTCCCCTCGAAAGCGGACGTTGACGCGGTGCTTCGGCGCGCGGTTGAGGCAGGCGCGACGCTGGTAAAGCCCGCACAGGACACCGAGTGGGGCGGCTACGCCGGCTACTTCAGCGACCCCGACGGGTTCCTGTGGGAGGTGGTCTGGAACCCGGATCTCGATCTCACGTGAGTGGCGGTTGGTGCGGGTTTGAAGTGCCGGGCGGCGATAAGATCCGGGCATGGACCTGTCGCGCGTGCGGCTGCGTTTGGAGGCGAACGAGGAGCGGCTGAGCCCGTTCGCGGCGAAGACTTCCACGAGCAAGGGCAGGAAGATCCCGGAGGAGCCTTCGCCGCTGCGAACCGAGTATCAGCGCGACCGTGATCGGATTGTGCACACCAAGGCGTTTCGACGCCTGAAGCACAAGACACAGGTGTTCATCGCGCCAGCGCTGGACCACTACGTGACGCGGCTGACGCACACCATTGAGGTCGCCCAGGTCGCGCGCACCATTGCGCGGGCGCTGAACCTCAACGAAGACCTTGCGGAGGCAGCAGCGCTCGGTCACGACATTGGCCACGGGCCCTTCGGCCATGCGGGCGAAGAAGCGCTCGCCGAATGTCTACCCGATGGGTTTCGCCACAATTACCAGTCGGTGCGTGTGCTCGACAGGCTGGAGCGGCGAGGACAGGGCCTGAACCTCACGTACGAGGTGCTCGACGCCATCGAGAAGTCGAGCAAGGCCCGCGAGGACATTTTCGCCGAGGGCTGGGGTGTGCCGGTCACGCTCGAAGGCCAGGTCGTGAAGGTGGCTGATGCCATCGCGTACCTGAACCACGACATCCTGGACGCGATCCGCGCCGGCATCATTCGCGAGGAAGACCTGCCCGACGCTACCCAGCGGGAACTCGGCCGATCACACAGTGAGCGGCTGAACACGCTCATCTCGGACATCGTTGAGGCGAGCTGGGCCGCTACCGGCGAAACGGGCGCCACGGAGCCGCCGATGATCACGTTCAGCCCGCGCATCACCGCGGTGGCGAACGAACTTCGCGAGTTCATGTTCCAGCGCGTGTACCTGTATGACTCGACGCGGCAGGAGGCGGAACGGGGAAAGCGGGTCGTAAAGTTCCTCTTCCGGCACTTCGTCGAGCACCCGGAGGGCATTTCGCCGGACTACACCCTTCCGGACGACCCTGTGGAGCGGCGGGTTGCCGATTTCGTGAGCGGGATGACGGATCGGTATGCATTGCGCCTGGCGCGCGAGCTCGGGTGCCCCGAGGCGCTCGATTGGGTTACGTAAACTACGCTGTACGCGCGGAAAACTCGTTTCTTGGCGGTTACCTGGAGCGATGTGATAATCGGAGCGGTGGCGAAGGCCGCGTGCTATGAGTGATCGCTATGGGTCCTACCCGCCGGATGAACCGATAATCGGCGGTCCCACCCCTCCAGCTTCAGCCTCGGGCAGCGCAGTGGGCTATGAGCCTGTTGTGGGCGATCCCGCGGAGTACGGCGACGAGGAGGCGTGGGACGACGAGGCGTACGTTGATGACGAGTACGCCGAGGACTACGACGAATACGGATACGCCGACGAGTACGACGAGGGGTACTACGTCGATGATGAGCCCGCGACCCGGCAGCCGCTCTTCTACGTGTTCATTGCCGCGGCGGTGCTGGTAGGGGTTGCGGCAGTCTTCCTGCTGTTCTCGTTCGTGCGTGGCGGCAACGGTGACGATGCGCCCGTTGCCGACTTCCGGGTGTCCGTCGAGTCGCCGCGCAACGGCGACCGCATCGAAGTTGGCGCCGAGGCAGTCGTCACGGTGTCGGCCGCAGCGACGGAGGAGATAACCAGGTTCGAGCTCTACGTAGACGGCGAGCTCGTGACCGGCGTCGATGCGACACCGCCGGCCACCGGTGACATCTACCACGCCACCCTGAAGACTACCTTCAACCAGAAGGGCGAACACGAGCTGTGGGTTCGCGTGATCTCGGTCTCGGGCGCGTCGAAGGACAGCGACAAGGTTCGCGTCGTGGTGGTCGAGGACATTGGCGAACGCCCCGTACGAATCAAGGGGCGAGTGCTGGCTACCGTCACCATGCGAACCGGGCCCGGCGACGACTTCGAAGCTGCCGGCACGCTCCAGGCAGGCCGTGAAGTCGACGTTATCGGCCGAACTCGCAACGGCGAATGGCTGCTTGTTGACGTTGGCGGGGGCAACTGGGTGCCGCGAAGTGCAATCGAACTGCTCGATAGCATCGAGCTTGTGCCCGTGCGGGAGCCAACGCCGACACCGGTTCCGACGCCAACGCCGGAACCTTCGCCGACGCCGACGCCTGAACCGGACATGCCGGACTTCGCGCCCACGGACGCGTTCCTGGTTGGCAATAACCTGCTGCGCGTCACCATCGCGAACCGCAGCGGCGCGGCGTACGAAGGCATCCTTGTGGTTTCGGCGACAGGCGTGGGTGCAGATCCGCCGAGCATCGCAGTCAATGTGTCGATGCCGGGCTACAGCAGCATCACTGTCGACTTCACGCTGGATCCGCCGCTCACGCGGGAGGCGACCGTGAACGTGAAGGTCGACCCGGACAACGCCGTCCCCGAGACAGTGGAGGACAACAATAGCGTGACGTTCGTCCTGCAGCCGCCCGCGTCGCAGCAGCCCACTCCCACTCCGACAGAAGAGACGGAGGACACGCCCACCCCGACCGAGGAGGCGTTCGCGCCTGGCCTCGTACCGAGGCGGCGGGCGGCCTAGCTCCCGCGGGGGACGACGATAACGGTCGAGTAGGCTAAAGAAATGCCCGCCGGTGTCACACCGGCGGGCTGTTCGCCTCCGGGCTACCTACAATCGAGTCGATGGACGCGGTCGAGGAGATCAAGCGCAGAGTCGACCTGGTCGAGTACATCGGCCGGGTAGTCCGGCTGCAGAAGTCGGGGCGCAATTTCCGCGGGCTGTGCCCCTTCCACACCGAGAAAACGCCTTCGTTCTACGTGTTCCCCGACCGGGGCACGTGGCGCTGCTTTGGAAGCTGCGGCGAAGGCGGCGATCTGTTCACCTTCGTCCAGAAGCGCGAGAACATCGACTTTCGCACGGCGCTCCGCGAGCTGGCCTCGGAGGCGGGCGTTCAGCTTGCGGCTGAGTCGCCCGAGCGCAGGAGCCGGCTGGAACGGCTCGCCGCAGTGATGGCGGCGGCGGTGGATTACTACCAGCGATGCTTCCGGAGCGATGAGGGCGCCGCCGCCCGCCAGTACGTGTTCGGCGAACGCGGGCTTACGCAGGAGGCGGTCGAGACCTTTCGCATCGGCTGGGCGCCGGACGACTGGCGCGGGCTGCGAACGTACCTCGCCGGTCGCGGGTACGACGACCGGGACATGCTCGATGCCGGGCTGCTTGTGGAGCCCGAAGGTGGCCGCGAACCCTACGACCGGTTTCGCGGACGCATCATCATCCCGATCGTCGACGAGCGCGGGCAGTTCGTGGCTATGGGCGGCCGCGGCCTGCACGGCGAAGAGCCGAAGTATCTGAACTCCCCGCAGACGGACCTCTTCGACAAAGGGCGAACGCTCTTCGGGCTGTACCAGGCAGCGCAGGCGATCCGCGAGAGCGGCACGGTGGTTGTCGTTGAGGGATACATGGACGTAGTTGGTCCGTGGCAGGCCGGGTTCCGGAACGTCGTCGCGACGATGGGAACGGCACTCACGGAGCACCACGTTGCGTTGCTCCGGCGGTTCGCAAAACGGGTGGTGCTGGCGATGGACCCGGACGCTGCCGGGGCTGCCGCTGCGGAGCGGGCCGGTTCGCTGTTTCTTTCGTTCGAAACGCCCGAGGCAGCGGCGCGGTCGGCACGGTCGGCCGACGCACTGAGCTCGCAGCACGAGCTGGAACTGCGAGTGGCCCCGCTGCCGGCCGGCCGCGATCCGGACGAGGTCGCGCGGGAGGACCCGGAGGGCTGGGAGCGGGCGATCGCGTCGGCGATCCCATACGCCGAGTTCCTGTTGCGTCGTCTGATGGGGCCGGCAGCGCCGGAGTCGCCGCTCGAAGCGCGACGAATTGTCGACCGGTTGCGGCCGGTGTTGCTGGCGGTGCGCGACCCCGTGGAACGCGCGGTGTATGTGCAGCGGGTGGCGCGTCACCTCGGTATCCCGGAGAGCGCTGTGATGGAGCGCCTTCGGCAGGGAGCGCCGAACGCGGCGAAATCGCGTGCGCCCGTCAAGGAACCGGAGGCGCCGCCGGCCCCGGAAGAAGAAATCGTCCTGGCGTTCCTGGTGAGATATCCGGAATTGCGGCACGAGTTTCGGAACATGCCCGAGACGCTGTTCACCCGGAGCATCGATCGTGAGGCGTTTCGCCGCTGGCTAGCGAACGATGAACCGGACTCGCCGGACGACCCGGTCGCGGCGCACATGCGTGCGCTGGCGCAGCGCCGGCTCCCGCCACTGTCACCCGCTGAGGCATCCCTCGCGGTTCGGCAGAAGATCCGGGCGATCACACGGGAGCGGCTGGTGCAGCACCAGGCGGCGATCACAGAGTACCTGGCGGAGGCGGAGCGGGAACTCGGAGCGGCGGCGGTCGCGGAGCTGGCCGACCGGGCGTGGCGCGGTCTGTTGCCGGGGGAAGACGCTCGCGAACTCGCGGAGACGGTCATCGAGGACCTCGAACTCGGCCTCTCGATCCACCGGCGTGAGGAGCCAGACGGCCTCCGGCGGCGGTAGTTCCGCGGTATTGAGTTATCACAAATCAGGCATTCACCCTATTGACACCCAATTGCCACCCGCTGTATCACTGTTGCGCCGGTCGTCATGATCGGAGAAAGCGGGAGGTGCCAGTAATGGCCAAGATCCGGACGCTCCTCGTCCTCGGCGCGCTGGGGGCGGTGGCCGCTGTTTCGTCGGCGACTCCGTTCCTTATCTTCAGCTGGTGGTAGCAGGAGCAACAGCATGAGAGAAGGGGGCGACCGCCGGTCGCCCCCTTCTCTTATGCTTCGACTGCACGCCCAAGTCGTGCATCCAGGATGAGCGCATCGATCATTGCGGCCGTGGCATGCGCGCGTTCCAGCGCGGCTCCTGGTGCGTCGCCCGCGTCGACGCAGGCTTCCCCGAGGCGAGCCAGCCGCAGGTCGCGAAAGTGGTCCAGGCGCTCCCGTACGAGCGGCTCGGAGACGGCGGTGTGCCAGAGGTCTGCCATGAGTGCGACATGCGCCGCGTCGGGCGGGGTTATGTAGCGGCGCGCCGCGACGACTGGTGGGGCTCCCTGGCGAAGGGCTTCGGCGACGAAGGTCAGGCGGTCTTCAGCGCGGGCCAGGGTACCAGCGACGACGTCGAGGTAGAGGGCGAGCTTGGTCGGGAAGTGGGCGTAGATCCCGCCCCTGGAGAGTTGCGCCTCCGCCGCAATGTGGTCGAGCGAGGTTCCTGAGTAGCCCGAGCGAGCAAAGCAGCGAGTGGCCGCGTCGAGGAGTGCGCGGTGGGTTCTAGCTCGCCGCTCGGCCTGCTTCATTGTCCTTGCGCCTCCACGCAGGCAGGTAGAGGGGCCGGACGTTCGCGCCGAGTTGTTCGTCCCGCCACCGTGGGAACACAGCTTCGAAGGCCTCAACCACCTTCGGGTCAAACTGCGTCCCGGCGCATCGTAGTATCTCCTGGAAGGCGGCGTCAGGATCCTGGCCCTTGCGGTATGGCCGGTCGGAGATGATGGCGTCGTAGGTGTCGCAAATAGCGAAGATGCGCGCGCCAAGCGGGATCTCTTCACCCTTGAGTCCGCGGGGGTAGCCACCACCATCCCAGCGCTCGTGGTGGGCGAGAACGATGCGAGCAGTTGGCCGAAGGTAGGGCACCTGGGCGAGGATCTTGTAGCCCATCGCCGGGTGGCGGCGCATGAATTCCCATTCCTCCTCCGTGAGCTTCGTGGGCTTGCGGAGGATGGAGTCGGGAACGCCGATCTTGCCAACGTCGTGCATGAGGGCGCCGCGATAGATGCTGCCGAGTTCGTACTCGTCCTTGATGCCGAGCATCCGGGCGATATCGAGCGCGTGGGTGGCGACGCGAACCGAGTGGCCCCGCGTCTCCTGGTCGCGGACGTCGAGGGCGGCCACGAGCGATTCGAGGGTGCCGGTGTAGGCGCGGCTGAGCTCCTCGGACATGTTGCGGATCTCGATGTAGGCGCCCTGGAGCTGCTGGTTCGACTTCTCGAGGCGAAGCACGTTCTCCCGGGTCTGGTCGAGGACCTGTTTGATGGAGTAGCGGGAAAGGAGCAGGGGCACCGCGAACACCGCCAGCCCTGCGACGCCGAGCTCGTGGTAGGCGACGCCCAGCCCGCCGCCGACGGCGCCGAGCGCTACGTAGTGCGGGAAGAGCCACGGGACGTTCGCGCGATAGGTGGCGACAAACGGCTTTCCGCTGGTGATGGAGAGGATGCTGGTGACGCAGCAGGAACTCACCGCAAAGGTGCAGATCGCAATCCCGGTACCCACGCCTACGGCCACTGCGGGGTTCGAAAGCAGCTGGTCGTGAGTGAAGGGCAAGAGGAGCGCGGGCCCGGCGAGGGAGGCGAGGCTGTGCTGACCAAAGTTGAATGCGAGTTTGTCGACGCCTGCCCGTGGCGCGCAGGCCCAGCCTGTCAGGGTGACGGTGGCGGCGGCCAGGGCAGCGCCGGGCAGGCCCCAGACCAGGCCGGCCACGACGATGCCCGCCGTCGAAATCGAGACCTTGCCGCCCTGGTGAAGGCGAACCGCGAGGGCTTCGGCGGCACAGGTCAGCGCGATGGTGACGGCGAGCCCTCCAACGTCGTGCAGGGAGGACGCGACAAACGACGCGGCGAACGCGGTGGTCCCCGCGAGGAACACCAGCGCTATGAAGAACTTCGCGCGTCGATTGGCAGGCATCTTAGTTTCACTATCGGCGCATGATCCAGTGACTGAATTAGCCAAAGGTAGCGACCATCGCGGTCCGCTGGTACCGGAGCGGAATTGGTAACAATCCCGAGGAGGTATGGAAACTGCCGCTACAACCGGCGGCCGAATTCGGCAACGGGCAGCAGGAGCCTCCGAAGCTATGGTTCGGTGCGCGCTGCCGCGGGCGAAGGTGACAACAGTGACGATTGGGTGACTGCCTTCCCGGTGGCCGAGATCGCTTAGGATGCGCGCATGAGAGTGCCCGATTTCATTCGCCAGCCGCTCAAAGGGATGGGCACGGCGCTGGGACGGTTCGTCACGCGCGTGTTCCAGGTGGCCGTCGCATCGGTGGTCGTGTCGTTCGTCCTGTTGGTGCTGGATGCATTGCTCCTGGACGACGTCCGGCGCGAGGCGTAGGCGGGATCAGGTTCGCAGCAGGCGGGCGACTTCGATGGAGTATTCCCATCCCGCCCCGTGGTCCTCAATGGCCCAAACGGCGCTCAGAACGGCATGGGCGAAGCTCCATGCCCGGAGGCGTTCGCGGTCGAAGCCGAACTCACTGGCGAGTTGTGCCAGGCGGTTTCGCAGAACGCGCCCCGGCGAGGGCTGAGCCAACAAGTGTGGGAACGGGTTTCGCATGAATGCCGCGACCTCGTACTCGGGTTCGCCGATAACGCCCTCCGGGTCGATCGCCAGCCAACCCTCGCGTTGACTGCGGAGGATATTGCGGTGGTGCAGGTCGCCGTGGAGCAGGACCCGGGCGGTCGGTTGTGCAAGCAGGTTGTAGAACGTGTCCTCAGCTTTGGCGACGAGATCGCGTGGCAGTGGGCCTGCGGTGCCGCCGAAACGCTGCCGGTGCCGTTCGAACGCCCGGGCCCAGTCCCGTAGCGCCGGGAACGAGGACGCCGCGGGAGGCGGCCGCCGAAGACGTTGCATCACCTGGATAGCGGCTTCGGTTGCCGCGGAGTCGTCGTCGAGCACGAGAAGGGGGTCGCCGGGAACCGCACGCTCGAGGAGCAGCGCGCCTGCGTCGAGGTCCGCACGCAGTAGACGGACGGCTCCTTCGCCGGCATACGCTTCGAGCGCGGCGGCCTCGGTCGCAAGGTGTGATGACGGCACGGTGAGCTTGAGCGCCACGGGGGCCCCGGAGGCATCGTGCCCCGGCGCCACCCAGCTGTAGGTGAGGGACGAGTACGGCGATTCGAGGGCCAGGCCCCAGGCATCGGCGAGGTGGGTGACGAGGCCGGGCAGACCCTGAAGCCACCTGGTCGCGCGGTCCTCGCCATAGACGTCCTGGAGCCGCCGGGCGAACCCGGGATCGATGGGGATGTCGCCGGGCGGCTTAGACGCCATGGTGGCGGCGGGCGGCTTCGGTGGCGAGGCGCGCGGTGCTGCCCGGGACGCCACGTGCTCCCCGCTCGCGGAGGGCGTGGATGATCTCTTCGAAGTGCGAGGGGCCGTTCACTTCGAGCAGGAGGTCGAGGACGGCGACACCGACCGGCATGCCCGGCGCCTCGCGATTGTGGTCGACCTCGATGATATTGCCACCAGCCGAGGCGATAACGCTCGAAACGAGGGCCAGTTCGCCCGGGCTATCCGAGACTTCGACGGTGAGGTGCCGATAGCGGCCGGCGTCGACGAGGCCTCGACGCACAATGGATCCAAGCAAGTTTATGTCAATGTTTCCGCCCGAGATGATGGCGACGGTTGTGCCCGAAGGCCGGTACGCGCCCGACTGGAGCGCAGCGACGGCAAGGGCACCGGCGCCCTCGGCAATGAACTTCGACTTTTCGATGAGGAAGACGATGGCCCGGGCGATTGCCTCGTCGCTGACGGCGATGACATCGTCGGCGTAGCGCTGGATAAGGGCGAAGGTTCGCGGTGAGGGCCCGGCGACAGCAACCCCGTCGGCGATGGTGCGGCCCGGTGGCACCGTTTCGATGCTGCCGCGTGCGAACGAGCGACGGATGCCATCCATGGCCGCCGCCTGGACACCGATGACCCGAACGCCGGGATTGGACTCCTTGATCGCGGTCGCAACGCCCGCGAGGAGGCCGCCGCCACCCGCCGGGACGAGCACTTCCTCTACCCCCGGCGCCTGCCGGAGGATCTCGAGCCCGACCGTGCCCTGGCCTTCGATGACAGCGTCGTCGTCGAAAGGCGGCACGTAGACGCGGCCCTCGCGGCGGGCGATGTCGAGCGCTTCGGCGCGTGCCTCTTCGAGCGATGCGCCGTGAAGCACGACCCGTGCGCCATAGGCGCGGGCCGACGTCACTTTCGCGAGCGGGGCAGCGGCGGGCATGACGACGGTGACGTCGAGCTTCGATAGACGGCCGGCGAGCGCGATGCCCTGGGCGTGGTTGCCGGCGCTGGCAGCCACGAGGCCCGCTCGAGCGGCGGCCGGGTCGAGTTTTCGCACGAAGTTAGCGGCGCCGCGAATCTTGAAGGACCCGGTGAGCTGCATGTGCTCGCACTTGAGCAGCACCGGCACGCCGGTTTGTTCTTCGAGCGAGAGGGAAGGCCAGCAGGGAGTTTCGCGGACGAGGCGTGCGATCGCGCGAGCGGCTTCTTCGATGCCAGCCAGCGACACGTTCGGTTCCACCACGCCGGGCTCTTCGATGCGCACGGGCCCATTGTGGCAGATGGTCGCCGGGGGAGTCGCGTTACGTCGTCTCGCGGTGATGAGAGCTAGCGGCGCCAGATTTTGCGGCGCTCCCAACACCAGGTGCACACGCTCAACGGGCGTTCGACGACCACAAACCCGTGGCGCACCGGGTACATGCGCTTGGATACGTGCTCCTCGCAGAAGCGGCAATGGCAGAGTGAGCATTCGAACGATGGATGCGGGCCGCACTCTTCGATGCCGCAGAGGCCGACGGCGTTGCGCTGCCGGGCGCGCTGTTTGTAGTCGAGGTGGCGAACCAGGTCATCGAACTTCGCGCGGCAGCGGCGGCGGGTGCATACGGCGTCGAGCCCTTCTTCGATGTAGCAGTGCTTCGCGCAGAACGGGCGGCCACAGTACTGGCAGCTATCTATGGCGGGGGCGCCACAACGGAAGAAGCGGCTGCCGACCTGGCAGTGACGGGACATGAATGGTGCTCAGGAGGCGCGTAGGTTGATCCGATCGTGTTCGGGCAATGAAGCCGAGTCAATCGAATGTGAAAACGGCCGGATTACGAGAGCCAAATACACGAGCCGGGGCCGTCGGGCGTCGACAACGAGCCAGCGGGGCTCCAGTCTTCAACACGGAAGAAGTCGACACGGTTGTCGGCGTTGGAGACCACAGCCAGGTATTCGCCAGCGGGGTCGAGGCAGAGGCCATCGGGCCGGGCGCCCACGGCACGTCTCCGTTCAATGGCGCCAGTAGCAACATCGACGACGGCCACCTCGCTCGTGTCGCTGAGCGAGACCAGCACGCGCGTCGCATCGAGCGGGATGACGCGTACAGGGGCCGCGCCGAGATCGATGTGCCGAAGGTGCCTGAGTGTCTCTCGTTCGAAGACGGTGAGCGCACGACCGTCGGCGTCGGCTGTGACTGCCAGGTTGCCAACGATCGCCAGGCTTTCGGGGAGGGCCGACGTATCGGCGAGTCTGGGTGCGTCGCCGAGGAGGCGAAGCCGGCCGTCGCGGCTGTCGGTGACGTAGATTTCGCCCCCCGCGTAGGCGACGGCGTGGGGCGTGTCGCCGGTAGGCCACGAGCCCAGGGTGGCCAGCGTGAACGCGTCGAGTTCGTCGACGCGATTCGCCGTGTCGAGGCTCACCAGCAGGCGGCCGGGCGCGACAGCGAGCCCGTGCGGGGTGGCCTCGGGAAACTCGACCGATCGGAGGATGCCCGGCGCCCGGGGATCAACTTCGACCAGGCGGTCGGCTCGGCCCAGAGTGACGTAGAGGTGGGACCCGAGCACGGCGAGCTCGTGGGCCGGGCCGGGGACCGCGAGCGAACGCGCCTGCGGCGGATCGAGCGCCAGGTCGATGAAGGTGAGCGATTCGGCGCGGAGGTTCGCGACAACCAGCGTGCCCTTCGCCGGGGGCGGAGTCGCCTCGACTTCGCGCGGTTGAGCGCGCCAGGCGAAGGCGATGGTGAGTGCCATCAGTGGCAGAATGGCGAGACGTGCGAGCCGGTTGACGCGGTTCAGTGACATGGTCGGGGAGAAGGGGCGGCCCTCGAGGGCCGCCCCGTTCAGGAGGCTGACTACCGGATGATGTTCACCAGGTCCTGGAGGATCTGGTCGCTGGCGGTGATGACGCGGGAGTTTGCCTGGAAGCCGCGCTGGGCCAGGATCATGTTCGTGAACTCGTAGGCGAGGTCGACGTTCGAGCCTTCGAGGGTGCCGGTCCAGATGGTGCCGAGCCCGCCGGTACCGGGCTGCCCGTAGGCAGGGGTGCCGGAGTTCGCGGTGTCGCCCCACAGGTTCTCACCCATCCGCTCGAGACCGCCGGGATTCACAAAGGTCGCAAGGGCGATTGGCCCGAAATCAATGGTCGCGCCGCCCTGGTAGGTGGCGGTGATCATGCCGGTGCTGTCGATCGCGATGGCGAGCAGCGGGTTGCCCGAGCCGTCGTCAAGGTCGATCTGAATGTCACCGGCGATCCCGGTGCCGGAGCCATCCAGGCCCTGGACCCGGTACCCGGAGGCGTTGACGAGGAAGCCCTCAGCGTCCAGGTCGAAGGCGCCGTCGCGGGTGTAGAACAGGCGGCCGGTGCCGTCGGAGACGACGAAGAAGCCTGTGCCCTGGATGGCGAGGTCGGTGACGCGGCCGGTGGCCTGGGGCGCACCCTGGGTCATCACGTTTGTCACAGCGGCGAGGTTGACGCCGAGGCCGATCTGCATCGGGTTGATGCCGCCGAGCCCGCCAGCAACGGGCGCGCTGGCGTTTCTAATGGTCTGCGAGAGGACGTCCTGGAACGTAGCGCGGGCGGACTTGTAGGCAATGGTGTTCACGTTGGCGATGTTGTTGCCAACGACGTCCATGTAAGACATGTGGCTGCGGAGGCCGGAGACTGCGGAATACATTGCACGGAGCATTGGTACTCAGTCCTTTCTTAAGCTGGCGGGGCTACCGCCGGGTGTGGTGTGGGTTGGGCCTCCCGCCGAGCGGACCGGCCCGGGGTGATTCATGCGATGACGACGGAATCGACGTTCGTGAAGACTCGCTGGTGATTGCCCTCCTTTGACATCGCGGTGATGACGGTGCGTTCGCGGACGTTCACGACGACTGCGAGATCGTCGAGCATCACGACGCTGTTCCGCCCGCCCTTCTCGGCAGCGCGGGTGATTGCGGAGTTGAGGCGCGCGAGACGCTGCGGGTCGAGGTTCAGGTCGCGGCGTTCGATGCGCTTCTGCGCGTGGCGGCTCAGGTGGACCTGTTCGGTCGCGCGGCTGAGGACGTCGGCGAAAGAGGTGCTCGCTGGCGAGTTCGCCTGCGCCCTCCCCGGCGGCGGGTATGGCGCCGCTGGCTGCAGGCCAACGCGGTCGATGGCCATTGCTAGCGAACCTCCGCCACGCTGAAGGGGTCGACTACCTTGCCGCCGACGATGAGCATTGGAATGCCGTCGGGGCCGATGGCCACGCGCTCGACCACACCGCTGACTTCCATCCCGGCGTTCGCGCGGTCGTTCTGAGCGGCGACGACGCGCTCGTCAGCATCGACCGTGGCGCGCTGGGAAAGTGTGAGGCTGGCGTAGGGTGCGCCGAAGAGCTCGCGCGCCACGACATCGCGGGTGATCGGGACTGCGTCCACCTGCTTACCGATGACGTTGCGGCCGATCATGGCGGTGGCGCTGGTCAGTTCCTGGAGACTCTGGAGCACCAGGATTCCCTGGGCGACAGCGCGCATCTGATTCAGCGCCTCGAACTGCGCCATCTGCGCCATGAAGTCGGTGTCCGACTGCGGGTCGAGCGGGTTCTGGTTCCGAAGCTGAGCGACGATGAGCTTCATGAAGTCGACCTGGCTCAGCTCGTTGCCAGGGGTCCGGGTCGTCGGCGAGTAGGACGTGGTTTGTAACGTGGTGACGGCGTCGATTCCGGTGGTTGGCATCCGTCGTTCTCCTAGATCCGGTAGAGGTGGTAGCCGTCGGGGTTGTAGGCGGCCTGCAGGCGCGCATGCGCCCGCGTGGTTGCCGATGGTTCGAGGCCCATGAGGCGAGCGAAGCTGTCGTCGCCGCCCCGGCGTCGGAATGACCACGCCGGGAGATCGGCGGCGGATTGCTGCTGACCCTGGCCGCCCTGCCCCACGTGGACATCGGCCAGGTTGAGGCCGCGGTCGCTCAGCAGGGTCGAGAGGTGCTGGGTGTGCTCACGGAGGAGCGCCAGCGCCTCGGGCCGTTCGGCCTCGATCTGGACCTGCACCGTGTCACCATTGAGGGTCACGCGGATGTGGACGCTGCCCAGCTCGGGCGGGTCGAGGCGAATGACGGCTTCGCCGCCGGACTGGTCGACCCGCTCGAGGATGGCCTCGCCGACCTGGTGCACGGGGGGCGGAAGGTCGGCCGTCGCCGCGGGCTGGGTCTCGACGTCGCCAGCAGCCGGCGTTGCAGCTGCCTCGACCGGCGATGGCACCGATCCCGCCACCGCGGACGGCTTCGATGTCGGGCCGGCGTCACTATCGCCTGCCGGAGCCTGTTCGAAGGTTGCCTGCTCTTCGTTCGAGTCAGCGTTCCCGACGAAGCGGACCACGCTGTCGCTAGCAGGGTTCTCCGGCGTGGCGATGCCGGAGGGTTCGAACTGTCCCTGTTCGAAGTCGGACGGGGCTTCAGGTTGCGTTGCCGGGCCGGGTCGTGAGCGCGAAACCGCGTTCGGCGCTTCGGATTCGGCCGGCGGCGCCGGCGAAAGTTCCAGTTCGGAAGCCGGCTGATTGCCCGGTTGTGTTTCGGACACCGGGAGCTGCGAGGGCTGCGAAGCGGGCTGATCTGCGAGAGCCGGATCGAGAGCCGCCGCCTCCGGCTGCGAGCTCGACGCGTTCGCTGCGGCCGTTGATGGTGTGGCCTGCGGTTCGGACGGCTGCGAGGCCGTCATGTCCGGCAGGCTGCTGGCCGCCGCGAGCGGGACGTCGCCGCTCTCGGGCACGCCTGGTTCGCTGATCCCGGCAGCGCCGGCCTGCCACCCGGGCGTTTTGGGCGCGCCCGCAATCAGCTCGGGACGCTGTTGCGGTTGCTCGTATGCGAGGAGCAGCGCAGCGAGCGCGTCGTTCGCCGGACCGTGCTCTGCCGCGCCGGGCTCGGGGCTGTCGAGGTCGCCCATTGGTTCGCCGGGCGCCTCCGTTGCCGCGTCCTCCGCCGGGCTGTGTTCGACCAGCGCCGCAAAGACGCCTTCCAGCAGGCCCGCGAACGTCCCGGGCTCCGCTTCAGCCGGGGCAGGCGTCCCTAGCGGCGCGTTGGCCAACGTGCTCCCAGGGGATGCCACTGCGGAGGGCGTCATATCTGCATCCTGAAGATTTCCTGGTAGGCCTCGACGGCCCGGTTCCGGATGGTGGTGGCGAAGTTCATTGCCAGGCTTTCGGTTTCGAGGGCGAGCATCACGTCGTGGAGCTCCACATCTTCGCCGGCGGCCATGGCGCTGACCTTCTCATTGGCGTTGTCGCTGATCGCCTGGAGCTGGTTGATGGCCTGGCTCAGCAGACTGGCGAACCCCGCCGTGACTTTCCCGGCGGCGCTACCAGTCTGTTGCTGGAGCGCTGGCCCTTGAATCAGGCCGACCTCCATTCCCATTGCCTCCTTTCGTGTAATGGGCCGGGGAGAATTACCTACTCGCGATGTCCAGTGCCCTCAGGGCCATCTGCTTCACCGCGTTGAGGACCGTGACGTTCGCCTGGTACGAGCGGTTCGCCGACGTGAGGTCGGTCATTTCAGTGACCAGGTCGACGTTGGGGAGCTGGACGTAGCCGTCAGCATTGGCGTCCTGGTGTGAGGGGTCGTAGGCGAGGCGGTAGGGCGTGACGTTGTCGACATCGACCTGGGTGAGGACGACGCCGGTGGCGGGTTGGCCGCTGAGCCTCGACAGGAACTGCGCGAAGGGAACGGCCTGGCTGGCTGCGGCAAACCGCACAATCTTGCGCTGGTAGGGCTGACCGTTGGCGTCGCGCGTGGTGTCGATGTTGGCCACGTTCGAGCTGATGACGTCCATGCGCACGCGCTGGGCCTGGAGCCCGGACGTGGTCGCCGCGATTGCGCTGAAGATTCCCATGATGTGTCTCCTTAACCGCGAATGACCGTGCGGAGGATTTCCACGCGGTTGCTGATGGCGCTCGCCGCGGCCTGGTAGCGCATCTGCGTTTCGGCGAGCTCGATCATCTCGGCGTCGATGTCGACGCTGTTGCCGTCGCGGCGAGCCGAGGTGAGGAGCTGCACCTGCTGCAGGCCCAGGCCGCCGGAGGAGCGCCCGGTGGCGTAGTGGCGGGGGGGGGGGGGGG
>NICF_comb_assmDRAFT_10000875_pt1 | contig 24819 bp, 26 predicted proteins | sample NewIslPassag4_SG_FD_11279 | JGI IMG/M metagenome (IMG submission 11279) | reverse complement strand
AATGAGGATGGATTGTATGTCCGTCTTATTTTGGCTGTCCTTGGTGATGAGGTAAAGATCGCCCAATATCATATTTACGAAAAGAAAAATGATACATATGTCGATTTTGCATTAGAGCAGGAAGAGGAAGAGGAGCTTCTTCAATTTTGTAAGGATATCCTGAAAAAGGATGAGGGAAACATCTGAGAGGTTTTTAAACTATCGGTCCGGTCTGTTTGAAAAAACAAAAGGAAATCGGGGAAGGAAGATGGGTGTGGAGAAATTTCATATTGGTGGCATAATTCCGAAGGAAGGTCAAAAAAGGGGGGTCATATCCTTTGGGGAGCCCTTTATTGACTTTATCGCAAAAGATTCCTCTAACCAGGAATTTGCTGCGTATCCCGGGGGTACTACATTAAATGTGGCGGTGGCGACAAAAAAATTCGGTTCTCCAGTCTATTATTTGGCAAAATTCGGTACCGACCAAAACAGCAAATGGATTAGGCAGTTTTTGGAGGACCAGGGAATTAACCTGCAGTATACAACGATTTCAGAGAAAAAACGGATATGCCAGGTATATGTTCATCTTGATGAATCCGGGGAACGTTTTTTCCATTCCTATGTAAACGAATCCGAAGACGAGCATCTGGAAGCGACGGACTTGCAGGAGGAACTTTTTCAACGGTCCTCCATCTTTTATTTCGGTTCCGGTACCCTTTTTCATCCGAAGTCCTTGGACACGACAAAGCGGGCGGTTGACCTTGCAAAAAAGCATAATCTGATAGCCTTTGATCCGAATATCCGCCTGAAACGATGGGAAAGTGAAGGAATTTGCCGGCAAAGGGTATTGGAGTTTTTGCCGGATGCGGATATTCTGAAGCTTTCCAAATCTGAACTTGCTTTCCTGACGGAGGAAGAGGATATCGATAAAGGGATCCGGATCCTGGAGAAATATCAAGTTCCGTTTCTTTGGGTGACATTAGGAGATGAAGGGGCGATCGGGGTTTCCGGGAACAGGAAAGTTCACCTTCCCGCAAGCAAGGTGGAGGCTACGGATACGACCGGTGCAGGTGATATTTTTATGGCCGCCTTGCTCTATCAAATCCATGAATTTGGTCTCCCGGATACAAAGGAAAAACTTCGCCAATATACGGCCACAGCCTTAAATTATGGGGCTTTAACCGTAACAGAAACCGGTGCCTTAACCGCCATATTAAATAAATGATGCGAAAAGAATATGTAAAACTTTTTTGGACTTGGTTATCAGGTCCTTTTTTCATGAATAGAGAAAAATGGAAAGTTGTTCAGGAAAGAATTTGCTATAATTTTTGTAGAAGACTGTCTAAATTTTCCAAAGGAAAGAAGAAGGAACATTCTAGGAGCTTGGGAAGGGGCCTTGAAGGATGTACAAAATATTAATAATTGAAGATGATCTTGTCATCGCCAAAACAATGAAAAACTATTTGCAATCCTGGGGGTACACCGTTGAATGTGTGACGGACTTCGAAAAGGTCATGAATCATTTCGCCGCCTTTAACCCGCAATTGGTATTGCTTGATATAAAACTTCCCTTTATGAATGGTTTTACCCTTTGTGGGGAAATCCGTAAAGTATCAAAGGTGCCGATTATCTTTATTTCTTCCGCTTCGGACAATATGAATATCGTTATGGCCATCAATATGGGGGGAGATGACTTTATCGCCAAACCCTTTGATCTTGCTGTTTTGACATCAAAGGTTCAAGCCCTTCTCCGTCGTACCTATGATTTTACCGGGCAAAGCCATTTATTGGAACATCGGGGAGCACTTTTAAACACGAGCGATGGAACCCTTCATTACAATGGTCAGGATCTTGAGCTGACCAAAAATGAGCTGAAAATTTTGCACATTCTCCTTGAAAACAAGGGTAGGGCGGTTTTACGGGACGAATTGATGAATCGTTTATGGGCAACCGACAGTTTCATTGATGATAATACTTTAACGGTTAATGTAAACCGGCTTCGCAAAAAACTGGAACAGATCGGGCTTACAGATTTTATTAAAACAAAGAAAGGAATCGGTTATTTGGTTGATTAACATGAAAAAGTGGATTGTCCTTTATTGGAAAGAGCGTTGGAAATTATTCGGCTATTTGTTCGGATTCTTTTTCTGTTTTAGCCTTATTTTTATATTGAGCCGTCATTCCCTTGAACCGGTATTGTACGGTTTCCTATTATGGTTTTATATATCTATTATTCTCATCATCATAGACTTTGTCAGGTTCAAGGGGCGGTGCGAGCGGCTTGAAGGTTTGAAAAGCCAGATTTCCTTTGACATTGGGAATTTGCCCAATCCGGTTTCTTTGTACGAAAAACAGTACCAAGAATTAATAAGGATTTTGTATAAAAATAAAATGGACATCCTAATACAAGCCGAGGAGAAGGAAAAGGACAGGGTGGACTATATAACCCAGTGGACCCATCAAATCAAAACACCGATTTCTGCCATGAGGCTTCTCCTCCAGGCAGGAAATTGGGAGGAGAAGCAAGATCTGGAAATGGAATTGGTAAAAATCGAAAAATATGTGGAATCGGTCTTGCAATATGTCCGCATAGATCATATGTCCAATGACATTGTATTACAAAGACATCCACTGGATGAAATTATCAAAAAGGCGATCCGAAAAAATGCGAAGATTTTCATCCATCAAAAAATCCATCTTGACTTTCGGGAAACAGGGATCACCGTTTTAACCGATGCCAAATGGCTGTTATTTGTCATTGAGCAAATTTTATCCAATGCCTTGAAATATACAAAGGAAGGGACCATCTCCATTTACTTGGAAGGTGCCCCGGAAGATAAACGTTTCGTGATTCGGGATACGGGTATCGGAATTTCGGAAGAGGATTTGCCCCGGGTTTTTGAAAAGGGCTTTACTGGTGCAAACGGCAGGCTGTATAGCCAATCTACCGGGATGGGATTATATTTGGCTAAGCAAGTAATGGATAAACTATCCCATCGTCTCTTAATCCAATCAGAGCTTGGACAAGGAACGAAGGTCATTTTTGACTTGAAAACAGAGGACATCTTGAATGAGTAATGTTGAAGAATAAGGCGGAGCTTTCGATTCCGCCTTGATTTATGATTGGAAAAATCCCTTACAAAGAACATTGATCCAACTTACAAAAATGTAAGGTTGGAACCGATAGTGTAAGGAAAAGCCATGTCTTGAAGCTGGCATGCCTTGCTATACTGGGGCTGAAAGAAAAAACGGAGGGATTGTAAATGCTATTGGAAGTCAAAAATGTAAAAAAAGTGTACACGTCCCGGTTTGGCACAAATCATGTCCAAGCCCTTTCCAATGTCAGTTTTTCTGTGGAAAAAGGGGAATTTGTCGCCATCATGGGGGAGTCCGGTTCCGGAAAAACAACCCTATTGAACATTTTGGCGGCCCTTGATAAGCCCACGAGCGGTTCGGTCTTTATCGATGGAAAAGATATCGTATCCATTCGGGAAAAAGAAATATCCAGTTTCCGTCGTTCGCACCTGGGTTTTGTCTTTCAAGATTTTAACCTGCTGGATACCTTTTCCAATCGGGATAATATATTCTTACCCCTGGTGCTTTCCAGGAAAAGCTATAAGGAAATGAATGAGCGTTTGCAGCCTTTGGCGGAGAAATTACGCATCCAAACGATCCTAAACAAATTTCCCTATGAAATTTCAGGAGGGCAAAAACAGCGGGTAGCCATTGCCCGGGCATTGATTACGAATCCAACCCTTGTTCTTGCGGATGAACCAACGGGGGCATTGGATTCAAGGGCTTCTGCGGAACTGTTGGATATTTTCACCCAAATTCATCAGGAGGGGCAAACGATCCTGATGGTTACCCATAGTACAAAGGCTGCAAGTTATGCGAGCAGGGTAATGTTTATTAAGGATGGTACCGTTTATCACCAAATTTACAAAGGGAATCTATCCAATGAACAAATGTACCAAAAAATTTCCGATACGTTAAATATTCTCGCAACGGGCGGTGCCGGCCATGAATAAGCTATTTTATGCAAAATTAGCCCTCACGAATATCAGGAATAACAGGAAAACGTATTTTCCTTTTATACTTGCCAGTATCGGTACCGTTTCGATGTATTACATCATGCATTTTCTCAGTGTAAATCCCGGTTTTAAACGTATGTCCGGTGGAGATGCCCTCATAACGATGCTCAATTTGGGAACGGATATCATCGCGATTTTCTCCTTTATTTTTCTGTTTTATACGAATAGCTTCCTGATCAAGCAAAGGAAAAAGGAATTTGGCCTGTTTAATATATTGGGGATGGAGAAAAAGCACATAGTAAAAGTCATATTCATCGAATCTTTTATGGTTGGCATCATAAGCATAACTTTAGGCATCGTTAGTGGAATGGTTATTGCAAGGCTTATGTTTCTATTGTTGCAATATATCCTACATTTTACGGTTCCCTTAACCTTTCATATTTCAACCGAATCCGTTGTGAAAACGTTGATCCTCTTTGGCGTACTATTTTTCCTTTGCTTTCTGAACAATATCCGGCAAATTCATCTTGCCAAGCCAGTCGAACTTTTAAAGGGAGGAGAAATGGGGGAAAGGGAGCCAAAGACAAGATGGCTGCTTTCCATAATTGGACTGGGAACTTTGGGTGCTGGATATTATATGGCCATGACGACCGAATCACCCCTTTTGGCCTTCAAGAAATTTTTCATCGCGGTTATCCTTGTGATCATTGGGACCCATGCCATATATACGGCAACTTCGATTGCCCTGTTGAAACTGTTGCGAAAAAAGAAAACATTTTATTACCGGACGGAAAACTTCATCAATATTTCCGGTATGATCTACCGTATGCGGCAAAATGCGGCCGGTCTTGCGAATATTTGTATTTTGTCAACGATGGTTCTGGTCACTTTGTCAACCACGGTGTCCTTGTACATCGGGATGGAAGGGTTGCTAAAAAATCGTTATCCAAAGGATATTTCTGTTATCATCCAGAATATGGATAGAACTGAGATCGAAGCGGTAACGAATATCATCCATGAAGAAGCGGAAAAAGAATCCCTTCAATTGGAAAACCCGGTACAATATCGATATCATAGCACGGTATTCATCCAGAAGGGGAATAGGTTTGCGACCCCAAATGAACAATCGATGATTACCAATTTATCCGTGTTATGGCTGCTTCCTCTTGATGAATTCAATTCTTTAGGGAAAAGTTCCGTTACTTTGGATGACGACGAAATTCTTTTGCATACCTTTAGGGGCGAAGAAATAACCGACCATATGATTATTGGAGATCAAACCTTCACCGTTAAAGAAAATCTTACCTCTTTTCCTAACATCGGGGAAGCATCCGCATTAGCAGCAAATGTCTATTTTATCGTATTTAAGGATGAAGAAATCATCAAATCCCTGGATGACAATCTTGCTGGACTTTCCTATTATTATGGGGCTGATGTTAAGGGGGATGCGGAAAAGGAGATTGCTTTTACGAAAGCCTTATCCAAAAAGATCCGTTCATCCTATAGCGGTACCGTGGAAGGATTGGAGGAATCCCGGGAATCCTTTTATTCCTTATACGGGGGTCTCTTTTTCCTAGGTATATTCCTTGGTTTCCTATTTTTAATGGCAACGGTTTTAATCATTTACTACAAACAAATATCGGAAGGTTTTGATGACAAAAAGCGGTTTGAAATTATGAAAAAGGTCGGTCTTAGCAAGGAGGAAATCAAAAAGTCGATTAAAAGTCAGGTCCTGATGGTTTTCTTCCTCCCGCTTGCGACCGCTGTAGTCCATATCGGATTTGCCTTTAAGGTAATCACCAAACTTCTCGAATTGTTTAATCTTACCGATATCGGCCTTTTTGCCCTTTGTACCGTTGGGACCATCCTAGCCTTTGGTGTCATTTACGCCATCATCTATGCATTGACGGCAAGGGAATATTATAAAATTGTCAGCAACTGAAAAAGAATCCCTAAGGGAAAAAAGCAAAAAAGGGAGTCAGCTCAATGGGGAGCCGATTCCCTTTTTTATAAAACTTCAAGATCTATTTCTTATTTCCTGATCGAGGACAAGGGTCTTAAACCAGTGCAGTACGGATAACCCCTGTTCTTCCCGCAATTTTTCCACATTTTCATGTCCGATAATTGAGCCCTGATAAATCGCCATCACTTCATCCAAAAGGGGCTCCAGTTCATCGATTTCATGGGTGGCGATAATGACCGTTTGATCCTCGAAATCGATATAGGAGAGTAAGCTCTTGACGATGGAATCCCGTACCAAAGGGTCGAGTCCGGAAAAGGGCTCATCCAGGAGCAAAACCTTGGCATCCCGGGAAAGGGCGAGCACCAGTTTCAGGCGGGCCCGGTTTCCTTTGGACAGTTTCTTAATACTGCTATTTTCGAGGAGATTCATGTCCTTTAACAGATGCTTTGCCTTCTCCATATTAAAATCCGGAAATTGGGATTCATAAAAGGAGATCATTTGCTTTACGGTAAAAGAGTCGTAAAACATATCAAGCTCGGTAAGATAGCTGACAATGGAAGAGGTTTTCCTTGTGACCGGTTGCCCGTACACCTTGACCGAGCCGCTGGTCGGGAAAATGAGCCCGCTGATTAATTTCAGGGTGGTGGATTTACCGCTCCCATTAGGTCCCAATAGACCATATATTTTTCCCTTTTGAAACTCCAAAGTGACATCTTTCAGCGAAAAATCAAATCCATATTTTTTCGATACACGATTCAGCTGGATTGTCATTGTTCTCCCCCTTCTTTCAGATAGTTTTGCAGGCTTTGAATCATATCCTCTTTTGTGAAACCGAGTTCCGACATATTTCTAATAAACTCGTCAACAATCTCCTTTTCCATCCTTTTAGATAATTCATGCCGGATTTCATCCCGTTCTACAATGAAGGTTCCCTGACCCCTTTTGGTTTCCACGATTCCCATCCTTTCCATTTCCGAATAGGTTCGTTGGACCGTGTTTGGGTTTACCCCTGATTGAATGGCCATTTCCCTGACGGAAGGAAGTTTGTCTCCCGGATGAATTTCCCCGCGAATGATCTTTTTAAAAATCTCCTCAGCAATCTGCCAATAGATCGGTTTGTTTGCTTCATATTCCTTTACCATTTCCTACCTCCACCTTTTTATCGAGGAGCCAGCAGCTTGCGATAAATAAAATGATTACCAACAAAAGATGATATAGAGGGATTACAACGGGTACCGGTTCAAAGGAATAGAATAAGGAAGTGTTCTCAGATAATAGGAATTCTTCCCCGCCCAAACCGTTAAACAAGGTTGGAGAGGAGTTGATAAAGTCACTGACAATATCCAACCCTTTAATGTAGGTTTCAAGCCATTGATAAACTATAAAAATAGCGGCAACAATCAGCCAGCGAAGGTGTCTGATAATCGGAAAGTTGGCGAGGGAATGATAAACCGTCCAAAGAAACAGCACCCAAAAGGCATAGTACAGCGATCCAAGCAAGATGACTGAAAAGATTTTTAATGTATTGGCCGACAGGTAAAAGGAAACGAAATCCTGGTAATCCATTAAGAGGAAAATCAAAATGGTCAAGAGGACGGTAAGGATTTGGGAAATTAGTTGATGTACGGTACCTGTCAGCAATTTCGCCCCCACCAGTTTATAGGTAGAATTGGGGTTATATAGCCATAGCTGGGTTGTGCCTTCCGTCCGGAGGGAGTGCCAGGTAATTAAGGGAAGAAAAAAGATGTGAAGAGGTAAGAGCATGAATAATAACGGAAGCAAAAAAGAACTTTCCCCGGAACGGATGCCGAAAAACATTTGGAATCCGAAGAAGATAAAAATCGGGATCAACCAGCTTAAAATGTTAAATTTTGAAAGGATAAATTCTTTTTTCATGAGTCCGGCAAAGGCTTTCATACATATCACCTTCCATAACGATATAGTGTTCTAGTTAGATAGTACACCAATACAAACAAAAATTCAATACCAAAATCCAAAAAATCTGTATTTTACGTATTTTCCTTTACCATCAAAGGGGTGGATTCGAAGGGCCCAAGAAGTTCTTAAAACGGAATCATTAGGCAGAAATTAAAAAAGCCACGGAAGATTCCGTAGCTTTTTTCGCTCTAGTCGTGATTTAGCAAGGTTTGCAATTTTTCCGCAACGTCGTCGGTAAAAAGATTTAGGGAAAGGAAATGGTCGGCAAAAATTTCCCCGAGTTGAATCCGCTCTGGGTCTTCGTTTTGCAAATAATGATAAAGGGCTTTTTCAATCAAGTCCACGAAGGGTTCGGGTTTTACATAAAGGGTGTTCCAGGCCTGTACGTTTAATGAAAGGTCAGCGCTAAACAGGGCACCTTCAATTTCCTCTTCAGGAAGAGGATGAATATCATCCGTGGAATCCTCAACATATTCCTCCGTAAAGAGGTTTTCCACAAATTCGCTGAAATCCCCGGCGATCTCTTCAAGACTCCCATTTTCACCAAGGAAAAGGATTTTCCCGTCAATTTTCCGGAAGGCTACTTTCCCGTTGTCACATATCGCAAAAGGGATGAAATCCTCCAGGTTTTCCAATTCCTCCACTGGCAACATGTTCTTTATGACAACTTCACGGGATGGAAGAAGGAACACCGAATGGGTAAGGGTTCCGCCATTTTTTTCATTCATCAATGAAAGGTAGGACGTGGGAAAGGAAAAACCAATCCTTTTTGCGGCTTTTTCCATAATCCCTTCCGGAACAGGGGGGCGATCAGAATCCTCCCAACCAAAATGGTCGCTATCGCGATAATAATGGACAATCGAAAAATCCTTTGCAATCACTTCCCATTCCAGGGAACCATCGAATAAAACCCCTAACCGGCAACCTTTCTCATCGATATCTACTTCCTCATATAGCCAATACATCGCTTCTTCAAGGGGGAAAGGGGCTTTTTCCTCCACAATTCCGAAAATCCGGATAACAGAAACGTCCCCTTTGCTAAAACCCCCTGAATTCAGGGTAATCCGCATGTTTCCGTTAAATCGGTAAACATTTTTCAGAACCGCATCATGAAGCCCGGCTTCATAAATGTCTATCAATCCCTGGGGCAGTTTATCGCGGATCTTTTCAAAATACAGGGCCGCTTCTTCCATGCATCTTTCGTATTTTTCGGTTTCCTTATTTTGCCAAGCAATCAGCTGTTCACGGACCTTTTTGTCAAGTTCCGGTTTATTGATCGTGCCATCCAAAACATAGGGGTGGAACTCATCTGGAAGCACAGAAAGCAGCACTTCCTTTACCTCTTCCAATTCCTGATCCAAATAGTCGTAAACATTTTCTCCCTCTTCTTCAAAACTCCGTATGAAGGATTCCCAATCATCCTCCGACTCCGGAATGGTTATCAGGTGGGCATCCTGCATGCTTTTGTACCAACTCTTGGTAAAGAATTTCATGGAATTCCCCCTTCATGTCTATGTATCTGTTTCCATCATACAACGAAATCAGGAAAACGTCTTTCCGGATATGCAGGCATTTAAAAAGAAAAAAAGCAGCCTGATTGGCCGCTTTACGAATCTCAAAGGATATGTAAGAAATGTAATGAAATTGAATTTAACAGGATAAGAATCCCGGTTAGCATAAGGATGACCAGCATGGATAAGGTGTCTCTCAGGCTCCAATGCATTTGCCGGAAGCTGGTTCTAGGATTGGAAGGTTGATAGCCACGGACTTCCATCGCATCGGCCAAATCTTCTGCCCGATTTAACGAATTGGTGAATAGGGGGAGGAAAACCGGGACGAGGGCTTTCATTTGCTGGAACAAGTTACCTTCCCCAAACACGGCTCCCCGCGCCTTTTGAGCATCCATAATCTTTTGGGTTTCATCAAACAGATTTGGAATAAAGCGAATAGCAATGGATAGCATCATGGAAATTTGCTCGACCGGGACCCGAAATATTTTCAAAGGCTTCAGGCAAAAATAAATGGCGTCCGTCAGTTCGAGAGGTTTTGTAGTCATCGTTACAACGGTAGTAACCAAAATAATCATCACGAAGCGGCTGAAAATATAAAAGCCGTTAACAAGACCGAATTGGGAAATTGTGATGGGACCCCATTCAAAATAGATCGTTCCTCCGGCGGTAAATAAGATTTGCAAGGTCACGGTGAATAAAATCAACCATATTAATGGTCGAACCCCACGAAAATATATTTTAAAGGATACTTCAGAGAGCTTCATGATGAAAAAGGTAAAGATCCAGAGAAAAGCAAGAGAAAGGAGATGGTTGGCTAAAAAGGTGATAAAGATAAAAGAAATTCCGCCGAGCAATTTTCCACGTGCATCCAACCTATGAATAACGGAATTTCCAGGAAAAAATCTCCCCAGCAACAATTTATTCATACGAGTCCCACCTCTATTAACACATCGGACAATTCCTCAAGGGTAAGGCAAGGGCGAGGAAGTTGGTAACCGAGTTTTTTTTCCAACAGGATTTGGAATTTCCTGGCTTCGGGATAATCGAGATTCCAGCTTTTCATCTTTTCTTCATCTCCGAAAAGCTCCCTCGCGCTACCATGGTAGACTACCTTTCCTTTTTCCATGACGACCACATTTTCTGCAAATTTTGCCACATCTTCCATATCGTGGGTGACAAGCAAGACCGTTAAACCCTTTTCTTTATGGAGCCGATAAAGGAGGTCCATAATTTCTTCCTTTCCATCGGGATCAAGGCCAGCCCCCGGTTCATCTAAAACCAAAATATCCGGAGCCATCGCCAAAATCCCGGCAATGGCCACCCGGCGTTTTTGTCCGCCGGATAAGGAAAAGGGAGACCGATCCAAAAGGGAAGGTTCCAGTCCCACTTGCCGTATCGCTTCCTTGGCTCTTATCCTGGCTTCTTCTTCACTTACACCGAAGTTTATCGGTCCGAAACAAATATCCTTTTCAACAGTTTCGGCAAAGAGCTGGGATTCCGGAAACTGGAAAACCATTCCGACCATTTTCCGGATTTCCTTTAAACTTTTTTGGTCTTTCCCCGGAAAAATGGAATGGGGACCGACAAAAACCGTGCCTTCCTTAGGCATTAATAGACCGTTCAATACTTTTAAAAGACTGGATTTTCCCGCACCGGTGTGACCGATCACCGCCGTGAAACTGCCATCAGGAATATTCAGATTAACCTCATTCAAAACTTTTGGGGTACGAACGGGTCCGAATTGATAATCGGCACTAACTTTATCCAATTTTATTTGCATAACCAATCAACCATTTCTTCCTCAGACATAAATTGATCCGGTACATTTCGCCCCCGGTTTCGTAAACTTCTGCGTAATTGCTCAGAAAAAGGGGGACGGAAATTTCCTTCCGCTTGAAAGACGGCTTCCGGAGGGCCGCTCGTTGCCAATTTCCCATCTGCAAGCAAAAAGACTCGATCGCTATAAGAAGCTTCCTTCATATCGTGGGTTATGGAGAGGACAGTCAAACGCTCCTTCTTTTTTATGTCGCGAAGGAAGTCCAACAGTTCATTTCGGCTTTTCGGATCCAACATGACGAAAGCCTCATCCAGGATTAGGATCGGGGCTTTTTTTGCCAGTGCCCCAGCAATAGCGACCCGCTGCTTTTGTCCACCGGATAAACGGGATGGATCCGTCTCCCGATATTCTTCCATTCCAACCAGCTTAAGGGCCCAATCAACCCGTTTTTTCATCTCTCGATAAGGGATATTCTCGTTTTCAAGACCAAAGGCAATATCATCCTGAACGGTCGTGCCGATGAACTGATTATCAGGGTTTTGAAAAACAAGACCGATTTTTCTCCGGATTTCCCATTTCGTTTCTTCATTCAATTCGATACCGTCAATATGTATGGTTCCTGATTGGGGCTTTAGGAGACCGACAAGTAGTCTTGCCAAAGTGGATTTTCCGGCACCGTTTTTGCCAATGACAGAAATCCATTCTCCTTCCTCAATTGTAAAGGATAGGGAGGATAACGTATCGTTTTCCTCCCGTAAATCATAGCGAAATGTTAAGTTGTTCACTTCAATGATTGGACGGGACATCTAATCCCTCCTTACTACCATATAATTACCGAAAGGGCCAAGGCAATGAATAAGGATCCATTAACGATCACAAAGTTCTTCAAGGATACGTTAAAGGTTTCCGATTTTACTTGCTTATGGTTAAAGATTGCCAGCTGTTTATAAACAGGAATAATGGCAATCAGGGTAACGAGCATGATGGTCGGCAGCAATTTAAGCATTACAGCTGCAATGATGGCAACAAAAGATAGAATATATAATGCATTAAACAAAATGACCGAATTGCGTTTTCCTATATAGTAGGTTAATGTAAACCGGTTGTTTTTAATGTCATCTTCCAAATCGCAAATGTTGTTTGCCAGCATGATATTGGCGATCGTAAATATGCATGGGAGGGAAACCAAAAGAATTTCTAAAAGTTTGATGATATCAAGATGTATATTAATGTTAGAACCTTCCCAAAGGATATTGGCGATATCTTGATCAAATGCATTGATATAGACCGTTAAAAAGAGGATGCCAAAGCCCATGGTAAGACCTGAAAAAATTTCACCGAGGGGCATCCGGGAAAGGGGAATTGGACCAAAAGTATAAAAAATCCCAATTCCAAAACAAACCATACCAATCAATAATACCAAAAGGTCTGTGCGAAAGACAAGCCAAATCCCTAGAGCCGTTGCGATGGTAAGCATGGTCAGGATAATTGCGACAACCAATTTTTCGGAAAGGTTTTCCCTCCCGATAATATTGACGGTTTTCCGGTATTCGTCCGTCGCTGCCTTTTTGTAATCCATATAGTTATTGATGGCAGTCGTTGTTAAATCGAAAATGAGCATTCCGAAAAAGAAGATGGCCGTATTTAAGGGCTGGAAGGTATCATATCGATAGTAAACAAATAAAGTTCCGATTAGGAATGGAAAAAGACTGGCAATTTTTGTCTTAATCTCGACAAGGATTAAAAAATTTTTTAAGGACACAAAAATTCCTCCGATACTAGTCTCAATCTACAAGGGTAAATTGTTCGTTGGTTAAGGTAAATGTATCTTTAATTCCTGAGGTAATGTAGACCGTTTTATCCTTTGTGATAAAAATCGCATCTACCCCATCCAAGCTTTCGACATAATCCATTCCGTCCTTCAAACCTTTGGAAAAAACAAGGGTCGAAAGGGCGTCCCCATCGATGGATTTATCGCTGATAATTGTTACACCAGCCAACCCGTTATCATAAGGATAGCCGTCTTTCGGATTAAGGATATGATGGTATTTCACATCATCCACCTCAATGTATCGCTCATAAATTCCAGAGGTGACAATGGATTTGTTGGTAAGGGGAAGTTTTCCGACCGTCTGTCCACGAGGAGCAAAAGGATCCTGAATACCTACGGTCCAATCCTTTCCTGTCGGACTTTGACCGAGGACATAAATATTGCCTCCTAAGTCTACAATGGCGCTCGTCACATCATTTTTCTTCAGAAGTTCAACGACTTCATCGGCAATAAACCCTTTCGCAATGCCACCTAAATCAAATACCATTCCCTTTTCCTCAAGGAAAACCGTTTTGTTTTCGTCATTCAATTGGATTTTATTGTAATCAATGAGAGGGAGAATCTGATCAATTTCCGATTGGGCCGGTTTCCTGGCATCATCAAACCCAATATGCCAAAGGTTTGTTAAAGGACCGATCGTGATATCAAAACTCCCTTGGGAATCTTTGCTATAGGTATAGCCGGCTTTGATCAAAGTGTAAACATCATCGGAAACTTGGACAGGCTTGATGCCGGCCATTTCATTAATGGCATCGATTTCTGTTTTTATATCCTCCTGGTTTTCCTCGCTATCCTGAATTTTGTTGGCCAGGTCCCGGATCCGTTCAAATACCGGATCCAATACAGCTTTTTTCCCTTCGTTATAAATTTTTATATTTACGACCGTACCCATCAAAAATTCCGTTTGACTGTATGGATTATCAATTATTTTTCCTGTTGAATCGGTTTCTTTCTGCTTGTCATTGCATCCAGCGATTCCGAGGAAAAGGATTAGGGTTAAAAGATATAGGAAGTATTTTTTCATGTTTTCAATACCTTTCTATAGAAGGTTTAGCTGAAGCGGTTAAAGAGAGATATAAAGGGGGACTGGACAAAACCCTCCAAAAACCTTTGTAAAATGGGAATAAGATTGAAGGATGCCAGCAGTTTGGCATCGCTCCAATCTTATTATGGTGTTCGTTCTTATGTTGTAAAAGAATTGCAGATTAAATTATTTTGCAAATACGATGTTATCAACTTCGATAGGAGTAGTATCTCCTTTTTGGGCTGCGTTTATTAATTGAGCAGCATACATTTTGAAGGCATGGCTGGAATGGGTAGCACCAGTTACGACTTCAACAGAACCTGCATCTTGGGTTTCTACAAGAGAGTTAGCCAATTGAGGAATGAAGTCTTTCGGGCCGACACCGGTTTTTTCGGACATCATTTTTTGATAATCTTCATTTTCGGATTTTTTGGCTCCATTTTCATCTACATAATCATAGTCAACGGCAGTAATTTTTCCGTCAGCAACGGTGATGGAAAGAACGGTTCTGTAATTGTTGGAATAGTTCTTTTCGGAAAGGCTATAAACACCATCTTTTAATGCTGCTTGGGCATCGATTTCAATGGTTTTTGTGTCGCCTTTTTGAGCAGCTTGAATCAATTGTTGTGCATAGTTAATGAATGATTCAGAAGAATGGGTAGCACCAGTTACAACTTCAACAGAACCGGCACTTTGGGTTTTTACCAATTGATCGTTCAAAGCCGGAATGAAATCTTTCGGACCTACACCAACTTTTTCGGACATCATTTTTTGATAGTCATCGTTTTCGGATTTCAAAGCACCATCAGCATTTACATAATCGAATTTGGATGCGGTGATTTTTCCACCGGAAACGGTAATTTCAAAAGTGGCTTTCCATCCGTTTTTGTCAAAATCAAGTTCAGTCAAAGAATAGGTGCCGTCTTGAAGAGGAGCTCCAGCAACTTGTTCTTTTTCTGTTGGTTGTTCTGTGGAATTGTTGTCCGTTTTGTTTTCGGTTGTGGTTTTATCAGAACCTGTGTCGTTTTGATCCTTTGCTTCATCACTGTTTCCGCAACCTGTCAAAACTAGAGCGAAGGATAAAGCAAGAATAGCTAAGATTTTTTTGAAGTTCATTTCACTCATCCTTTTCTATACCATTTTGTTATGTGAACTAGTTCACATGAAAAACACAAACATATACTACCATGAACGGATAAAAATGTCTGTGACAAAAATGTGAATTAACATCATTTCCATAGTAAATTGCATTTTTAAGCCAAATTAGAAAAATCCAAAAAAATATATGAATAAATAACAACGCTTTCATTGTGAATATTTTGTGTCCATTATAGACATTTCCACTATATACATGTAAAATATGTTTGTTCTTATATGTTCATGATTTCACAATATTAATGATAAGATTTTTTCACAGCAGAGGAGGAGAAGGAATGGCTAATACCAATATTGTCATTATCGGTGCAGGTTATGCTGGTGTCCATGCAGCGAAAAAGCTAGCCAAAAAGTATAAGAAAGATGATTCAGTTACCATTACATTAATAGATCGTCATTCTTATCACACAATGATGACCGAATTGCATGAAGTTGCAGCCCACCGTGTAGAACCTGATGCCATCCAATTTGATTTAAGAAAACTTTTTAATCGGACAAAGGTTCAATTGGTAACCGATAACGTTACCCATGTGGATCATGAGAAAAAAGTCGTCGTAACGGAAGACGGAAACTATCCTTATGATTATTTGATTTTAGGGATGGGTGGCGAACCGAATGATTTCGGTACCCCAGGTGTAAAAGAACATGGATTCACCCTTTGGTCTTGGGAAGACGCAATGAAACTTCGTGAACATATCGAAAAAACCGTCCGTGTAGCTGCAACCGTTAAAGATGAAGCTAAACGTCGTGCGATGTTGACCTTCACGGTTTGTGGTTCCGGCTTTACCGGTGTTGAAATGATCGGTGAACTTTTGGAATGGAAAGGTCGCCTTGCAAAGGATCATAAACTTGACGAAAGTGAAATTACCCTTTACTTGGTTGAAGCTGCCCCGACCATTTTGAACATGCTTGATCGCAAAGATGCGGATAAAGCAGAACGCTACATGGTCAAAAACGGCATTGAAATCCTGAAGAGTTCCCCGATTGTGGAAGTTAAGGAAGACCGGGTCATCTTAAAATCCGGCCAAGAAATCCCTACTTATACATTGATCTGGACTGCCGGTGTCAAGGCAAATTCCGATACGAAAGATTACGGTATGGAAACGGCCCGGGCTGGACGGTTGAAAGTAAACCAATACATGGAAGCAGAAGGTTTGGAAAATGTATATGTAGTCGGAGATTTGGCATACTTTGAAGAAGAAGAAGGAAAACCGACTCCGCAAATAGTTGAAGCAGCTGAACAAACTGCAGGAACGGCTGCCAAAAACATCATCGCTTCCATTAGCGGTGGCGAAAAGGTTCCTTATAAAGGCAAATACCATGGTTTCATGGTTTCCATCGGTGCCAGATACGGTGTTGCCAATTTGAGCGGAATTCGCCTTTCCGGCTGGTTTGCGATTTTCATGAAACATATGGTCAACCTCTACTACTTCTTTGGAATCCGTAGCGGTTACTACATGGTTCAATATATCAAACACGAATTTTTCCAAACGAAAGATAAACGGAATATTTTCCGCGACTTTACCACCCGTTACGGCAATGTGCTTTGGAGTTTCCCTTTGCGAATTTTTGTCGGTGGTTTCTGGCTTGCTGAGGCCGGTGCCAAACTTTGGGGAGCAACCGTTTGGGAAAAGGCCACATCCAGCTGGTCCAATGTTAATTTGTTGTTCAAAGGCCTGGGAGAAGATTCCTGGCTTGTCAGTGATGCGGTAAAATTACCCTTTGACTGGCTCCAAACCGCTACATCTGGTGCCAGTGCCAATGCAGAAAACTTTGCGACACCGATCTTGAGCAAAATGCCTGGTTGGTTCGAGTGGATCATGAAAATCATGATGCCTAACGCAGATGTTGCTGTATTCATGCAAAAATTCATGGTCTTCGTTGAAATCGGCATCGGTTTGGCCTTAATTTTCGGTCTTTTCACATGGCTTGCCAGTGCGGCCAGTGCCGGGTTCTTGTTCATGTTTACCCTTTGCGCAATGCTTGGTTGGGATAAAGTATGGGCACTACCTGCCTCCATCGCCTTGATGAACGGTGCAGGACGTACGCTTGGTCTGGATTATTGGGTCATTCCTTTCCTTTCCAACAAATTGGGTAAATGGTGGTACGGCAAGGAGCAATCCATCTATCGACCGAACAAAAAATAAAACATAACAACTTCATTCATATTTGGAAGAAGGAAGCAGGGGAGGATTCTTTTTATGAAAGATTACTACCGGATGATCAAACCGTGGGATATTATCATCGTTTGTTCTCTTATCTTGCTTTCCTTTCTTCCCTTTTTTATTTTTCAAGAAGTGCAAAAAGGGAAAGCGACAGAAAATGCCGTTAATGTTGCGGTGATTTCTGTAAATAATAAAGAAGTAAAACGGATCGCCTTGGACGAATCAAAGGAACCCATCATTTTTGATATCAAGGATGAGGATGGGGATGTGAATACCATTGAAGTGGTATCCGGTAAAATTCGGATCAAAGCGGCCAATTGTAATGATCAGGTGTGCATCCGGACAGGTTTCATATCGAAACCGGGGGAAACCATAGTTTGCTTACCCCATAAATTAATTATCGAAATCCAAAGTGTAAATGGCACGCAGGATGGGGATATTATCAGTTCCTGAAGGAATGGGTTGGTTACATGACGGAAAATAAGAAAAATGCATACATAGCCCTACTTGCTGCTCAGGCTGTGATTATTAGCCTTTTTGAACGAGCCATCCCCTTTCCCTTTGCCTTTGCACCTGGGGCAAAATTAGGTTTGGCCAATATCATTACTTGTATGGCCCTTTATACGTTAGCTACGAAGGATGTTATCAAAGTCATTTCCATCAGGCTGATTCTGGCCACGCTTTTTGGTGGTACCATTTCCACATTTATGTATAGTGCTGCAGGGGCAATCTTAAGTTTTATCGGAATGTGGGCTGTGAAAAAATTAGGTCCAAACAGGATTAGTTTAATAGGTGTCAGCGCAGTCGGTGCCATTTTGCATAACGTCGGTCAACTGGTTGTTGCCAGCTGGATAGCTCAAACCTGGACTGTCATGCTTTATTTGCCAGTTCTTTCTTTCATAGGGATTTTAGCTGGAATTGCAACAGGCATTGTGGCCAATTATTTATTAACTCATGTAGAAAAATTGCATTACTATCGTTTTTTACAAGAAGCAAGTGAGCAGTAGGAAAGGAGCATTTACCATGGGTGTTCACCCGATGTGGGATCAATATCCTCAAATAAAACAGGACCTGGCGAAAGTGATTGAATTGATTGACGCCCATGTGAAGGTTAGGGATCCCCAGATTGAAAAAACAGTAAAGGACTTTATTCATTCGGGAGGGAAGATGCTTCGGCCTACCTATTCTTTGCTTTGCTCGGAAATTGGCCCCGATCAAAACAAGGAAAGGTCTATAGCCATGGCCGCCAGCCTCGAATGTTTGCATATGGCAACTTTAATCCATGACGATGTCATCGATGAAGCAGACTTGCGCCACGGTATGCCGACAATACATACCAAGTATGGAAACCGTTATGCCATCTATGCAGGAGACTATTTGTTCTGTCTCTGTTTTAATATTTTGTCCAAACATATTTCCTCCTTTAACCAATTGGAATTCAATGTCCGGGGAATGGAAAAAATCTTGACTGGAGAACTGGAACAATTAAATTCCCGTTATCAACCGCCGACTTCCGTGAAAAATTACTTGTCACGTATTTCCGGAAAAACCGCCCAACTTTTTTCCTTAAGCTGTTATTCCGGAGCACTCATCAGCAAAGCTTCTCCCCAGGTTAGCAATCGGGCGAAAATGATGGGGCATTACATCGGGATGGCTTTCCAGATTATGGATGATATTTTGGATTATGAAGGAGAACGGGATAAACTCGGAAAACCGGTACTGAATGATATCCGTCAAGGGATTTATAATCTTCCCCTCATTTATGCGGTGAAGGAGAATCCTTCCAGCTTTATGGAAATCCTTTCGAAAAAGGAAGATCTGGATGAGGAAGATATGAACCGGTTAACGGATTTGATCCTTCAACATAAAGGGATTGAAAAGGCAAAAGCTTTGGCAACAAAATATACACAAAAAGCCCTTAAAGAACTGGATCGGTTACCGGAGGGAGATTATAAAGGGACATTAAAGGAAATTACGACAAAACTCCTCAGAAGAACAATATAAAATATGGATATCTCATGATGTTTTCATTTTCACATAGAAAAAAGCGAAGGATGATTGAAAAACCAATCGGCCTTCGCTTTTTTGTTGAATCTTATAAAAATTTGAAACGTATAATGATAATGATTTTGGTTCGTATAGGAACCTGCCTTTGGAAAATGCGATTTGGGAGGGGGAAAATGGCATACATTGAGGTTAAGGATTTGCAAAAGTCCTTTGGAACTGTTCATGCTGTCCGAGGGATCAGTTTTACGGTCAATAAAGGAGAAATCTTTACCATTATTGGTCCGAATGGAGCCGGAAAGACAACAACTTTGGAAATGATGGAAGGGTTGCTTACTCCGGACGGGGGAGAAATAAAAATAGGGGGACGAACATGGGGGAGACAGGGATCTGAACTAAGAAGAATGATCGGAGTTCAGCCCCAGTCCAATGCTTTGTTTGATTTGTTAACTCCTGAAGAGAACCTTGATTTATTTGCATCCTTTTATCAACTTTCCCGACCGGTGGAAAAAATTCTTCAGATTGTAAATTTAAGAGATCATCGCAAAAGGCAGGTAAAAAAATTGTCCGGCGGTCAAAAACAGAGATTGGCCATTGGGATTGCGATGATTAGCGATCCTGACATCATATTTCTTGATGAACCTACAACGGGACTTGATCCGCAGGCAAGGCGGAATATATGGGATATTATTCTGTCTTTAAAACAGCTGGGAAAAACGATCATCCTGACTACCCATTATATGGAAGAGGCTGAAAAATTAAGTGATCGTGTCTGTATTGTGGATCAGGGAGAGATTATTGCCCTCGACTCTCCAAAAAATTTGATCGGCAACCTATCCCGGGAAAGGGAATTTCAAATTACTTTTTTTACAGAAGAAGAAGCGAAAAAAGCAGCCAAGTATTCTCATGAAAGGAAGGATTTTTCGACAAGGCAGGAGGGAAAAACGGTTTATTTTTCCTGTCAAAATACCGAGAAAGGTTTATACGAAATGATCCGTTGGGCTAGAAAACAGAACCAGAAGATCGACCAAATATCCCTTAGAGAGATTAGCCTTGAAGATGTGTTTATTAGTTATACCGGGAAAGAATGGAGGGATTGAAGTGGCTATTTTCCGGCAACTCCGAAAAATGCTAGCCGCCCACTTTTAAGATGACCTTTCGGGAAAAACAATCATTGTTTTGGTCGATCTTTTTTCCTGTCATTTTAATGGTGGTGTTTATGATCATATTCGGTAGCGAGTCCAATAATGAATTTACCGCATCCATTGTTATTGTTGAAGAACATCCTACAGAAGAGACAAAGGTTTTGCATTCGGTTTTGCAGAAAATCCCGGTCTTTGACATTCAGTCCCTCGAGCCCAATAGCGTTGAAAGTGCAAAAATAATGATAATGGAAAAGAAAGCAGATGCCGCAATTATTTTATCCGGTGCAGAAGAGTCAAGGGATATCCAATTGGTCGTGAATACGGAAAATGAGCAAAATGCCACAACCCAAGCGGTCATTGGTATACTTAACAATTTTATCCACCAGATGAATCTTCAAATAGCCGGTATCCAACCTACATACAAGTTGAAGACAGAATTTATCTCCTCTGGAGAAAATCCTATCAAGTTTAAGGATTTTATTTTGACCGGTTTGATTGCCCTTAGTCTTTGCCAAGGGGGATTGTTTGGAATGTCCAATCAGGTGGACTTGAGGAGGAAGGGGGTCATAAAGCGATTAAAAATGACCCCGGCAAATATGGGATTATTTGGACTTAGCGATATGGTCATGCGGACCATTTTTGCTCTTTTCCAGTTGACGCTTTTGTCCATGATCGGCGTAATCTTTTTCGATGTAACCTTGCATATCCATGTATGGTCTTTACTTTATATCTTCCTGATCGGCATATTATCTTTCAATGCCATCGGCTATTTCCTTTCATCCATCAGTAAAACCATGGAAGCCTATGTGGCGATGGGAAATATAATTAGCTTTATCATGATGTTTTTAAGTGGGGTCATGATTCCGATCGAAACCATGCCCGAATGGATTCACCCAATATCATATGTACTGCCATTAACCTACTTTGTAGATGGAGTAAGGACAAGCATGATTTATGATCATTTTTATTCGGATTGGATTGGAATCTTGAACATATTCCTTTGGGGAATAACTTCCTATCTATTAGGTTACATCCTTTATAAAAGAAAAGGAATTGCTTCTGAACGTTGAAATCATTAGCATTGGGGGCCTTTCGGAAAGGCATCTCCCAGGAATTGGAATGCCCAAGAATGTTAAAGGACAGCATTCTTGGGTTTTTTGCTCTTCTATAAAGCTACTTTTTGTCCATTCCCTTTCAACTCCTTGCTGGAAGGACAAAAAAATGATTCGTTTTCATTTGCAATAGTTATGGAAAACATGGCTTTCCGATTGAGCGGGGAAATTCCTTTGGTAATCATGATTGGGAAAATAGATTGTGAAAAAATTTCAAAATTATTTTGTTTAGGGATATTTTTCGTGAATCCATGGTATAGTGGAAATGCATGATAAAAGTGATGGATTGTTTTGGAATGAAGGAGTTTGAAGAAAAGGAGAGATAGATGAATGGACATTCAAATTAGTGAACGTGCTCTTAAATGGTTTAAAGATGAAGTCGGCATTCAAGCAGGGGATACCGTGAAATTTTATACTCAAATTTATGGTTCCAGTCCAATACAAAAGGGTTATTCCTTGGCCTTTGTAAAGGATGATGCTCCGGTGGATGTTGGCGTACGCAAGGAAGCCGGGGGAATCGAGTTTGTAGTGGAAAAAGACGATCTTTGGTTTTTTGATGGCCATAACCTTGTTGTCGATTACAATGAAGCAAGGGATGAATTGGAATTTTCCTATGTAAAACCTTAATATACATTTCCAGGGAAATAGTTATTTCTTTTCCAAAAAAATGGTGATTGAATATAAGCGGTTAAGAAATGGAAACACCCGTTACGGACCAAGAGGAAGGTAGGTCTGTAATGGGTGTTTTTTTCTGCCTTTACCATTTCATTGTCATGAGCAAATGGCAACATTTTCCAGGTTTATCTGCGTTTTCGAAAGTAATTCGGATGCTGTCCGGGGTAAAGCTGGTACGAACTGGTATGGCAATCCCTGTAGATTTAATTAATTCCAATACTTTATTTTCATTGGACATTTGGGCAGCTGTCATCAATTCCCGCGCGAATCCCGGAAATTCGATAATTTTCGTTATAAAAAGGTTGGCTTCCTTCATAAGCTGAAGGAACTTATTGGCAGATTTTTCAAATTGCTTGACGTCCACCGGGGGAAAGGGACTTTGTTTACTTTGACGGAATCCTTCCGGAGGAAAAGGGTAGAAAGGATAAGGGTTATTCGTTGGGGGGAGAAGGAGAGGCGGAATATAACCATAAAAATTCCCAAATCCTCCAGGAAATGAAGCACGATATGGATCAAAAAAGTACAAAGTATCCCTCCTTCCAAAGATCCTTTTTGCCATCCTATGAAAAACCGAACCGGAAGGAAATTTGTCTAGAAGGATGTAAGGGGAATTCCTGTTGGAAATGCCAACGTCAAATATCCATGGTGACCGCTTTCCATGGAAAGGTTAATCTTTTTGATTGATCTCTAGTAGCTCCTGCAATACCTCTTCGCTGAGTTGCCCTACCACTTTTTTTACGATGACCCCTTTGGAATCGATGAAATAACTGGTAGGAATTCCAATCGTATTATAGAGATTCCCTACACTCCCATCTTCATCAACCAAAATCGGAAAGCTCAGATTGTGGGCTTCAACAAAGTTTTTCACTTTTTCCAATCCATAATCAAAACCGGTTAAATTGACGGCAACAATTTCTACCCCTTGATCTTTATATTTTTCGTAAAACTTTTGCATGAGGGGAATTTCCGCCTGACACGGAGGACACCAAGTCGCCCAAAAGTTCAGGAGAACGGTTTTTCCTAGAAAATCGGAAAGATTCCGGGTCTTCCCTTCCAAGGTAGGCAGTTGAAAATTCGGTGCCGGTTCTCCTTCTTTTATGGCCATGGGAAGATTGCTGGAAACCGGCGCCGGGTGTTGTGTCGCTGTTATGGCAACAGGCTTGTTGTTTATAGTTAATGGTAATCCGAAGATTCCAATCATGAACATGAAGACTTGCAACCATTTAAGAAGGATTTTATTCATCTAAAGACCTCCAACGCATTTTCGTAAAGGATTACAGTAAGTAAGTATGGAAAAAAACTTTTAGGTTCAAACCTTTTTATGGCAAAAAAAAGCGAAAACGATGGAGAATTTCCANAATCAACCAAAATATGAAAAAATCTTTCCGAAAAGAAGGAATTATCCATAAAAATGGAAATTATATAATTATAAAAAAATGGTGGTTTGATAGAAGAAATGATCAATCAACATGAAGGACGCAATGTTTTTATTGCAATAACCGTAGTTCTTGTCATCCTATCGCCGATTTTTCTCTTCGTCGCTCCAACCGTTATCGCAAAATTTTTACATTCGGACGTGAATTCTTGGTTTGTTTTGGTATGGAAGGAAAATTATTGGTTATATGGAACCGGTCTTTTTCTCTTAATAATGGCAAGCCTGGTTATTTCCATTTTTTATCATTATAAAAAGGTTGCCATTATTGTTGCTCTCCATTTCTTTCTTGCCGGCTTGTTTGTGCTATTTTTAGGTACCCTGCCTTATCTTGAAGTTAATGCGAGGACGATTACCATTCAAAATATCAATGCGGAGAAAAAAGTATACAATTGGGAGGATATCGCGGAAATTAAGCATACTTCTAACGGTTACAGGAAATCCGGACACTATGAAATCGCCTTTAAAGACGGGAAGGATATTTCCTTTTCCGAAAACGGATACGTTTATATATATTCGTCTCAGATACGAAAGAAAGCGACTGACATGGAAATACCCTATACATTTATCCTCAAGGACGATTAAGGGAATCGGTTTCGTTGGACAAGTATAGTAGAAATTGATAATAGTTTGCCAATATGTTAGTAGTTCCATTTTCATAAAGGATGAGAGGTTCCATCGGATCCTCTCTTTTTTGATGGGGAAGGTTTTGACAGGATAAAAAAACCTTTATGGAGAAAATCGCCAAAAATCTTATAGGGGAGTTTCCTATAATCATAGAATTTTCCTTTGTAAATAATTGGAAATTTTAGGTAAAATAATTAAAAATAATGGAACTAGTTTTAAGGAAAATCGTCTTATTTAATATGGAGAGATACTTTATCTGGAAATTCAAAAGTGGAAAGATCACGATTTTCTTTGTCGGAAGGGATCGGAAAAACAAATCCTTCGGTTGATGGAATTGAGTTTTTGATGGTAGGTAGTGTCAAAAGTTCTATGAAAAAACGGTCGAGATAAGAATTTTCTTCCGTAAAGTTGTGGAAAGGCTCCGCCATTTGCCCTTGACAAACACGCCAA
>NICF_comb_assmDRAFT_10000874_pt1 | contig 24825 bp, 18 predicted proteins | sample NewIslPassag4_SG_FD_11279 | JGI IMG/M metagenome (IMG submission 11279) | reverse complement strand
CCCGCCGGCGCCGTCAAGGACGTAGGCGTAGTCGGTACGCACCGCCGATACGCCGTCGACGGTCATCGGCTCGTTCGCGAGCTGGACGTAGCCGGTCTGGTCGCTCCCAATCGCTGGGGCGCCGGTGGCGATGGCAAGCAAGATATCCGGCTGGTCGGTCTCCTGAACCGAGAGGATCGCCGAGGTCAGCGGGTCATTGTCCGAGATCGCGTGGAGGACGACAGGCGCCGCGCCGCCGAAGTTGACCCATCCGCGCGGATAGGCGACCTCGACGCCAGCCACGGTCGTCGTCACCACGCGGTTGTCGTGCCAGTCCTTGACGAGCCAGCCCGCGAGAAACGCGATGATGGCAAACCCGAGCACGATGGCGTCGCTGAGCGACACCCGTGGCCGGTCGAGGTGCATTCGCCGAGGAATCGCCGTCGTCGCCATTTAGTGCTCTCCTGTCGCGGTCGCGGTGGTCCGCCCGGCTCGTGAAAGCGTCTCCCGCACGGCCACGCGGAGTAGATAGAAGACGAAGCCAAAGACCACGACGGCGAAGGCGCCGGCAAACAGCAACGCCGGCCACCCCTCGAAGCCGAGCTCCTGGGCGGTCACTTCCGATTGGAGCCATTCGAAGACGCCGTTGAGGACCGCCGCCACGGCGACCCAGAGCGCCACGAACCACGGCGCGTGCCGCTCGAACTTGACCTGGCCGAGACCATACCCAACGACGCCGCCGAGGGCCGCGAGCGCGAGCGCATCGACGATGATCCGGGTCGTGCCGACGTCGAGGTTGAGACCACGGTTATCGAGCACGTAGTTTATGTTGAGTAATGTCGCGATCCCGAGGCCGGCGGCTGTCCCGTAGATGATGCCGTCGGCTCGCTCGTCGAATTCATCCGTCAGATAGACGGTCCAGCGGACGGCGATGTAGACCAGAAGCGCCTGCACCACTCCCTGAGTCAGAGTGTGGACGGCGACAGACCAGAACCACGAATCGGGCTGCCAGCGATGGAGATCCAGCAGGCCACGGCGGAGCGGCTCACCGATCGTGCCCGCTAGGAGCGCGCCTAGCGCGAACATGCTGAGCAGGAAGGTGTGGGGCTCGGCTTCGAGCTTGTCGAGGTGGCGGAAGACGAGGAGCCACAGCACGCCGGGCAGGAGCGATACGCCGAGCCCGATCAAGGCGATCCAGTTATCGCTCAGCTCCTCCGAGATCCGGTCGCCGACAATGAGCATGACGACAGCCAGAATGACGAGACCGGCGATCATTGCCCCGATCGCCGGCCACGTGCCCCGGCTGCCGAGTGTCGCACGGGCGTAATGCTCGTCGCAGTAGATGCGGCCGCCGAGCTCGTGTCGTCGTCCTTCGACCGGCAGGTCGCAGACGACGCAATGGCCTATTTCTGGTGCCGCGTTGGGATTCTCACCCGCGGGTGCTGCCACAGACGCCCCTTTCTTTCGGCGCCAACGGGCCGGACGTTCTCCGAACTGCTGCAGTCAACAACGCTGTCCGCCCGCCGAAGGTTCCCGCAGGCATGCGGCCTTGGGCCCAAAGTCGACGGAATGGTTGAAAGCGCAGTGAGCCGGCGCCGCAATGGTAATCATCGCACAGTTGGCGCCTGGACACTGACTCGATTATGGCTCTTGTGTCTCACCACCAAGCTCGCCCGGCAAATGGCCGTTCTGCTCCGGGCAGGCATGCGGTCCCGGTCCCATCGGCTGGCCGCAGAGCACGCACCGGGGGCGGCCCGCGGCGACCACGGCGGCCGCCTCCGAGCTCAACTCCATCGCCTGGTCGCGGGTCAACCGGCAGGCAAGGCCCGGCTCATCGTCCGGATCGGCCTCGATGTCGTGCGCGACAACAACGAGCCGATCCCGCTCCTCGTCGAAGCCTAGCTCCATCCGGCCGGCTCGGAACTGACGATGTGTCTCGAGGTCGAACTCAACGGGATCTGGAGCGGATGGAGCGGGGCCCTTGGACGGCGGCAGCTGCGCGAGCACCTGCTCGAGCGCGCGCCCGAGGGCGTCGAGTTGCTGCTTCTCCATCCAAACGATGTAGGTCTCGCCATCGACGACGGCCAGCAATCGGAACCGTCGCCGTCCTGGCTCACCCAGCGCCTCCACTTTCGCCCGCTGCACGTCACCGAGCTGCGGTCGATCGAAGGGCTCTTCCGCCATACTCCCTCGCCCCGCCTTGTCATCGCCGGCGCGCGGACGGGTCAGACGCCCGCATCGATCCTCATCGCGCGTCCGATGTCCATCCGCGCTCCGGCCTTCGCACATCCCTCCGCCGAGACCGGCGCCTCACGGCACGAGCGGAAGGGTACGCCATCGGGCATGCGCCGCGAAAGCGGGATTGACGTCCAGAGGCAGGACCGCCGCGTCAACCTTCCGACGGCGCCTGGGGAGCGCCGGACGCCGGCCCTCCCGCGACCGACTCGTCCGCCTCCATGCGCCGGCTGCCGTTGACCGGGGCGGCGCCATCGGCCGAGCCTTGCAAGCGCGGGACATGTCGCATCAGGTCCTGGACGTTCACGCCGGTCAACGTTTCCACGAGCGCCGGAACCTGGGCGAGCACCGTCGTCATATCGCCCGTGACGCGGTTGACGCCAGCGCCGCCATGTCCATCGCCAGTGGAGACGACCGTGATCTTGTCCACCTTGCTGAGCGGCTCGGACAGGGCGCGCACGATGTCCGGCATACCGGTCAGGAGCTTGTCCAGGATGGCAGCCTGGTTGTAGGCCTGGTACGCGCCGGCGCGGACCGTCATCGCGGTCGCCTCGGCCTCGCCCTTGGCGCGGATGATCTCCGCCTCGGCTAGACCGCGGAGCCTCGTGACCTCGGCCTGGGCCTGACCTTCGAGGCGCGCCGCCTCCGCCTGGCCGGTCGCCTGCAGGACTTGCCGCTGCCGCTCGGCCTCGGCAAGGGTTTCGATCCGCTGCCGCTCGATCTCGGCCGCCCGGAGGACGGTCGCGATCAGCTCCTTCTCGCGGCGCTGGATCTCCGCCTCTTGGACGGCGACCTCGCCCTGCTTGCGAACCTGCTCGATCTTGACTTCCTCGGCAACGACCTTCTGCTGCTCGATGTTCGCCTGAATCTCGTACGCCTTATCGGCCTGCGCCTGCTGCGCCTTGACCGTCGCCGCGTACTCGGCCTTCTTGACCTCGAGGTCGCGAATCGCCTCCGCCTGGCGGGCCTGGCTGGCCGTCTCGGCGATCACCTTCTCTTGCTCGGCCACCGCCTCGGCAATCTTCGCCTCGCGCATCGCCTGGGCGCGCCGGATCGCGATGTCGCGCTCGGCCTCGGCCATGGCGATCTCCGCCTGCCGGCGCACGGCGGCGATGTCCGGCTTACCCATGTTGATGATGTATTCGTTCTTGTCGCGGACTTCCTTGATCGTGAAGGAGATGACCTCGAGGCCCATCTTCGCCATGTCTTCGGCAACGTTGGCGCGCATCCGATCGGCGACCATCTCCGGCTCTTTGACGATCTCCTCAACCGAAAGCTGGCCGACGATGCCGCGCAGATGGCCCTCCATGACGAGGCGGATCAAGCCCTCGCGCTCGGCAGGCTCCTTGGTCAGCAGCTGCTCGGCGGCGGTCTTGATGCTGACCTCATCCGATTTGACTTTTATTTGGGCGACCGCCTCGACATTGACCGCGACGCCTTGCTTCGTATAGAGGTCCTGTTGCGGGGCGACATCGAAGCTCATCAGCTCGAGCGAGAGCTCGCGGGCTGACTGGATCATCGGGTAGATGACCTTGCCGCCGCCAACGACGACTCGGGTGCCTCCAAAGCCGTAGACGATCAGGGCCTGGTTCGGTCCGACCTTCCGGAACATCGACGCGATCAACGCGACGATGAGGAGGAGGACGATCGCCAGACCAAGGACGATCACGATAATGCCGGCGGTACTCATCTCCTGGCTCCCTCACTCTGTGCCGCGAGCGCTCGCTGCATGACGCCGGCTCGGGACACCTCAGCGAGCGCGTGACAAGGCGTTCTGCACTTAGAACTACAACGGCTGATCCTCGATCCGAGTTGCGACCACCGCCGGCTCGCCGCTGGGGACTCGCTCGGCTTCGATGAGCCGGTCCCACGGCTCGACATAGGCGATGCCGCTCTCGACGCGGAGGATGACGACCTCGGTTCCGCGCGCGATGGGCTCGTTGGTCGCGGAGCGAGCGGACGCCACGTGACGGACGCCGCGGCGCTCGTAGACGATCTCACCCGTGCCGCCCGAGCGGATGGATGACGTGACTCGGGCGAGGGTCCCGGGCCGCGCGCCTTCGAGCTCGGCGCGGTCTTGCTCGTGCTGCTTGACCTTCTTCAGCAGCCAGTAGACGGCGTAGCCGCCGGCCATACCGCCGGCGACGCCGACGATCAGACTCAGCACCGCGGCGACGCCGAAGCCATTCCGGAACAAGTACGCGACGCCGCCGAACCAGGTCAGGAACGCGAGGATCGTCCCGACGCTGAGCGGCGCGACGCTATCGTGACCGAAATGGTCGTGTCCTGCGCCATCCGCTCCAATTTCGTGCCCGCCGTGGTCGAAACCGAGATCGGCAACTCCCAGAATGAGCGAGAGCGCCGTGAAGATCAGACCGAAAAAGAAGGCGCCGAGGAGGATGGCATCGAGCAGGTCGTTGACGGTGAACATGATTGGACTCCGCGCACCGGGAGGAACCAGCGGCAATTTGCGTTGGTGGCCCGAGAGGCGGACGACCGAATCGCTGACCGCCGGGGCGCCGGTGTAGCTCTATTGTACCAGCGAGGCACTGAATCCCGAATTTGCGGAGAAGAGTGAGGAGTTAGGGGTTGGGAGATGGGGGGCGGGGAGAGGGGGAGGAGGCGGAGTTCGTTCGGCGGGGGGCGGGTGAGGGCGGGCATGTTGTGCGGGTGGCTTTCGAAGAGGGGTGGTCGCGCGTTGTTGTGGGTGGGACAGCGGCCTATACTGGCCCGAAGGAGGCACGAAGCGGAGCGCCCATGTCAGATCGAGTCGAGTCCACCGGCACCGCCTTTACACCCAGCGCCAATTCCGATAACGACGACAGCGTCCTCGAACAGCTCGGGACGGACCTCCGTATCGGCAAGACGGAGGACGCAGCCGAGACCGCTGCCGCGCTGCCGCGCACCGAGCCGAGCTTGACACTCGACGTGGTCCGCGCGGACCCGGAGGTCCAAGCGTACATCCGCCAGGCGAACAAGAATCTCGGCGTACTGGGCTTCACCGAGCACGGCTTCCGTCACGTCAACTTGGTCGCTAACATCGCGCGCAACGTCTTGCGGCTGCTCGACTACGACGCTCGGCAACAGGAATTGGCCGCGATCGCCGGCTATCTACACGACATCGGCAATGTGATCAGCCGGCACGGCCATGCCTCGACCGGGGCGTTACTGGCGCACTCGATCTTGAACCGGCTGGGGATGGCGCCGGAGGACGTGGCGATCGTCCTGGGAGCGATCGGCTCGCACGGCGACGACGGCGCTCGGCTGGGAGAGCCGGTCCATCCTGTCTCCGCCGCGCTAATCCTGGCGGACAAGTCCGACGTGCACCGGTCGCGGGTGCGCAACACCGATCCGAGCACGTTCGATCAGCATGACCGCGTGAATTACGCCGCAACGTCGTCGTTCCTGCGGGTGGCGCCGGAAGCGAAGACGATCACGCTCGAGTTGACGATTGACACCTCGATCGCGCCGGTGATGCAGTATTTCGAGATCTTCCTGCCCCGCATGCTGATGAGCCGGCACGCGGCGGAGCTACTCGGCTGCGAGTTCCACATCACGATCAATGAAGTTGTCGTCCTGTAGGCAGGCGGGGGCGCACGGGTGATCAACCATCGCTGGCGAGATTTCGATGTGCCGATGCTGCTGGTCGCCATCGTCCTGATGGGCTTCGGCGTCGTCGCGATCTGGAGTGCGCAAGGCGGTGGCGACCTAACGATCCAGAACGAGGGCATCCGCCAGGCAATTTTCGGCATCATTGGGCTGGCCCTGATGTTCATCGTCGCCGGGATGGATTACCGGTTCCTGGCCTCGATGTCGTGGATCTTCTATTTCGCGGCGCTGGCGGCGCTGGCGCTCGTGCTCGTTCCCGGCATCGGCGTTGAGATCGCGGGCGCGCGCCGGTGGTTCGAGTTCGGCTCGTTTACGGTCCAGCCGTCCGAGTTCGGCAAGCTGGCGACCATCATCGCGCTGGCCGGGTTCATCGCCTCGCGCGGCCGGGAAATGGGGACGATTGGCAACTTCCTGGTCTCCCTGGCTATCGTCGGCGCGCCGGCCGCCCTCGTCTTCGAGGAGCCGGACCTGGGGACAACGACGGTTTACCTCGTGATTTGGGCGTCGATGGCGCTCGTCAGCGCGGTCCGGCTGCTGCACGTGGGGATACTTGCGATGGCCTCCGTGCCGGCCGTGGCCTTCGCGTGGTTCTTCCTCTTCGAGGATTACCAGCGAGCGCGGTTGCTGATTTCCTATAACCCAGAATCCGATCCGACAGGCGCCGGGTACAACATCCTGCAGGCACGGATGAGCATTGGGTCCGGCGGGCTCTTCGGCTTCGGGCTACAGGGCGGCTCTCAGAGCCGATTGGAGCTGCTGAAGGTCCGCGAGTCCGACTTCATCTTCGCCCACGCGAGCGGCATGGTCGGATTCGTCGGCATTCTCGGCTTGTTCGCCTGCTACATCTTGCTGCTCTGGCGCTGCCTGCGGGTCGTCGAAACGGCGAAGGACACCTTTGGGCAGTGCGTCGCGGCGGCCGTCACCGGCATCATCTTCTACCAAGCATTCGTCAACATGGGCATGAACATGGGCATCTTGCCTGTGACGGGTATCACGCTCCCCTTCGTCAGCCAGGGATCGTCCTCTCTGTGGACGTTTCTCCTCTGCCTCGGCGTGTTGCAGAGCATCCTCATGCGTCACCGGAAGCTGGCGTTCCAGCCGGATTGATTCCTCCAGCGCGGGTTCATTTATCTGGGGCGGAATCCGTCCGCGACGCTCCGCGCTCCTTCTGTACGCTCTGGACGAGCTGATAGGCATCGGAGCGCGGAATGCCGAGGATCGCGGCAAGCTCCCGCGCGGCTTGGCTTGGCCGCATGCCGCTAGCGATGAGGCGACGGGCAAGATCCTCTGGCTGCTCCTGGGCGGGGGTTACCTCCGCTGCCTCGCCGACGACGATGACGACTTCCCCGCGCAAATCGGTGTCCGCGAGCGCGCCCGCAAGCGAGTGGAGCGTTCCCCGACGCACCTCTTCGTGCATCTTGGTTAGCTCCCGGGCAACGATCGCGGACCGGTCGCCGAGGAGTTCAGCGATCTCAGCCAGAGTCGCGGCGACGCGGCCGGGAGCCTCGTAGAGGATGAGAGGGAACCCGGTAGCTCCCCCGCGCAGCAGCAAGCGTCGCCGCTCGGCCGCTTCCCTCGGGAGAAAGCCGAGAAAGACGAACGGCCCCTCGATCAGCCCAGAGATTGCGACCGCGGCAGTGACAGCGGAGGGACCGGGGATGACGCGCACCGGATAGCCAGCCTCCGCCGCGGCAGCAACAAGGTCGCGACCCGGATCGGAGACAGCGGGCATGCCAGCATCGCTGACGAGAGCGACGTCTCCGCGCGCCAGTGCGGCGAGCAATTCTTCTCGTCGCTTGCGCTCGTTGAAGGCGTGGTAGGAGACGGTTGGCGTGGCGATGCCGAAGTGGCTGAGGAGCTTCCGCGTATGGCGGGTGTCCTCCGCGGCGATGAGCGAGACTTCACGCAGGACACGCGTGGCACGTGGGGAGAGATCTTCCAGGTTTCCAATCGGCGTGCCGACGACGTAGAGTGTGCCCACCAGTTTGTCTCTCAGTCAGCGCAAGAATAGAACAAAGGATCTATCGAGTATACTGCCCGTACGAACAATCCCGGCTGGCCTTGCTGGCCGGAGTGGTGATTCGGAGGCGCTCCTCGCATGAGCAATCCGTCGCTGTTTCCCGAGACTGAAGCTGCCGCGCCGGCCGCCGCGCAGGCGTCGGCCGCACCGGGGCAGACACAATCGCTCTATCGAAAGTATCGGCCTCAGAGCTTCGACGCGGAGGAGCTCGTCGGCCAGGAGCACGTCGTCCGCACGCTGCGTAACGCAATCGCGCTTGGCAGAGTCGCGCACGCCTACCTCTTCTGTGGCCCGCGCGGCACCGGCAAGACGACGACGGCGCGACTGCTAGCGAAAGCCGTCAACTGCCTCGATCCCGATCCACAAGCTCGACCGTGCAATCGCTGCGCGAATTGCCAGGCGATCACGACCGGGGCGACGACGGATGTCATCGAGATCGACGCGGCGAGCAATCGTGGCATCGACGATATCCGGGACCTGCGAGAGCGCGTCAAGTACGCGCCGACCCACCTGCAGACGAAGTTCTACATCATTGACGAGGCGCACCAGATTACCGGGGCGGCAGCGAACGCGTTCCTGAAGACGCTGGAGGAGCCGCCGCCGCACACGAAGTTCGTGCTGGCGACGACCGACCCGGAAGAGTTACTGCCGACAATCGTCTCGCGCTGCCAGCGGTTCGATTTCCGCCGGATCGGCGTGGATGCGATCGTCGCGCGGCTGCGGACCGTCGCGACGGCCGAGGGGTTGGAAGTCGAGGACGATGCGCTGCGGGTGATTGCGCGGCACGCGACCGGCAGCTTGCGCGATGCGTTAGGGCTCCTCGATCAATTGGCCGTCTATGGGCAAGACGCGGGCGACGGGGAGCGCCGGGTGATCACCGCGGACGACGCACGGGCGCTGCTCGGAGTCAGCCGCAACGACCGGGTTGAGACCCTGGTGACGGCGCTCGCTGAGAAGGACACCGCGCTTGCCCTCGGTGCGATCAACGCCGCTGTCGAGGCAGGCGAGGATCCGCGACAGCTGAACCGCCAGCTCGTGGCCTACCTGCGCGTGCTGCTCCACACCAAGGCGGGGGACTCGCTGGACGCGGACGAGCGAGCGAAAGAGCTCGCGCAGCGGTTCGAGCTGCTGGAGCTTGCGGAGCTGGCACGGCTCTTCTCCGAGGTCGACTATCGAATTCGGCACTCGTCATACCAGCATCTGCCGCTGGAGGTCGCGCTGGTCGAAGCGACGCTTCGGGGCACGACTCGGGCTTCGGCAGCGCCGGCCGGCACGCGACAAGCGACGAGCGCTCCCGCCGCTGAGCCAGCAATGCCGCCACCGCCAACAGCGGAGACTGAACGCAGGCCGGCGGGGCCATCGCTGCGTGATCGAGTGCGAGGCAGTGCGCCGTCGGTGCAAGCATCCGCCCCCGCGCCTGCTCCTGCCGCTATGGCGCAGGCAGCCACACCACGTCCCGCGGCAGCACCTCCCGCGACTCCGGCTGCGCCGGCAACGCCGTCGGGCGAGGCCGTGGTCACCGTCGAGCAATTGGCGGAGCTTTGGCCGCGCATCCGGCTCGAGATCAAGGCGATCAATCGCCGAATCGAAGCGTTGCTGACCTCGATCGATCCGCACTCGGTGCAGGGAGATCAGATCATCCTCGTCTCGCCGTACGCGTTCCACCGGGACCGGCTGAACACCGATGAGGTGCGCGCGGTCGTCGAGGACGTGATCAGCCGAGTCGTGCGGCGGCGCGTGCGCGTCTGCTGCGTGTTGCGCGGCGAGGCTCCGCCGACGGCAGTGTCGGCTCAGTCGGCATCGGCTCCGGCGGTGGCGCCGCAGCCCGTGGTCGCGGAAGAGGCGCCTCAAGCTGAGGCGGTTTCAAGCACGCCCGCGACGAGCGAGCCGCCTGCAGAGCCCGACTCGACAGACGAGCGAGATGCCGAGCGGATCGCGGCGGCGAAGAACATCTTCGACGCGGAGGAGATCACGTAGGGGCGCACTCGACACCCAAGTCGCTCACCTACTCCGCTTCTTCCGCCGCCGGACTGGCCGCAGCCGGTGAGGCGCTCGGCGAGGCGACCGGCGACGCGGCTGGAGACGCGACGGGCGTGCCGGCAGGCGCGGCGGAGTCGTAGAGGGTGATGACGTTGCCGCCCGGCTCCGCGAGCAACAGCGCGAATCCTCCAGGCTCCTGATCCTCGGACAGGGACTGCCGCGGATCGGCTCGGATCACCAGTCCGGCGGGTGTCCACCACAAACCCGAGATATCGGCTGCGGCCGGGACGGGGATGTTCTGCATCGCCTCGCCGTCGATCTGCTGCACCCAGAATGTGGTGATGGGTTGGCCGTCGTCGCTGGGGGCCACGACGGTGTAGGCGACGACCTGACCGTCCGGCGACGGCGCGAAATGGCCGATCGCTGACACGGGGGCCACCCGCGCGGAGGCGGCGACGAGGCGCGGGGAGCCACCATGCGTGGAGATTGCAAAGAGATCGCCACCGGCAGAAAGATCGCCGCGCGTTGAGCCGGTCGAGTAAAGCAGCGTCTTGTTGTCCGGCAGCCAGGCGAGGTCACGGACGGTCTGCCGGCCGCTCGGGTCTGCCGGCAAGATCTGGACCGGATCGAACGGCGCGGCGCCGACCGACGCCACGACAATACCGGCCGCCGAACCGCTGCCATCTGAATCGAGGTAGGCGATCGAGCGGCCATCCGGCGACCAGACGATCTCCGACGGCGCCGGGGCCCTATTCGGACCGATGACGAGCTGAGGCTCCGCCTCGCCGAGCGAGACGAGCGCGACGCCGCCAGTGGGTAGCGCGACCATCACCGCATCGGACGCGGGCGACCATGCGATCCCGCCCGCGCCGGCCGCGCTCGGCACTGGCGAGCCGGACGACGACGCCAGCCGATCGAGGCCATCGAACCGGGCAAGCTCTTCGCCGCCGGTGGCGAGAACGAGCAGCGCAAGGCCGCTTTCCTCCTGGACCAGGATGGCGACGCGCTCACCGTCTGGCGCGAGCGCGATGTCGAGCAACTCGCCGTCGCCTTGCCAGATGCGCTCGGGTTGTGACTGATTCGACGCGAACAGGTAAACAGACTGGTCCACGGCGAGAGCGATCGGTTGCGAGCCTCCCCGATTAGTGAGCAGCTCCTCGACGGGGATCGGCGAGGCGAGCGGCGTCGCGGGCGTGCTGGTCGGGCGAGGCATGCGCGTCGGCGACGCCTCGGCGACGGTCTCGAGCGTCGGGGGCGGCTCGTTGGCGAAGCGGCGCCCAGAATCGTCGTCGGCGCAGGCGGCGAGCACGCCGAGCAGAAGCGCCGCGACGACGAGCACGCGAGCCGGACGGGATCGTCTCATGGCTGATTGTGCAAGGCACCCTCGCAGGATGGACACCGGCTATCGGCAAATCGAGGCGAGCCGCGCGAGCGGCAGATGGATCGGCTTCGTAGTCACGGAGTGTACATCAAGGCCGCGCGGGGCCGGCGCGGGCAGCAGTGCTAATGAGGCGACCGATGGCTAATAACCGGCGCGGAAAACGCGAGGCCAAATGCTAGACTGTTGCGGGGCCGCGAGCGGCCCTCACTCACGCGTGTGTTCGTTCTATATGCAGGATGCCGTATGACCCTCACGATCGCCGACGTTGACCATGTCGCTTCCCTCGCCCGGCTGGGATTGACCCCGGAGGAGCGGGAGCAAATGCGCGAGCAGCTATCCACCATCCTCGAGCACATCGCGCTCCTGAATGAGCTCGATACCGAGGCTATCCCGCCGACGGCCCAGGTGATCGCGTTGACGAACGTGATGCGCGATGACGAGGTTCGCCCGTCTCTGCCGGTCGAGGCCGTGCTGGCGAATGCTCCGCGACGGAGCGGCGATTACTTCGAGGTTCACACGCCGCTCGGCGGCGACGAGGAGCTGCCATGAGCGCGGGGAACAGCTCGACCTGGACTGAGTTGACCAGCCTTACCGCGGCGGAGGCGCGCCGGCTCCTCGATGAGCGGAAGATCTCCGCGGTGGAGTTGGCGGAAGCGCACCTCGCGCGAATCGAGGCGCTCGAGCCAACGCTGCATTGCCATCTCCACGTGATGGCCGATGTGGCGCGCGAGCAGGCGCGAGAAGCTGACGCGCGGATCGAACGCGGGGAGGCGGCGCCGCTGACGGGTATCCCGATCTCGCTCAAGGACGTGCTGTGCACGATGGACGCGCCAACGACGGCAGCATCGCGCATCCTGGAGGGGTACCGCTCGCCATACGACGCGACCGTGGTCCAAAAGCTGCGGGAGCAGGGCGCGGTGTTCGTCGGCAAGGCGAACACCGATGAGTTCGCGATGGGTTCCTCGACGGAGAACTCCGCGTTCGGGGGGACGAAGAACCCGTGGGACACGACGCGCGTGCCGGGTGGATCGTCCGGCGGCCCGGCGGCGGCGGTCGCATCCGGCGAGGCGATCCTCGGACTCGGCTCCGACACGGGCGGCTCGATCCGGCAGCCGGCGGGATTCTGCGGGATCGTCGGGGTGAAGCCGACTTACGGGCGCGTCTCCCGTTACGGCCTGATCGCGTTCGCGAGCAGCTTGGATCAGATCGGGCCGTTCGCGCGGACGGTTGAAGACGCGGCGATTCTTCTGGAGGCTATCGCGGGTCATGACCCGGCGGACTCGACCTCCTCGCCGCTGCCGGTACCCAACTACCGGGCGGCGCTGCGGCCCGATCTGCGCGGCTTGCGGATCGGGATCGCTCAGGAGTACAGCGTGCCGGGGATGGAGCCCGGAGTTGCGACCGCGGTCGAAGCGGCCATCGACCGGCTAAAGGAACTCGGCGCCGAAATCGTCCCAGTCTCCCTCCCGCACACGAAGTACGCCCTCCCGGTCTACTACATCACGGCTCCGGCGGAGGCGAGCGCGAACCTGGCGCGGTACGACGGGGTACGGTACGGGCTTGCCTGCGAGGCGAGCTCGCTGCGCGAGATGTACGAGAAGACGCGGGGCCGGGGTTTCGGCGCGGAGGTGAAGCGCCGGATCATGCTGGGGACGTACGCGCTGAGCTCCGGCTACTACGATGCGTACTACGTCAAGGCGCAGAAGGTTCGGACGCTGATCAAGCGCGACTTCGATGAGGCGTTCGAGCGGGTAGACGCGATCGCGGTGCCGACGTCGCCGACGGTGGCGTTCCCGCTCGGGGCTCGGCTGGACGACCCGTATCAAATGTATCTGGCGGACGTCTTCACGGTGCCTGCGAACCTAGCGGGCATTCCGGGAATCGCGGTGCCATGCGGCTTCTCGGAGGGGCTGCCGGTGTCGCTGCAGGTGCTGGCGAAACCGTTCGACGAGGAGACGGCGCTGCGGGTGGCCTACGCCTACGAGCAGAGCGAAGGGTGGTGGCGGATGCGCCCACCGGTGTGACGGTTCAGGTTTCTCAGAGAGTAGTTGACTTTGACACGGAAGTGGCCGCTGCGGTACACTTCCGTCGGTCAACGGGCCGCTAGCTCAATTGGCAGAGCAGCTGACTCTTAATCAGCGGGTTCGGGGTTCGAGTCCCTGGCGGCTCACCACTCTTTATCGCTCCCATTTCTCCCCTAACAGCTAGCCTAACTCCTGTTTTCGATTGCCTGACTCTGTGTCAGATGCACGCTTGGTGGCCCGCGGCTCATGCGCTGCGCCGCAAGCTCTGATTTAATGCGCGGCAACCGCGATTCAGGTTGCGGGAACCTTGGAAAGGTCGACTTAGCGGCGAGTCCCAGCCGGCATCCGCGGCATCAACATCCGAATGGCGGCGGAATTTAACCCCGTGACAACGTAATCGCTGCTCCGCATTCGGTTCATCTTGGAACACAACCCCATACCGCGCAATTGTTGCTGTTTGGTATCGTTGGCCTGCTATCCAATTTGATGGCGTATCGATTGCCTCTCCATCCTCCCGCAGGAGCAGAGCCATGACCAATCAGCCCCAAGACGTGGCCACACCATCGTCCGCGTCGCTCGCCTCACACCTCGATCCCTCGTCGGAAACTGGCAAGCCGTCCGTCAGCACGTACGTCGCTGGCGCCGTCTACGGGCTGATCACCGTGCTCGCCGTGTTGCAAACGATGCAGCTGCATCCGCCCAAAGCGTGGCAAGCGGCAGTCACGGTGTTTGGCACCACCCTGGTGATCGCCCTCATCGACGTGTACGCCGATGCCATCGGGGCATTGCTGGGGCAAGAAACCCGCCTCACTCGCAATCACCTAGTGGAGTTCTGGCACGAGGCAACGCCGGTGCTTGTGGGAGCGCAGGGACCAACAGTCGTTTTGATCCTCTCCGCGCTCGGTGTGATGTCCGTAGATCGGGCGATCGATGTGGCTCAGATCGTCGCGTTTGCCACGCTCTTCGCGTACGGGTGGCGCATCGGTCAGAAACTCGATGTGCCCATCCCTCGGCGCGTGGTTAGTGGACTCGTCCTAATCGCAATTGGTGGCGTTCTCGTGCTAATCAAGGCGGCATTCCACTAAGTCACTGGAAAGGCTTGCGGAGATCTCAACTCAGAGGTTCAGCGTTACGGGTTCCTGGCAGCCCACCACTGGTGAGGAGGAAAATTACTCTCGTAAGATTGCACAGACGGACCTGGGTCCATCATCATCGCGTGCTAGGCGTTGCCGCTCGACGGCACCGTAATTCAGGTAATGGTCCGTGACTCAGGTTGGTCGGAGTACCCGGGTACCATTGTGTGCCCCCGATTAGGCCTGTAACTTCGGGTTCGCAGGGGTGCGCCCAACGCGCGAACTCGCAACAGGTGGCAAGCTGCCTGGGCCGATCGTCACACCAAGCTTGACCGCGGCACAGCCCAGCGTCGCTCCGCTCCGCGCCAACCGAAACTCGCATGTCGTCTCGGGCAGATTCCCGCGACGGGTGTTGGTGCGTGGTCCTGTCAGTCGGGCTTTTCGCGGCGCTCCTTGAGAGGGTGAAACCGGAGAGGAGCTGCAGTTGCTGTTTGGCTGTACTCAGGTATGACGGCTTCTCGCTCGACCAGGCCAACGCGCGAAAGCGGGTCGGAGGGACGGGTGAACGATACCGCCCCACGGGAGACATCTTCGAGTAAGACCTCTCGCCCCTCAGTCGCCCGTACTCGATCTCAACGTGCACGGTCCGGGGGAGAGGCCTCCACTACATCCTCGAATCACGATGCAGACCCCCGCCTCCCGATTCCCTTACGAGCCAGCTCGTCGATAACGAAGTCGTCACACGTCTCCAGCTCGCCGCAACTTCCGCCCCCGCCCCATCCACTCACTCAGTTCTTCGGACGCCGCGATCTCATTGCGAAGATCGCCGACGTCATGAGCCGGTCAGACGTCCGGCTGCTAACGCTAACTGGCCCTGGTGGCGTTGGGAAAACTCGCTTGGCGATAGAAGCGGCGACACGCCTGCAACCGGAGTTTGCCGACGGCATAGGGTTTGTGGCGTTGGCCTCGGTCCGCGATTCATCCTTAGTTCTGGCGGAGATCGCGAGCTCCCTCGGAATTCCAGAAGGCGATCACCGATCCTTACTTCAGCGCATGCAGAGCCACCTCGCCGGCGCCAGCGCCTTACTGGTGCTGGACAACTTCGAGCAAGTTGCTGCCGCCGCGGCGATCATCCCCAATCTCCTCGGCGCCTGCCCCAACCTGAAGGTGCTGGCCACGAGCCGGACCCCGCTGCACGTTTCCGGCGAGCGCGTAATCCCGGTGCCACCACTTTCCTTGCCTGCACCCACATCGCGGGCTAAGGAACGACACCCCGATGCACCCACCCACTCACCGCGCCTGGACCCGCCAGACTCCGACGCGGTGCGCCTCTTCGTGGCGCGCGCTGTCGCCGTTCGGTCAGATTTCGCGCTGACTGATGAGAATCTCGACGACGTCGTCCGTATCTGCGCTCGGCTCGACGGGTTGCCGCTAGCAATCGAGCTCGCCGCCGCCCAGATCAGGCTGCTCCACCCGTCCGCGTTGCTCGCCCAGCTCGAGCGACGACTCCCGCTCCTGGAATCCGGCCCCCGCGACGCTCCCCACCGGCAGCGCACCATGCGCGACGCCATCGCGTGGTCGTACGATCTGCTGTCGCCAGACGAGAAAGCGCTCTTCCGCCGCCTCGCGGTCTTCGTTGGAGGGTTCACGCTAGAGGCAGCGCAAGCGTTAGCGAGAGCCGGAGATGGCTCTGGCACTCCGACCGTGCTCTCCGTCATCACCGGCCTCAGCTCGCTGTTCGACAAGAGCCTGCTTCGGCGCGACGGCCAGCTCGAAACTGGCGCGTCGCAGGTCGAATCCCCAGAGCCGCGCTATTCGATGCTCGAGATCGTTCGCGAGTTCGCGCTGGAGCAATTGGCAGCGAGCGGAGAAGAGGCCGCCGTTCGACGCAGGCATGCCGACTGGTACCTGAAGCTCGCGGAACGGGCCAGAGCAGCCTTCGCCGGCCACGAACCCGGCGCCTGGGGCTCGCGACTCCTCTTGGAGCTCGGAAACTTCCGGGCCGCGCTCGCCTGGCTGGACAGTCAAGGCGATGTCGTAACGACACTGCGCTTGACCATCCAGCTTCATCCGCTGTGGCTACTTCTCGGCCAGGAGCAAGAAGGCTACCGTTGGCTGACTCGGGCGCTCGAGCGGGATGCCGACGTCCCGGTGGACCTTCGCATTCGCGCGCAGCTGCTCGCCAGCCGCCTCGCTTCCGATCTCGACGACCACGACGCGGCGGCCGCGTTCGCGGAAGCAAGTGCCGAGGCCGCGCGTGCCGCTGGCGACACTGCTGGCTTGGCCGGCGCCCTCCACCTGCTTGGCGCCATCGCCAAGGATCGCGGTGACGGGGAGACGGCGTTCCAGCTGACGGGATCGGCACTCGCGCTGTACCGCGAGCTCGGCGACCTGGAACACGTCGGCTTCACCCTCTGTACGCTGGCGACGCTCGGCGACCTTGGCTCCGTCGGCCGGCCGGGCAACCCCGCCGACCTCGCCCGCGCCGAGGCCCAAAGCCTGGAAGCGTTGGAGATCTATCGCAAGCTGAACAATACTGACGGCATCGCGCGCGCGCTCCATTGCCTGGCGTACGTCACCTATAAGAAAGGGAACTTCCCTCGCGCGGCCACGCTGACTAAGGAGACCCTGCAGATTCGCTGGGAGCACCATGCCGTCACGGTTCTCCCTTCGCTGTTCGAAGACTTGGCGGACATTGCCGGGCAGACCGGTCTCCCGATAGAGGCTGCCCGAATGTACGGCGCGGCCGAAGCGCTGCGCGACTCGCTCAACCTGCCGGTCCCGCCGTTCTACCGCGCGGACTACGAGCTCGAGGTGGATGTCGCGCGGTCGGCGCTGCCCCCGGAAACGTTTGATCGTGCCAAGGCCGCCGGACGAAATCTGCCGCTGGCCGATGCGGTTGCCGAAGCACTCGCCCTAGCCGACCGCCTTGCCGACCCGGCTCTCCAACCTCCAGAAGCGCCACCAACGCCGGTCACACCGCGTAACGAGTGGGGCCTGACGCCGCGCGAGATCGAGGTCTTGCGCCTCATCGCCGCGGGCTGCTCAAACCGTGAAATCGCCGAGACGCTTTATCTCAGCCCCGCGACCGCGAAGCGCCACGTGACCAACATCCTCGCCAAGCTTGGGGCAGTCTCCCGCGCCCAGGCCATCGCCATGGCAATCGAGGCCGGCTTCGGTACACCCAAGTCACGCCCCTAAGTTGTAGGCCACGTGGCGGTGGGCGTACGCTCGCCGCATTGGGCTACTCCCTCCCCCGAAGGTACGTTCTCGCCCCCATCCTCCGGGCCCGCAAGCACCGCATACACCCGCCTACACCCTTGAAACACGAGGACTACACCCACACCGTCCCGGAAATACACCATTCGGACGATGCGAAGAGTACGCCTACACCGACATGATTGGCCTGTCCGGAGTGTCCGACGGCGGACAACGTGGACCGACCGAGTCTTGCGACCTGGAGTGAGACGGCGCTTGGCTGGCCCTTCAGCCGGTCAGGTACCGGCCGCTTGGAGCGCCTCTTGCCGCCGGACGACAGTCGTGGCGCGCCGAATCGCCGGGGCGCGTCCAAGGGAAAGGTGAGAGGAGACATGTCTGACGGATACGCCCATCCTGAGGCACTGGTGTCCACCGACTGGGTGGCCGCCCACTTGAACGACCCCAACATCCGACTCATCGAAGTCGACGTCGATACGACCGCCTACGAGCAGGGCCACATCCAAGGCGCGATCGGGTGGCACTGGCAGAACGACCTCCAGCAGCGCCCGCGCCGCGATATTCCGACCAAGTCCGAATGGGAGGTGCTCCTGTCTCGCGCTGGCATCACCCCCTCGACGCTGGTGATCTTGTACGGCGACAACCACAACTGGTTCGCCGCGTTCGCCTTCTGGCTCTTCAAGCTTTATGGCCATCAATCAGTCGCCCTGATGGACGGCGGGCGCCAGAAGTGGCTCGACGAGGGCCGGCCCATCACGACCGAGGTGCCGAGCTACCCCATGACCGCCTACGTCGCTCGCGACGCCGATCCCAACCTGCGCGCCTTCCGCGACGACGTCGCCCTTGCGATCGGGGTTCCCTCGGCGGCTCTGGTCGATGTCCGCTCTCCGGCCGAGTTCAGCGGCGAGCTGCTCGCCCCGGCCAACCTGCCCCAGGAAGGCGCGCAGCGCGGCGGTCACGTTCCTGGCGCGGCCAACATCCCCTGGGCCAGCGCCGTCGCCCCGGACGGCACCTTCAAGAGCGCGGACGAGCTGCGAGCGATTTACGGCGATAAGGGCGTCACCTCGGACAAGGCGACCATCACCTACTGCCGCATCGGCGAGCGCAGCGCCCACACCTGGTTCGTTCTCACCCAGCTTCTCGGCTTCCCGGACGTTCGCAACTACGACGGCTCCTGGACTGAGTGGGGCAGCTTGATCGGAGCGCCGATCGAGCGATAGCCGAATTCCAGCGTCTCATCCACATTCAACGCGACACTGGCTTGGCACGGGGGCGGTTCCTCTGGCCAAGCCAGTTTCGCTTTCTACCGCCCGCTCATGCTCCTTCCCCAGACCCCGCCTACACCCCCCACCTACACCCGTTTCTCAACGCGTTTACACCCTCCAGCACGCGAAACTACACCCATTGGCCGATGCGCGCCCCACAACCTATACCCAGAATGATGCCGCTGGGGTGAGGGTCCCCTGACTTCAGCCTGCAACGTTGAAGGAGATGCGTATGGATATCCAGCATTTCGATCGCATCGCGAAGCTCGTCGCCACGCGTCACACACGCCGCGCCACCGTCGGCAGCGGCGTAGGCCTGGCAGCGGCAGCCGCGCTCTCATCCCCCCTCGGGCGTCTCGCCGCGCAGGAGGCAACACCAGAAAACGCGGCATCTGAAGTGCCCGAGCGCAAGGTCAGCACCGAGCCTCATCCGAACGCCGACATCCCAGCAGATCCCGAGTACCTCTTCGTGCAACCCTTCGCCAGCGGTACGTGGACGCCGAAGCCCGGTGAAGACGGCGTCTTCACACTCACGCTGACCGGCGCGCCCGCGCAGACCGTCTACTTCTCCGACCGTCCCGCGCGCATCTTCGGACTGGCGCCAACTGGGCAATTCCTGGAGCGTCTCGGCTTCACCCCAGACAACCCACCCAATGCCGCGCTCGTCGCCAGCACCGAGGACGGCGTTCAAGAGGTCCTCGTCATCAAGCTCCTCAATCCCGTCTATGACGAGGCCGCCGGCACCCTCACCTACGACGCCAAAATCCTGGCCGACTACTCCGGCGACGGACTGTCGCATGTCGCCCGGCAGCAGACCGACTTCACCTTGCCGGCGTCGTTCACCGAGGGAGGGCTGTTCATCGATGACTGCGCGGATGGGTGTGCCACCTGCTATCAGATCCGTAACGAACAGAAGCGCATCGTCGGCCAAATCAACACGGTAGGTCGGTGCTTCAAGGGAAGCATTTGCATCCCGTGCAACAAGGATTTCGAGTCGTCGTACTACGGCAGGCTCTGCCACGAGGCATTCCCGGACCACTGCGGCTATTGGACCGACGCGACAAGCGTCAGTTGGGACTGCTTCGTTGAGGACGTGGGCAGGAACTTTTGCCCCTAATTGAGCGAAACCGTGCGCGCCGAAAAGCGCAGCGTCGTCATGCTTGCCATGCGATGGCAAGCGTGACGACGCACCACCATGACTGCATGGTTCTTGCGCGACACCTGACATCCCGGGTTGGCGAGCTCCTGAACCGGTCTACGACGCAGCTGCCGGAACGCTCACCTACGACGCCAAGATCCTCGCCGACTACGACGGAGAAGCGGTCACCAACGCCGCCCGCCAGCAGACCGACTACACCCTCGCCCGCCGTGGAATTACACCCTCCGCGGCGCGGATTTACACCCATCGGCCGATATGCAGCCGCCGACCTACACCCCAAAATGGATGTCTGGGTATCGGTCGCAAACCGGCGCGACCGCCGTGGGTAGGAAGAACACCTTGGACACCAAGCGCTTCGATCAAACCACCAAACTGTTCGCCACCCGTCGTTCTCGCCGAGCGGAGATCGGCCTCGGGACGGCAGCAGTAGCCGCAACTGGTCTCTTGCTGACCCTACACGGTGCACGGGCACAGGAGACACCTCCCGATCCCAACTCGTACGCTGAGGCGTGCGCGAGCGCGTTCTCCGACATCTGCTACTACCGCAAATCGCCGGACGGCGGCGGATACTACTGGAATTGCTGGGACGGTTTCTTAGACTAAGCGTAGCCCCGAATCACGAGTCGTTATCCGTCCGTCCAAAGATTGATGATGGAGAACACCACCTTCGATCGCATCGCAAAGCTGTTTGCCGCTCGCCGGAATCGCCAGGCGGCCATCGCCGGAGGTATGGGACTGGCGGCGGGAATCACATCGTCCGCCGCGTCGCGAACGACCGCGCAAGAGGCGACGCCCGCTGCCGGCAGCGGTGCGGTTGATCCGCACCCGAGCGCCGACGCCCCGAAGAAAGTCACGTATCTCTTCGCGCAGCCGTTCGCTGGCGGCTCATGGGCGCCGAAGCCGGGCGAGGCAGGGCTCTTCACGCTGACGCTCACCGGAGCGGCGGCTCAGACGGTTTACTACTCAGACCGGCCGGAGCGCATCTTCGGTCTCACCCCGACCCAGCAATTCTTGGACGGCCTCGGCTTCACACCGGACACTCCGCCCAGCGCTGCCCTGGTCGCGAGCACCGAGGGTGGGCAGGACGTCCTCATCATCGAGCTGTTCAACCCGAACTACGACGAAACTACTGGCACGCTCATCTACGACGCCAAGATCCTGGCCGACTACGAAGGCGAAAGCCTCAAGGTCGCGGCGCAACTGCAAGACGACTTTACGTTCCCGGAGACGTTCGGCGCTGGGGGTCTTTTCATTGATGACTGCATGGCAGTCTGCGGCAGGTGCATCATCCCCGGCGAGCGGAACGTCGGCTACATCCAGATTCCAACTTGCTACGTGAACGGCGTCTGCGACGCCTGCGACCCAGACTTCACCTCCGCCGAGTATGGACGCGCCTGCGCGGAGAAATATCCAGACGTCTGCAAATACGACGAGTCTGGATGGAACTGCCAGGTCGTCGTTCAGCGACTCGGCCTCTGCACGTGACCACATCGCCCAGGGGGACCTCTCCTCCCCTGAGGCCCTGGGTGACGTGGGATAAGCGACCCGCCTCGTCCCCCCGGGTATGGTCGCTAGCCGGGGCTCTCACGATATGCCAAAACGCACCGCGGGATGAGCGCCGCTGAGCCAAGCACGGCGCTCATCCGCCCCGGCCCTTTTCCCCCTCCCATCAGAACTACACCCATCACCACGCGGAATTACACCCATCGGCGGATGCGCGGACATGGGTATACACCCAAGAATGAGGTCGTGCGTATTGGCCGCGACGGTGCAGAACACCGTGAAGCCATTCGTCTTGACTTACATCGGGAACAAATGGGGAATGGCAATGGATACCAAACGCTTTGACCAGATCACGAAGCTCTTCGCGGCGCGTCGTACCCGCCGTGCCGCTATCAGTAGCACCGCTGGCTTGGCCGCTACCGCTGCCATCGCGCCGCGCCTCGGTCACGTCTCTGCCCAGGAGGCAACGCCGACCGGCGCTGACGAGGTGACCATCAGCACCGAGCCACATCCCGGTGCCGGTATTCCCTCCAAGCCCACCTTCCTCTTCGTCCAACCATTTGAAGGCGGCACCTGGGCGCCCAAACCGGGTGAGAACGGAGTCTTCTCGCTGACGCTTACCGGCATGGCGGCACAAACGGTCTACTTCTCTGACCGCCCAGACCGGATCTTCGGCGTTTGGCAAACTCAACGCTTCCTCGACAACCTCGGCTTCACGCCAGACAATCCGCCCAATGCCGCGCTCGTCGCCCGCACTGATGACGGCGAGGAGGAAATCCTCGTCATCGAGTTGCTCAATCCCATCTACGACGCCACCACTGGCACCTTGACCTACGATGCCAAGATCCTGGCCGATTACTCCGGAGAGGGATTGGCGCACGCCGCCCGGCAACAGACCGACTACACCCTGCCAGAGTCATTTGCCCAAGGAGGCTTGTTCATCGACTCAGGCGGCTGCAATATCCGCGGCGGCTTATGCATTCGAATCGTCAATGGATTGCCCAAAGACGTGGGGTATCTACCGATCGAACAGTGCCCCGACGCCGACGGCACCTGCAAGCCTTGTGACCCTGACATGCGATCGTCGTCCTACGGGAAGATCTGCCACGATCGTTTCCCGGACCAGTGCTTCTACGATCGCACCCCAGATCACCCTGGCGTCACGTGGAACTGCTACGCGGATTGGGTCGACTACTAGCACTCGAGCTCACCGCTTCGGAACCTACACATGAGAAGTGAGCGACGTGGCTCGGCCCCCGGCCGGTCACGTCGCTTCGTCTTCAGTCGCGGCGAACTCCCCCTCGCCTGACGTGGCCACCGTCATCTCGGTGGTAGTAGTGGTGATCTACACCCAGTGCCGCCGCGAAATTACACCCTCCCCCCAACGAAATTACACCCTCAACCCGTTGAACCGGGATATGCACCCCCACCAGAATGTGAACATTGCACAAGTCTGATCGGTCAGCCTTAGCGCCGTTGTCCATGAGCGTGAAGGAAGGGCATCGTCTTGCCCAAGAAGCCAGAGCAACGAGGTATGACAACTAGTGTCCGACTAGACGAACCGTCAGCTTCACAAGCGTCGACGACCAGCACGCCGGATAGCAGTGCCGCCAGAGTCTTGTAGTCGAGTACTCACATGGGGCCCCATAGCGCACACCTGGCACGAGCGTGGGCTGCTTTGCGCGCGTTCTCGCTCCCGCTGGCAGTTAGCTTGGCGAGGGGACGATCCTCGCGATCGGCCAACTCCTGGCGCAGCTAGCGAGCATTACCACCGCAGGCCCAAGCAGCGCGCCCCACCCTCAGATGCTTCGCCCTTTGCGAGCTCATGGTCGGCTTTGGATCAGGCTCCCGTTCAGCCACTCGTTCCGACGAGTGCGAAAGAAGGAGGAACGACACACGCATGGATACGCAGCGCTTTGACTCGATCGCTAAAGTCTTCGCTGCCCGCCACACCCGCCGCGCCGCGATCGGCAGTGGTGTGGGGCTGGCCGCGGCCGCCGCGCTGGCCCCGAACCTCGGACACGTCGCCGCGCAAGAGGCCACGCCGGCCGACGCGGTTGACGACACGCCAGAGGTCATGGTCAGCACCGATCCGCATCCGAGCGCCGATCTCCCGGAGCAGACAACCTACCTCTTCGTCCAACCCTTCGCCGGCGGCTCCTGGGCGCCGAAGGAAGGCGAGGAAGGCACCTTCACGCTGACGCTGAACGGTGCCCCGGCGCAGACGGTCTATTTCTCCGACCGGCCCCAGCGTCTCTTCGGCCTGATTCCGACCCAGGAGTTTCTCGACAACCTCGGCTTCACCCCTGTCAACCCGCCGAATGCAGCGATCGTTGCGAACACGGAGAGCGGCGAAGAGCAGGAAGTCCTCGTCATCGAGCTCCTGAACCCGGTCTATGACGAGGCAACCGGCACGCTCACCTACGACGCCAAGATCCTCGCCGATTACACAGGAGAAGGCCTGGCGCACGCCGCCCGGCAGCAGTCAGACTTCACCCTGCCCGAGTCGTTCACCCAGGGTGGCCTGTTCATCGACGGCTGGGGCAGCAGGGATGGCTGCGGCACCTGCTACAAGATCGTCAATGGCGACTACGTCCTGATCGGCGACGTCCAAGCCGTTCCGCGATGCGGCTTCCCGTGCACCGCGTGCGACAAGGACTACAAGTCGCGGACGTACGGCAAGATCTGCGCCGAAGCGTTCCCGGACCAGTGCTTCTACAAGCCCACGCCGGATCGCGCGGGCGTCACGTGGAACTGCTACATGGTCGGGATGATCCGCGACTACTGCTAATCGCCCGGAGATGCTAAGGCGGCCAGCCGCGAGCCACGAACTCGCTCGTCTCGCCGCTCCTCGGTAGGGCTTGCCCACGAGCGACCCGCTGAGTCGAGGCTCACGACCTGGCACCAGGCTGGCCGCTGTCTCCGGGATCTCCCCAACGAGCGGGGGATGCCGGACCTCAATCCGGCAACTATCCTGACCTAATGCGAGAGCAACAAGAGACCGGGCTCATGCGTGTGAGCCCGGTTCTCGTTTACCGAGTATGTCGTGAGAACTAGGTGGTGACCCCGCTGGGACTCGAACCCAGAACCAACGGATTAAAAGTCCGCTGCTCTGCCGATTGAGCTACGGGGTCTCGGTGCGCGGTGGGAACCTGCGCGTTGTTGCAATGGTACCGCGCCGGCACTGATTTCGGCTATTCACAACGAAGCGGATGGTTGCCTCTATTCGGCGAACCACCCGCTCGTCTCGCGCGTTGTGATATTCAGCTCCAGGGTGCCCTCGGCTCTTCAGGCAGCCGGCTGCGGCGGGTTAGCGCCGGAACCGGAACCAGCGGCCACCGCACCCCCAGCGGGAGGCGATTCCCGCTGCCATGAGCGCTG
>NICF_comb_assmDRAFT_10000871_pt1 | contig 24864 bp, 9 predicted proteins | sample NewIslPassag4_SG_FD_11279 | JGI IMG/M metagenome (IMG submission 11279) | reverse complement strand
CCGGAGCTGGCGGAAGAAGTGCGCGAACTGCACCGGCAATATTACGAAAGAATGGCGGGCCGGAAATAGGGGCCCGCCATTCTATGCCGGATGGCTTTCATTCACGCGCACCTGGTTGCGGCCGCCGCGCTTCGCTTTATAAAGCGCCTTGTCGGCGGTGTGCAGCACATGCAGCAGCGACTCTCCCGGTTGCCATGATGCGCCGGCGACGCCGAAACTGGACGTGATGGTCACTTCCTGNCCGTTCACCATGAGCGGTCGGGACTCGATTTGCCGGCGCAGCATTTCGGCGAATTCTTCCCCGTACGAGACCTTCTTTCCCGGAAGGGCCAGCACGAATTCCTCCCCGCCGTATCGTGCCAGCAGCATGTCCTGCCCGAGACAGCTCCGGGTGATGCCGGCCACGTGCACGAGCACCCGGTCGCCCGTCTGGTGGCCATGGGTATCGTTGATCTGCTTGAAATGGTCGATGTCAAACATGATGATCGTAAACGGGACCGATGCCTCCCTGGCCTTCCCGAATTCCGTTTCGCCGTATTCGAGAAACGCCCTGCGGTTGTAGATGCCGGTGAGATCGTCGTAATACGCGTTTCTCTCCAGCTGCTTCTGCATGCGTTTCATTTCGGTGATGTCGGAGATGATCATGATCGTTCCCGGCGAAACGCTCCCCTGCTGTCCTTTCAGCGGGGAGATGCGCACCTGGTAGGTGCGTCCGCCGCTTTCGTCCGCCGGCACTTCCAGCTCCTCGTCACCAGCTCCAAGATCCGGCACGGACGAACGGGACCCGAACATCGCGGCCCAGATCCTTTCCACCGGCTGTCCGACCATCGACCGGTCCAGTCCGCCGAACATGCGCCGGCAGCTTTCGTTGAATTCCACCAGCCTGCCCGACTTGTCCAGCACGACGACGCCGTCGCCGATGCTGTGAAAAACGGTGTCGAGCGCCACCGGAATGATGTTCAGCATCCGGGACGAATCGATCGCCCAGAGCATGAGCACGGAAGATACGCCGGTGACCATCGGAACGGGATCGATGCCTTCCGGCGTCATGCCGGTCACGTACAGGAGGTTGGCCGCCATCGGGATCACATTCGCGAAAACGAGCGAAAGCAAATGGCGGCGAACCTCTTGGCTCGCATTCCGCCAGCGCGAAAGCAGCAGCGCGATGTTGGCCAGCATGCAAAGATAAAGGTACCACATCATGACGACGTAAGTGGGACCGATTTCGATGCGGAAAAACGGGGCTCCGAGCGTTTCATGGACGCTGTATTCCTTGTAATGCAGATGGTGCCAGTCGTTGGTGATGTCGCTGAGCAAAATGACGACGGGGATGGCCAGAAGACCGGCGATTTGCCGCCAGGTGATCCGGAAACCCAGATACTGCAGAATGAACAGCGTCCCGATGGGCGGAGCGAACGGGATGCCAAAGTATTGCACGATGTTCCAGAAACGCATCTCGGCCAGCGAGGCGGACGTCGCCAGATTGAACGCGTAGCCGAAGGAATAGATGATTTTGGCCGCCACGCCCGGCAGGAAGAAGGTCGAGATGCTGCCGTAGGTTTTCCTTTTCAGAAACACATATAGAAAAAGAAGCAAATTGATGACGCCGGAAAGACTCGTCAGGGCGATGTAGGCTGTCAGCGGAGAGCTCACGATGGTTCAACCTCTGGGATGGATAAAAAATTTACAAATTTAACTATACCACCAGGCATCCGCGGCGTGATGGCTGCAAGGTCCAGTTATTCCGGATTATGCTATCCGGGCGTTTCGGCCCATTACGAATTCCGTTCCGCTATGGGGTCGAAGGCCAGCTTCGGGATTACGCCGCGCACCACAAACCAATATTCCTCCCCAATACAATTCTACACCATGATCAGGGACGCCGATCCGCCGCCGCAAGAACGCCCGAATTTCCCCGTGACGGCGGATCTCTTCCACGGGAATATCAAAGGTTTGTCGGAAGGAAAAAGGCATTCCGCATCGAAGTTATTTCGCAACCCCCTCTTCAAAGGTTGATGGCGATGGCCCCCATCCGGATGATTTCCGAGAAAACGCGAATTCCCGCCATTCGGGAGCACGTGGTGGTCCGGGACCGGCTGGAAACCCGGCTTGGGCAGGCGCTCGACGCCAGGCTGACGATCGTGGCTGCGCCGGCGGGTTTCGGCAAAACCATCGCCATTGGCGAGTGGATCCTCCGCAACAATCACCGGGCGGCGTGGCTGACCCTGGAGGAAGGTGACGACGCCCGGCTTTGGCATTACCTCGTTTTCGCCGTCGACCGGGCGTTCTCCGGCTTCGCGGAACGGATGCGATCCGTGCTGGACGATGGCGCGGTGTCCGCGGAGTTTCCTGTCGCCTGCCTCATCCGGGAGCTCTCCCGTTGCGCGGAGCCCCTGTTCCTCGTGCTGGACGATTACCACCTGATCCGGGATCCCGCCGTTCACGACAGCGTGCGGTTCTTCGCCGAGAACGCGCCCGACACGGTTCGTGTGGTGCTGATCGGACAGAAACCGCCGCCTTTTCCCCTGTCCCGCCTCCGGATGGCGGGCCGGCTGTGCGAAATCGGCATGGAGGACCTTCGTTTTTCGCCCGGGGAAACCGCGGAGCTCGTCGAGAAATCGGCCCGTCGCCGGCTCCCCGCCTCCGACATCGATCTGCTTTGCTCCAAAACGGAAGGCTGGCCCGTCGGCGTCCGGATCGCCTCCATCTACCTGCGGGACCGGGAGGATTCTTCCCGGGTGATCCGGGACTTCTCCGGTTCCCATCGCCTCGTGGTGGACTATGTCGTGGATGTGCTGCTCGACCGGCAGCCGGAGCATGTCCGCAAAATTTTGCTGTACACGTCCGTGCTCGACCGTTTCTGCGCTTCCCTGGCCCGGGCCGTGGCGGAGATCGGCCCGTCGCGTCAGTTGCCGGTGGATGCGGAATTGACGCGCTTTTTTGTCATCCCCCTGGACCCGGAACACACCTGGTTCCGCTACCACAGCCTGTTCGCGGAATGTCTGCGGCAGCTGTTGGCCCGGTACGCCTCGCCGGACGAAATCCGCCGGGCGCACCTGCGCGCCGCCCGATGGTTTGCGGAAAACCGGATGTTCAAGGAAGCCATCGCCCATGCGCGGGCCGCCGGGGACGACGGACTGGCGGTCGATTACGCCGCGCGCCTGTATGAATTGTCGCCGCGGGACGCGCAGCGGCTGATCTTCGAATCCTGGTTCATGGACATTCCGGTGCGCCTGTGGCTCAGGCATCCGAAAGTGTATATCCATCTGGCCAGTTCCCTGATCCTGTTCGGCAAAAGGGCGGAGGCGCTCCGCTTTCTGGACGAGGCGAAAGCCCTGATCGGAAAGCACCCGCGTCCCGACGCCGCGGACATTCCCGAAGACGCCCTCGCAACGGTGCGCGAAAGCCTCCCGGTCCTGCGCGGCGGCTATCTGGCGGGACCCGACGAAAAGAATCTCCCGGAATATATCGAGGATGTCATCAAGCTGGTGGAATGGAGCGGCCGCCACGTCGATTTCTGGAACCGGGGCGACGTCCGGCTGGCGCGCAGCTATGTCGCCTTCGGCGGCAAAATCAGAACCAGTCTCGAGCTCTATACCCGGCTCAACGCCGATCCGCGCAAGGCCATCTTTTTCCACGAATACCTGGAAGGCTACGGCGAAGTGGTGATCGCGGAGCTGTTTTACGAACTGGACGATCTGGAGAACGCGGAGCGCGTCCTGGCGCATGCCATGCCCGCCGTGACCGCTTCGGACAAAGCCGCTTTGCTCGTGGCGGCGCATTACCTGAAAGCCCGCCTGGAGTACGCGAAGGGCCGGCCGGAAGCGGCGATGGAAGCGTTGCGGGAAGCGGACCGGAGGCTCTCCGGGCTGGACTCTCCCCGCTGGAAGAGCAACCTGGAAGCGATCACGGTGGGCTTTCTCCTTCGGCGCGGAGCGGCGGAGAAAGGCGTCCGCTGGGCGGAGCGGCGCCTGATGGACGTTTCCGGCCAGCCCAGCCTGGCCGACGAATTCGAACATTTCATTTTCGCCAGGGTGCTCATGGCCCAGGGGAGAACGGAGGACGCCATCCATTGGCTCATGAAGCTTTTCGAGCTGGCGAAGGCGTCCCGCCGCATCGGCAGCGAGATCGAGGCGCTGCTCCTTCTGGCGATGTGCTGGATGCGAAGCGGCGACGCGGAACACGCCCTCGGCGCGCTGGATGACGCCCTCGCCGAAGCGGAGGCGCATGGGCACGTGCGCGCTTTCCTCGACGAAGGCGGCGCCATGGCGGATTTGCTTTCGCTCTGGCTCAGGGAGGCCGAAAACGGGACCCGTCCGGAAGCCGTCCGGCGCCGGATGCGATTCGCGGCCGATCTCCTCCGGCGTTTCGAGCGGGACCACGCGGCGCAGGCGGCCGCGGCGCTCAAGGCTCCTCCGGCGGCGGCAGCCCTGCTGATCCGGCGGGAATACGAGGCCCTGCTCATGATCGCCGACGGCGCGACCAACGAAGACATCGCCGGCAAGCTCGGGCTTTCCGTCGGCACTGTCAAGCGCTATACCCACAACCTTTTCCAGAAGCTTGAGGCGCGCAACCGTGTGGAAGCCGTGGCCAAGGCGAAGCGGCTGGGGATCATCTGAATGGCGTCCCGGAAAACTTAATCTTTTTTTTAAATAGACTTTAAGTTGTTTTAAAAAAGGTCCTTTATAATAATCCCGGAAACATCATCCGACGTCCCCGATGGCACCATCAACCCGGCTCGCGCCGGCCGGATGATCAGAAAAGGAGCGATGCGCCATGGATAAGGAAAAGCGGAAGAAGTCCGAAGCGGAACGCCTCAAGGATCAGGAATTGGATCAAATCGCGGGTGGTTGGACGAAAAATTATGAAGAATGTACGTTTTGCGGGGCCCGCTTCAACAACAGCGAGGATTATTTGCGGCATCTGCCGCAATGTCCGAAATACGGACAACTCCCCGATCCCGGCTCGAATAACCGGCCCTTTCTCTGATCCCGGGTCACGCGCCTCCCTCCATCGGAAAACATGGAAAGCCGCTCCGCCGGGGCATTCGCCCGGGGAGCGGCTTTTTGCGCGGCTGCGGAATCCGGCGCGGCGTTCCGCTCATTCCTCCAGCATTTCTTTCACCCAGCCCAAATCCACGCCGACCAGGCCCAGTTCGCTTTTGAGCGTGAAGTAATTCTTGAAACCTGTAAGACCCAGCTTTTCCGCTTTGCTTCCCCTCCTGTCGTTCAGTTGGCCAAACATGGCCTCGGCGATGTCCATCATGATGTCAAGCATGTAGTAGCTCACAATGGCCCGGTGCGTCATCCACAGGTTGTAATCGGCCTTGATCATGAGCCGGTAGGCGTTCAGATACGAGCGTCCGACCTTTTTCAGAAGATAGGCCGCGTCGTATTCATCCAGGCCGATCTCCCTGGCGAGGCGAATGGCCAGGGCATCCGTTTCGTCTTCGTCCAAATCGAAATTGTCCAACGCTCTGCCGACCACGATTCGTCCTTTCGCGTCTTCCGCCAATTCGTGGACGGTATTCCAGATGTGCGTGGGGACCGTCGTGACGCGGAAACCGGACAGGACGATCACCTGGATGAGATTGAGCGGTTTTTGCTCGTTCGGCTGCCCCAGATTGGCCTTCGCGTGGACGATCGCCAGCGCCGCGCTTTCCCCGGGCTGTCTGATGCTTTGGATAATGCAGGCGAATTCCTTGGACGGAGCACCCGCGTATTGCCCCTCAGGCGCTTGATCCGCGTCAAAGGCGATTTGGGCGGGAGCCAGCGCAAATACCACGTCGTGGTAGCTGAATCCGGCGTTCCGCAGGTAATTGGCGATCCGTCCCGCGGTGCCGTGCTGGATGTCGTGCAGCGCGATGTAGTAGGCGATTTGCCTGGGCGCCATTTGCTTTTCATTTTTGAAGAATTTCACCGCTTCCCGGACGTCCGGCCCGCCGCCGACCTGATGCGCCGCACCGAAAATCTCTTCCGGCGTGTACCCGGCCCGATCCAGCATGCCCATCGCGTCATAGGCGCTTACTCTCCAGTACTGCAAGAGCATGCGCGCTTCGTACGCTCCGAGCTTGAGATCGGTTTTGAACTTGGGAATGAGGGCTTCGTCCTTGTCCCGGAAGAGGAACTGGAGCATTTCGAAGGTCGCGTCGCCGGACACTTCCCCAAGCTCGGCGAGCAACAGCTGCATGAACCGGACCGAATCGAACGCGCCCCCGTCCAGCTGATTCCACTTGTAATCCATCGCGGCCTTCATGTAATCGAGCGCCGTGCCTTTCGTCCCCTTCGTTTCCACCAGATAATGGATCAGTTCCGCATCGGAATATTGGTGCACTTCCTTGAGCAGGCGCATCTCGATCGTGTAGGGATAAGCCGGATCGAACCAGCCGGCGATCACGTTCAGGGCGTTGTTCCGGCCATACAGGGGTGCCAGGATCCGGAACGCCCGCTGGGCCATCGAGTCCGGGTAAACAAGGCCGCCATACAGCATGACATTCGAGAACGCGACATGCACATTCGCGACGGCGCCTTGTTCCTTGCGGTAACCCAACCAGTCGCCGAGGAACTCGTCATGCTCCTCCGGCGACATGCGATGGTACTCGATGAACGCCGTGAACTTCTCTTCGGCCGTGACGCCGTACAGATGGAGATTCAGCAGGTAGTCGAAATGCGCCGCGCGGTCGTAATCCAATCCGGAACCAAACTGGTCATGCGTCATCGTAATGACGTAGCTGAAAGGCAGACCCATGTAATGCAGGCGTTTGGCCCAAATCTCGTTCCCGGCGGGGAACGTGTTCCGCAGGAGAATCAGCAGCCAATCCTCGACGTCCGCATTCAGCTGCGTCATGACATCCCGTATCGTCTGGTACCCTTCCGGCGTGAACAGATCCACATACCAGGCCGCGATTCCCCTGATCACGAACGGATAACGGTCCATCCAATTTTCATGGTCGGCGTAAAGTTGATCCAGCCGTTGCGCCGCTTCCAGCGGATCCGTGACGCCGTACCGTTTCCGCAGCGTTCCGGCCACCTCTTCGGGGTCGTACCCCTTGCGGATGAATTCTTCCAGCACAAACATTTCAAAGTCTTCAATGCCGTATGCCTCGATGACGGCGTTCAGGGCCACCTGTTGTTCGTAGTGCCCGCTCAGGGCATCCACCGCATCGGACTCTCCGATGCCGTAGACGTCGCGCAAGACCAGGGCCGCTTCCAAAGCCGCCTGCCCGGCGTCAAAGTACGGTTTCAAGCCGCCGACGGTCTGCGAGGGCGTGTAGCCTGTTTCTTTCATGGCCGTGCCGATGTCCAGCACGCTGTATCCCGCGGCCGTAAGCGTGTTGAGGTAGTTCAGCGCGTTCTTCTCGCGGGCGGTGTAGAGCAGCACCTCGTACGGCGTGTATCCGGCCTGCCGCAGGACGTCGATCAAATCCGCCAGATTCGAAACGGCATAGAAATCTTCCATCTCGAGGAGGCGGGCCGCAAACACGAGGTCGAATCCGGCCTCGCGCAGGGCCTTGGCGGCTTCGCCGGCATCCAATTCGAACAGCCCGAGCACGTTTCCGACATCGACCGCGTACCACGGGTATTTGCCGTTGCGTAGGACATCCGTCCGAATCCAGGCCAATACCTTCGAAACGTCGGAGTCCAGGGCGCGGACCGTATCCACGGCGCCGTATTCGTAGCTCAACGCGCGAATGACGTCCGCCGCCTGGCCGGCGCTGTAAGCCGCGAACATCCCGGCGACGGCATCGGCGGCGTCCATTCCGCCGTTCCGCAGCACGTTCGCCATGACCTGCGCCGGCATGCCGGCACCCTGGCCGGAATCCAGGGTCTTGACCGCCCGGGCGATTTCTTCCGGCGAAAACCCGGCCTGCCTGAGCGCCTTCACCATTTCGGAGGGATATTGGCTGTACCCCGGCTTCGTAAGCAGATACGCCACGGCCGCGTTCGCATCCTTGTAGCGCATGGCAGCCATGACCTGGTCGGCCGGGAAGTTCGTGCCGATCAGGCTGTCGACCTCATCCGCGCCCAAGCCGAATTGCACCATGATGGGATCGCGAATGTCCTCAATGGCGAAATTCGCGTTGCGCATCAGCCGCAGGGCGGACTCCGCCGTTTCGCCGAAACGTCTCAGAGCTTCGACGACCGCCGTCGGGCTCGCCGACTTGGCCTTGCCGGTCTGGGCCGCCACAAACACATTGTTGTAGGCTTCGACGAGCAGGGACAGCGCGTCCGTTTCATCGTAACCCGCTGCGCGCAGCGCGTCGTAGGCGCTCCCGGCGTTTCCGCCGCCGGGGAAGAAATGCGGCACGGCCTGCTCCAGGAGCCATACGCCCGCACGGGCCTGACGCAGCCACGCAAGCACCGCTTCGGCCAGCGTTTCGCCCGCGTAAACGTCCAGCATGGCGAGAATATCGCCGAAACCGTAGCCGTGGTCCATCATCAGCCTGACGGCCCGGACCTCGTTCATGCCGGCAACGCTTCCCAGCAATTGCCCGAGGTCGGCGGCCGGATACTTCGCGGCGGCCATGGCCTCTATCGCCGCCGAGGGTTCGATGCCATAGACCTCGACGATGGCAGCCAGCGCAATACCGGCCGGGATACCGTGGGCCCTGAGCACCCGGGCGGCCGCCGCCTGATGATTGCCATAAAAGTCCCTGGCCACGATCGCGCCGACTTTGGCCCTGTATTCGGGGGCGGCGCCGGCGTCCAGGGCGGCCGCCAGAAGCGCCAGCGCGACCTGTTCCATCGTCAGGGACCGGTCGGTCGATAGGGCATACATCACTTCGTACAGCTCGAATCCGGCGTCTTTGAGCCACAGGGCCAGATCGGCCGGTTCCGGCGCGAACTTCGTCCGCAGGACGTAGGCCGCCGCGTCGGCGTTCCACCCGGCGCTCCTGAAAGCCGCGGCCAACCCGGCCGGGTCCAGCTCCGGTTCGAGCTGCAGCAACGCGTCCGCAAGCCGGATTTCGCCGACCGGCACGGCCAGCGCCATCGCGATTTCGGCAAGCTCCAGGTCCAGGTCGTCCCGCAGCTTCCGGGCGATGTCGGCCGTAGATTCCCCTTGGTTGGCGAGATATTCCGCGTAGTCCAGCGGCCGGGTCAGATTCGGCACCGACATCGCGCCGTCGTCCGTGTCCGCAAGCCGGAAGAGCCGTCCGCCGTCTTCCGCGACCGCCGCGGGATCATCGCCTTCCCCGCGGGACAGGACGACCAGATCATCTTTCCGAATCGGACTGGCAAGTTCCAGGAGAATTTCTTTGTGGTCCGCTCCATATTCGACGGCTTCGATTCCGACAGGTACCGTATTTTCCCCTTCGACGACGGCGACGGCGAAGTTGGTGCCCGCATCCAGATCGATGTCCTTGCTGAATCGGACGCGGATCGTCGCGCCGTCCGTATCCACCAGGGCTTCCGTCGGGAACGGCGGCATGGCCAGCGTGAACCGCACCTCGCGGTGGAACACGGTATGCTCCCGGTTCAGTTCCAGGACATATTCGGTTCCGGGTTCCAGCTCGCCGCCCACGACGGTCACGTCGTACGTATTGCCGCCGTCTGCCGTGCCGTAAGCGATGGGCACATCGGCCATCGTGTCCGCCCGGGTCAGCGTCAGTTCCCCTTCCGCGAGCCCGTCGACGGCGGGAGCGAGCAGCAGCCTGAACCCGCTCCCGGTGATGCCGGATACCGCCGGATACACGCCCTGAATGGCCGTGAATACGGTCGGAATCGACAGCACGTCCCCGCGCTCGATGGACAGGGCATGGGTTTCTCCGCCCGCGAGACCGCCTTCGACTTCCGCCCGCCATTGGTAACCGTAGGTATCGAGTTGCTGCAGCAACGCCACGTTTTTGCGCAGGCCGTTGGAATCCCGGATCACGACTTCTTCTTTGAGAAGGTCCGGAATCGCGCGACGGTGATGCAATTCAAAGATCACGCCGTCGGGCACGGGTTCGGCGCCGGCGAACCTCGCGATCGGCACCGTGAACGATACCGGCGGTCCGAAATAGTAGTACGTCTTGTCAATTAAGAGACCGTAATTGCCAAACTCCGCAAAGGGTTCCGCCAGCGTGATCCGCCAGGTGTGCCCTTCGTCTTCGCTTGCTGCTTCCTGGATCGGGATTTCCTCTCCCGCAAGGGAGATGCGGAAATCTTCCCTGACCAGATGCGGCACCGCCGGCGCGATGCGGACGGTGACGCCGTCCGGCGAAATGCCTTCGACCCGGATTTCGGGCGCGGGAGTTTCCACATACGCAAAGGCATCAAACCTGAACTCGTCGCGCTCGACCATGAGCCGCAGATGGGTGCCGGGATAGAGCCGCGCCACCGCTTCGTATTTGCCGTAGTCGTCCAGCTTCCGGAGTTCCGTCACGGGAATTTCGCGGTCGGCCAAATCGGCGATGATGACTTCCTCTTTCGCCAGGTCGTCGATCGCCGGCACCACCCGGAACGCCACCCCGTCGTCCGTCAGGACGATTTCCCGAAGGTCCGCCCGGGTCCGGTACAGCGTGAAATCTCCTTCGAGGAACTCGTATCCGCTCTTGATGATGTTGACGTTGTATTTCGTGTCGTACTGGACCGGTTCGTCGAACACCACCACGGCCGTCGCCCAGTCGTCGTCGCTGGTCACGCTCCGGATCCGGATGGTGTCGCCGGGATCGCCGGCTTGGTATACGACCACGTTTTCGACCGTCAACTCGCCGATCGTCGGACGCGTGCGGAAGGCAAGCGTCATCCCGTCCCTCGAGAATTCCGTCACGTTGACGAGGCTTTGCATCGTTGTCGCCGTCGGCGATACCGGCCAGAAATAATACCCGGGTACGTCAATGTTCAAATCATACCGCTGGCCGACGGTGAGCGGCACAGGCAGGCGGATTTCGTGGTAGGCGCCGCCGTCCAGCGTCTTGATGGCCGCCCCGCTCAGGTTGACGTCCACGCCGCCCTGTTTCAGGGTAATGTGTTCCATCGCCAGTTCCGGCACCGCCTGTTTGAGGCGCAGCGCGATGCCGTCGGTCCAGGCCGTCACATCCGGCATGACGATGACGGGCGCGGTGAAGCCGGCGGCTTCGCCGAAATCGTAACCGTCGGCCACCGGCAACACGAAATGCTCTGCGCCGTCGCGCAGTTTCTCCACCCGGACGCGGTAGCCCTCGCCGCCGTACAGTTCGATGACGGACACCATCTTGACGAAATCGAAATCATTCCATACAAGGAAGTTTTCTTCCTCCAGATCCGGCACTTTGATGTTGAAGTAGACGTAGATGTCATAGAGGCCGGTATCCACCTTGACTTCGGCTTGGGCGGTCGCTTGCAGCACGGGTACGGTGAACTGCACGTCTTCCAGCTCATAACCGTTCGGCGGCGTCCAGGCGATCTTGTAGGACTTGCCGCCTTTCAGCGTGATGTTCACCCGGTAGATTTCGCCGCTTTGATCCATGGGCGTCAGCGTTTTCGTTTCGTACACGGTCGAGCCGTCGGCGTAGGCGATTCCCACGCGGCCGGCTTCCAGACCCGGCACGCCCGGATTCAGGTGAATCGTAAATCCGGTGCCGTCGATGGAATCCCCGGGGATGGTGACCCGGACCTTCTGGAGGATCAGGAAGCTTTTCGCGTAGCCGTAGCCGTGGGCAACACCATGGTAATTGCCGAACACGAAGCCCGGTTTCGTGATCACCAAATAGTACCATTCGTCCGGGACCAGATTCGTTTCTCCGGCCACTTCCACCCGATAGGTTTGACGGTCGTCCGTGGAAACCGAAGCGACCGCAACTTCGGCGCCCAGGTTGTTGTTCGTGTTCTTGAAAATCCTGATATGGGTCTGATCCAGTTCGACGGGTTGATCCAGCGCAAACCCGATGCCGTACTTCGACGTTTCGGTGACTTCGACCCCCACGCTGACCACCTGGATCATGAACGAGGGTTGTTCGTATACGAAGGTGTAACCGTCCCGCTCAATGGTCACCTTGTACGACGTGAATTGCTCCAGGGGCACGGCCACATCGTAGACCATGCCGTCTTCGGTGGCCAGGCTCTGGATGGTCCGGCAGTTCGACAGAGTCAGCGTTTCGCACACTTTGATTTCGTCCGTCCGGAGATTCGGCACCGGGGTGTCGAACACGAGTTGGAATCCGGTGGTGGCGGGATTGACAATGTCCGTCGTGACCGGGATATAACTCGTCTGGAACACGATCTGGTTCGGGAAAAAGATGTCTTCCCAATAGGACGTGCTATAAAAGATGTAATCCGGATGGTCCGGCCTCAGGCGATAAGACCTTTCGACCGTCAGGGAAGCGGCGGCCTTGTAGACGGCGCCGTCTTCTTCCTCGGTCAGGGATGCGATGGGCACGGACTGAGGCTGAGCTTCGTTGGTCAGCAACGGCAAATGGATATCCTTGTCCAGGCCGGGCGCGGCGGGACTCATTCTCAGCACGAAGCCGTTCACATTGGGTTTTTCCACGGTGACATGGACGAATTGGCGCGCCGCCGGCAGCACGTCCGGAATGTCCAGGAACTTGTATCCGTCTTTGTGGATCGTGAACGTGTATTGTTCGGACCGGTCCAGATCGGCCTGGACATAGTATTGCGCTCCGTGTCTTTGGATCAAGTCCCGGATCCCGATCTGAACGCCGTCCACCGTCCACAGTTCCAGGTCGTCCTTCTCCAGATCTTCTATCCATTCCGACAGTTCGAGCATAAAACCGTTCGTCGAGACCCAGCTCACCGTAGGCGTTGTGAACAGGGGCGCGGTGAACGTCACCGACAGGGACCCGACGGTGACCGTGTACGTCCTTTCGCCAAAAATCCCGTAGCCGGAGTAGTCGACGTACCAGGTTTTGCCGTCGTCCAGCTTCGTGATGGTGTACACGGTCTAGATGTCCACATTCACGGAGGTGATATTTTTGGCCGTGTTGAACTTCAGGACAAAGCCGTCCGGCGCAATGTCCGTCACGGTGATCGGCGCTTCGTGGACCTTGGCCGCCGGAGTGTCGAACACATAGCCGTCGCGGGTGACGGTGAAGACATATTCGACACCCTCCTGGAAGTTCGCGTTGACGACATACCGTTTGCCGCCTTCTTCGGCCGACACGGACTGGATGGCGATGCCGGGATCCGCATCGGACGTTACGGCAATGTCGCCCGCGGTGAGGCCCGGGACGGCATGGTCCAGCGTGAGCACCATGTCAAAGTCTCGGTTCTCCACGCCGACCGACACCGCCCAGGGCGCGACGTTGAACAGGACGTCGGTATTGAACGCGTAACCGTCCTTGCCGACGATGTTGAGTTGGTATTGTCCGGTGCCCGGCAGATGGACCTGGACGAGAATCGTCCGCTGGTCGCCGGAGGTGCCGATGGTGAAGTTTTCGACGGCTCCGCCGTTCGGGTCGCGCAGATCCAGATTGGCCCTGGCCAGGCCGGGCACGGGGCGATCCAGCAAAATTTCAAAGCCGTCGTATTCCATGACGCCCACCGTCGCGGTCACCGCGATGGGATCGGCCACCTCCACGGCGATGTCCCGGGTGAACGTGTAGCCACCCTTGGTCAGATTGAACGTGTAAACGCCTTGCCACTCCAGATCGGCGGCAATCGTGTAGGTCGTGCCCTGGTCGCCGGTGCTGACGAAGACATCCACGGTTTCGCTGTCCGCCGTGTTGACGAGGGTCACATCTTCCGCGGTCAGGCCATCCACCGCGCGCGACAGGGACAGCCTGATCCCCTCGACCGTCGCTTCCCCGACGGTCACCGTCACCTGATACGGCACCGTGAAGCGGATGCCGCCGAAATCGTATTCGCCGTCGATGATCGCAAGTTCGTATTCCTTGTCTTCTTCCAGGGCCGTCTGCAACGCCACTTCGTAAAGCGTGCCTTCCCCGTCCGCCGGGGAGATGTCGTTCAGGGCGGAAACGGCAAACCGTCCTCCTTCGCCCAGGACCTCCATATCCCCGGCCTTGAGGCCGGGCACGGCCGGGGTCAGCTCCAGCAGGAAGCCGGTCGGGGTGATTTCCGAAATTTCGGCTTGCACCGCAATCTTCGGCACGTCCACGGTGACCGCATCGCCAAAGTCGTATCCGTCCCTGGTAACCGCAAGCGCATAGCTTTGGCCCGGAACCAGCGCCGCCGATATGTCGTAGACGGAGCCGCCCCCCGTGACGTCCAGCGTGACTTCGATGCCGTCCGCGTCAACCAGCGCAAACGCCACACCGGTCACGGGCCGGCTGAGCTCCACCTTGAAGCCTGCCTGGGACTTGCCGCTGACCGTCACGGTCACCGCGATGGGATCGTCCACCGCAACCGGAATGTCCCTGGGGAACGCGTATCCATCCTTGGATAGATTCAGCGTGTACAGGCCTTGCCACTCGAGGCCGGCGGAAATTTCGTAGGTGATGTGGTCCAGGGTGGCCACGACGGGATCGACGGCGGCACCGTTCGCATCTGTCAGCACCACGTCGTTTTCGCCCAGGACCACCGCGCGCGACAGGGACAGCCTGATTCCTTCGACCGTCGCCTTTTCGACGTTCACCGTCACCTGATACGACACCGTGAAGCCGATTTGGCCAAAGGCGTAGCCGGCCTTGGTAATCACCAGATTGTAGGTCTTGTTTTCGTCCAGCGTCGGCACTTGCACTTGGTATCGCGTACCCGCCGCGCCTTCGGAAACGTCGGTGACGGCGGAAGGCGTCACGACGGTTTGTCCGTCCATCACCTTGATATCCGAAGTACCCAGGCCCGGCACGGCGGGCGCAAGCTCCAGGATGAAGCTTTCGGGCGAAGGGTCCCTGACCGTCGTCTGCACCGCGTCGGCTTCGATGGTGAACGTCAGATCATGGAATTCAAAATTTTCCTTTGCAATTTCGACGGTATACGACAGACCCTTGGCCAGTTGCGCTTCCACGATATATTCGCCGTCGACGGCGGTCTTGGTCAGGTTGTCCGCGTCGATTTGCTGTGTCCCTTGCCAAATCGTCACATCGCCTTTGGCCAGATGCAGGACCGCCGGGTCGAAGGACAGCCTGAAACCGGCCGTCGAGATGCCGTCGACTTCCGCAGCGATCTGGACGGGCGTTTCTTCAACATGGACAATGACATATTCGATATCAAAGACCGGATGGTTGAAATAAAGCGTATAAGGAAAGTTGGTGGCCATCGGCGACCGCGGTTGGGCGAAATAGGTCGTATGGGACGGCCCGGCGATGACGTTCTCGATTTGCGCGTTTATGTCCGTCAAATGTGTAATTTCAAGATGCGCGGCCGCAAGTCCCGGCACGGGCTGATCGAACTGAAGCAGGAATCCGCCCGGTGTCGCGTATGTCACCGCGGCGGCCGCCTTCGGCGGTTTCGGCACCGTGAAGGCGGGATTTTGAACGACAAACTCGTAACCGTCTTTGATAATGGAAACCGTGTACTCCGCCTCCGGAGCAAAGGTCCCGAAGACGGTGTAGGTATGGCCGTCGTCTGTCGTCTCCACGCTGTCAATCCAATTGGGAGCCGTACCCTCCACGATGATATGGATATCTTCCAAATCGGGCACCGGCGGGCTGAGGGTCAGCGTGATACCGGACTTCGTCGGATTGCCGACGGTCGCCTGCACCCGGGTGACAGGTTCGGGAATGTATACCACCAGCGGCCGGGGATTGAATTGGTATTCAGACGTGTTCTTGATGTAAATCAAGTATTGCTCATCCACGGTGAATTGGGCCGTGACGGTATAGCTGGTTCCGCCGCCCAGCAGGTCGAAATTGCCAATGGGATTGTTATAGGCATCGTTAATGGTCAAATCGTCTTTGGTCAAGCTCACCGGCGTGCTCAATACCAGCGTAAAACCGTTCTCCGACGGGTTGGTGTAACCGACCGTGACATGCACCGGACCGGGAACAGGCACCGTGAACGACGGGCTGTTGAACGCATACCCCGACCTGGTGATCGTCACCGTGTAGCTTGCGCCTTCCGCAAGGGCGGCCTGGACGGTGTAGCCCGTGCCATCCGTGTTCCCCGTTACGACGACGTCCACTTCGCCTTCCGGACCCGTGACGGTCACGTCTTCCTCCGTCAACCCGGGCACACCCGGGTTCAGCGCCAGCGTGAAGCCGCCCGTCGTCGGATTGCCAACCGTCGCGGTCACCGGCGTATCCGCGGGCGTCGGCGCCGGCACCGTGAACGACGGGCTGTTGAACGCATACCCCGACCTGGTGATCGTCACCGTATAGGTCGCACCTTCCGTAAGCGTCCCGTCAACGGTGACGGTATAGCTCGTGCCCCCTGCGTTGCCTTGCGTAACGGAAAGAACGGACACGCCGCCCGAGATCGACACGTTTCCAACGGTCAGACCGGAGACGCCCGGGTTCAACCCCAGCGTGAAGCCGTCCGTCGTCGGATGGATGACGGAAACCGTCACCTGGATCGGAGACGGCGGAGGCGGCGGAGGCGGGGGCGGTGGAGGCGGAGGCGGAGGCACCACCGCCGGCGGCTCCACCACCGGCGGCGCGGGCGGAGCCGGCGGCTCCGGCGCCACCGTCACGCCTCCCACGTTCACCGTGATCCCCGGATCCGCCACGGTGATGGTTTCCGGCTTTTTCTCGAACGTCACGCCTTCCCTGTTCACGACGGCGGTCTTCACCGCGCCTTCCCCGGCTACTTCCACGGGAGCGTTGACGGTCACCGTCTCCACCACCGCATTGGCCTGGACGGCGATCTTCGCCCCTTCCGCGCTTTCGCTCACTTCCAGGTTCTGCACGGTACCTTCCTGGATCTCCACGATGACCCCGGCGGCTTCCACCTGCACGCTGGCAAATTCGCCGGCCAGCACCACCGTGCCTTCTTCCGTCAGGCTGACGGAAATGTTCCCGAAGCCTTCGCCTTCCAGGTCGACCTCCTGCAGGGTGGCGCCGGAGTTCAGCACCACTTCCCGCACCTCGGTCGCCCCGCTGACGACAACGCGAACGTTGCCGTCTCTTTTCTCGATGACCACGCTGGCCAACAAGGAATTTTCAATATGGATACTTTCGGCGCCGCCGCCGTTGATGACGGTGGTGCCGAGCACCGTCACGCCCCGCAGCGTGACGTCCCCGTCGCCGACGCCTTCGCCGATCTGCAAATCGCCGGAAATGACCATGTTCCGCAAAACGACATTCGGCACGTCCACCAGCACATTGCCATCCATGACGACCGTCTCGTCTTCTTCGGCCGGGCCGTAGATGCCGGGTTCATAGGCGGCCAGCACGAGATTGTGCATGACGCGGTACGCCAGATCCAGGACGGTCACGGCTTCCGCGCGGGTCAGCGCCTTGTCCGGACGGAAGGTGCCGTCCGGGTAGCCCATCATGATGCCCTTCTCCGCCACGTAGGCCACGGCGTCCCTGGCCCACGCCCCGACGGCGGAAGCGTCGGAGAACGCCCCGAGTACTTTTTCCGTGTCGGGAGCCCGCCCGTCCAGCAGCCTCGCCACCACCGCGGCGGCTTCCTGCCGGCTCACCAGGCGGTTGGGGCGAATGGTGCCGTCCGGATGGATAGCCCGAATAGTAGCCGGCGGCCACGGCCGCGGCGATGGTGTCCCGGAACCACTCGTCCGAAACGTCCTTGAAATCGATCTCGGCCCGATCGGCAAACCGGAAAAGCCGATTGACCAGCGCCGCAAATTCGGCCCTGGCAATCTCCCGGTCCGGACGGACGGTGCCGTCTTCGTAACCGGTCAAGAGTCCGCGATCCAGCCAGCTCCTGAGCTGTCTTTCCGCCCAGTGCCCGGCGATATCGCCGTAAACGCCCGTCTTCCCGTCCTCTCCGGAAGCCGATACGGCCGAGGCAAACATCGTATTGAGGAGCAATGAAACCGCCAGAAACCACGCAAACGTTTTGTGGATCCTGCGCGGCCATTTGTTTTTTCTGCGAAATTTGAGGATCATGCCCCCGCCTCCCGGCCCTGGAGAGAAATATCACATAATTAAACAACATTTACATATTTTTCTATTCAATCACGCAATCCCCCACTTGAAAAATAGTATGAAAGTCGGGACGCACGATCAAGCAACCAAAGTTGCTTTCCGTTGTCCATTCGCTTCCCGCCGCGAGACGTTTGCGCCGCGCCGCGGGCAGGGCGACGGCCGGCACGGTTCCGATGACTTCGGCTCAATCGGATTGGTCACGTGACGAGCTCACCCAGCTTTTGCGTCAACCGGGCTTTCTCGTCGCTTTGGTTGGTCGCCATCCGGAGGACGGGAATGCCGTATTTCGCCAATATCCCGTCCTTCATCCGATCCCGCTCGAGCTGCGCGGGGTTGTTCGCGTGAAACGCGTAACCATCCACCTCCACGACCAGCACCGGACTTTTGTCCATCCTGTTGAATATCAGAAAATCGGCATGGGTGGCCGGGTTCATTGCAAAACGGCATTCCGCTTCCGTGAGCAGGCTGGTGTCGCGGATCAGCATGCGCAGCGGCTGATGAAGGACAACGCCCAAATGCCGGAACTCGGGTTGCTGGAGCACTTCCCCGATCACGGTGTACAGCAGATTTTCGGAAAAATGCCTGGAAACCCTCCTGACTTTTTTCAAGATCCGGAGCAACCGTTCGGAATAATGGCGATACAACAGATCAAACACAGAGTAGATTTGGCTCGGGACGATTTTGAATTCGTGATACCGGATATACCTTTCCAAATCCCCGATGTTGCCGCGCCGATCCTTTTCGTTTCCGGAAACCAGCACCACCAGCTTCCTGACCGCCCTTGAAACCGCCACATTGACCAGATTCGGGTTGTCGACAAATTCGTTGATCTCGTTCACCACCGTGGACAGGATGATGACGTCCTTTTCCCTTCCCTGAAATTTGTGCACCGTGTCCACTTCCATGCCGGCATCGCCGATGGCTTCCCGCAGCTTTTCCACCTGGTCCCGGTAGGGCGAAATGATCCCCACGGACATCCCCGGGCGAATTTCATTGGGAATGACCTCGCGCAGAATGACGTCGATTTCCCGCTGGTTGTACCGGCCCCGCGCGTGATAGCCTTCGGCCAGCCTGTACAGCACCAGCGCGTCTTTTTCCTTGCGGTCCTCCGTCAAAACAATGAGCTGATTGTTGTAAAACTTCAGGTTGCAATACCCGATGATTTTCGGATGGCAGCGGTAATGCTCCCTCAGCAGGGTTTTGGGCACATCGGGGAAAAGTTTGGCAATGGAAGAAAGCATGCTGTTTTCGGCATAATGGTAAGCCCGGTGCAAATCGTATTGCCGAAAGATCCTGTCAGTAATTTCCGCGGTTTCCCTTGGTACAACGTTTGGCAGCTGCTGCCGATCCCCGACGATCACGGCCTGTTTGGCGCAGGAAAGCGCCAGCGCCCCGGTCGCCACGTCGACCTGGGAAGCTTCGTCCATCACCACATAATCGAACAAATAGTGGTTCCTGACGCAACTTCTCAAGGCATGGGTGGTGCTCAGGATCACCGGATAGTCCCGCAGGAACGCCTCGAATCGGGAGTCGTTCCTGAACACGTCGTCGGAATATTTGCAACGTCTGCCGTCGCCGGTTCCATACTTTTCCGCAAGCCGGGCTTTGAACAGTGTCATGGATTTTTCCGCGTAAGCCTTCATCGCTTCTTCGAATCGATAATCCCCGAGCTGCCGCTCCAAATCCGCGATTCGTGTTTGCAGTTCTTTTTCTTTCAAGTCGTAAAAAAGGTTTTGCAGGTTGGAGACAATGTGTTCCACGGGGCGGTCGAAATACGAAAGGTCCAACATCCCGTAACGGAACAGATACTTGATCTTTCGCAGGAACGGAATGCGGCCGCGCGCCTCCGCCGTCCGCTGGACGTCCAGCCACAAGTCCAGCACCGTGGAAGCGTCGTGTCGAAAAACGGAGCGATAGGGTTCGATGGCTTCCTTGAAATAGTATTGGTGAAAATATCTTTTTTCCAGGGACAGGGCGTCCAGTTCCTGTTTGGTTTGGGCCAGCTCGTTTTTGGCCTGCAGCATGACCTGCAGTTGCTCCCCGCTTGCCCCAAGCTCCGTTTCCAGCCCGCGGATGTCGTCTTTGCCCAGCCGCCAGGAAGACAGATCGGGCAGCATTCCCGTTTGTTCCTTGAAAAACTTGTCCTTGTTGGCTCTGTTCCCGAGATACGCGGCGATAAACCCGACCCCGTATTTGTGCAGTTTTTCCAGCACGTTGGACGTCGCCGCATTGTTGTTGGACACCACCGCGACGGTTTTCCCCCGCATCACCGCGTTGGCGATGATGTTCAGGATGGTCTGCGTCTTCCCGGTGCCCGGAGGTCCCTCGATGACGCTGAGCGGCTCCGATAGCGCTTTTTCCGTCGCTTCTTTCTGGCTGAGATTGAAACCGAAAGGAAAAAACGGAAGGTCTTCCGCCGCTCCATTCGACCATTCTTGCGTCCGGACAGCTCGCGACGGATCCAAATATCGGGCGAGAACGCTGTTCGGCCTGACGAATTCAACCTTTTTATATTGATTGCTCAGATAGCTTTGGTCCTCTTCGTCTTTCACGCTGACCCATTCGGCAAGTTGTTTCAGGTAATCAAAGACATCCCTGCTCTTCAGGTGGGACAGCTGGTTCTTCTCCAGGACGATTTCGTGGCTGGGGTACACCTTTTCGTAACCGGAAACGTATCGGACCCGTACCCATCCGTCAAAAACAAAAACCCTGCCGACCCCCGACAAAGGCTTTCGATTCTGGCAGACCAGGACCTCTCCGGAATCGTACACCTCGGGGTCCCGCAGCCATATTACATTGCAGAATGCATATTCATAGGATCTTCCGCCGGAGAAGGTGACCCTGTATTTGCCTTCCCCGCTCAAGTATTCGCACGAACGGATATCGCGGGTTTTGTCCTCGCCTTTGATCAGGATGAGATGCTTTTCCGTATTCAATGCGACGTCACTCTTTCAGGAGTTGCTCCCGATTTCCCGGGTTCGCAGGCCAAAAGCCGCTCCGCCAACTCCTTGTCCTTCAGCCCGAGCAAATAGTCCGTGCGCAGCACTTTCTGGATGACGGCCAAAAACCCGTGTTCGCATCGCATGTCGATCTGGCGGGACGTCACAAACCGGTGGCCCGTCCGGTTCAAATCGGCCCCGCCCGCCAGGGCGTCCGCGGCCGCATGGCGAACCCGTCGGACCCCCGCCATGACGATGGCGCCAAAGCAGAGCACGCACGGTTCGGTCGTCGTGTATAGCGTGCAGTCCGGGAGCTTACCGGCTTCGCCGATGACGACCTGAAGCAGGACGTTCAGCTCGGCGTGGGCCAGTTTGTTCGCGCAAATCTGGCCGGCCGGCGCGGACCGGTCGTGGATCCGGTTGCGCCCGCGGCAGACGACCTCGCCGGACGCGTCGACGAGAACGGCTCCGATGGGGATGGAACCGGCGCAGTAAGCCTCCCACGCTTCCACAAACGCAAGCTGCCAGGGTTTCGGAATGTTTTCCCACATGTGCCTCCACCCGACTATAAATGAAAATATTCGGTCCTTGTTTAGGAGAGGTGCGGGGAAATCAACTTGAGGAATTCCCGTTTGGTCACCGGATGATAGGTGATCAGCTTGCCGTTGTAATACACGCCGAACACCCCGTATGCGGCGGGAACGCATTGTCTGGCCTGCCGCGCATCGGTCAGGGGAATCAGGCTGGTCTTCAGCCCGAGCTCCCTGGAGGCGTCGGAGATGATTTCGAGGGCGTCATGGATGTAGGGACACTGGTGCGAATAATAGACGGTGACTTCATTGCCTGGGGGCGGCGTTGCCCGCTCCTCATCCCGGATGAAGCGGGGATCGGGGGCGGGCGCCCATTTTTTGGCGAGCAGTTCGAAGGCCGGCGGCGCGGCATCCACCGCCTCGAAGCCGTGTTTCAGAAAAAAGGCTTTGTCCGGCAGCCAGGTCTGTTTGCTCGTGACCACGGCGATGCCGGCTTTGCCGGATTGCCTCGCGTCCGCCTCGCATGCCTCAAGGAGCATGCCGCCGTATCCCTTGCCCTTGTTTTTGCCCGGGATCCACAGGCAATGGATGACATACATCTTGTCCGCCGCGACGGACCGCCATGCGTATTCGCCGGGAATGTATTCGATAAACCCGAGGGGAAAATCGCCGTCCCGGATCAGCTTCAGCTTCAGTCCCTCGCGGAACCGGCTCTTCAGCCATTGAAGCTTGTTTTGGTAGCCTGCCGTATTCCGCTTGCTTCTCATGCAAAAAAAGCCGTATTGCTCCACGTTGGATTCGTTGACGTCGAGAATGTTGACGAGACCGTTCCCCATGGATTTTCGCCCCGATTCGGATGATTTTGCCGTTTTTGTCGAGGGATGTCCATGAAATATTTTACCGTATTCTCCATTCCGTGTCTGTCTTGAAATTCGACGGGTTCAACCTCCGGATCGTCGCTTCAATCGGGCGAGACCGCTCTTTCGCCCTTCCCGCCCGGGATCGCCATCCTGCTCCGCGTCTCCTTCCTGCCGTGCAGTATATGATAAAGCCCGCTGAAGACCAGCATCAGGATCCCCAGGATGAAATACAAATTCCTGAAACCAAGGATCGGAATGAGGAAGCCGAGCAGATACGGGCCGATTCCCATCCCCGCCTCCATGGTCACGAAAAACGTCGACACGGCGCGTCCCATGCGGTGATGGGGCGCGGATTTCACCGCAATGGCGTTGGTAATGCTCTGCAGGTTCCCGAAACCCAGCCCCAGAATCAGCCCCGAAAGCAGCAATACCGCACCCGAACGGGCCGTCCCGATCAGGAGCAACCCCGCCGCGTAGAGCGCAAAAGCGGGATAGATGACGACATTGGCTCCCCGAGCATCCATGATGCGGCCCGTGACGGGACGCGAGGCAATCACGGATACCGAATAGACCATGAAAAAGAAACTGGCCGCTTGCACCAGATTGGTTTCCGACGCGTAAAGATTGATGAACGAAAGCACGCTGGACCAGCCCAGGGAAATCCCGAACACCACCACGCCAAGGGGCAAAACGCCCGGCTCGATATAATCGGACAGCCTGAATCCCGCCGGAACTCGCGGCTTGTCCGAACGCTCCGCTTCCGGCAGGCGCAGCAAGATTCCGCAAACCAGAGAGAGCACGCCCAACGCGATACACAATCCGTAAATCAGGTTGTAATCCGCATGCTGCATCAAATAGAGCCCGATGAAAGGCCCGAAGGCCGAGCCCAATACGCCGCTCAGGCTGAAAAACCCGATCCCCTCCCCCTTTCGCGACTCGGGAAGAAGCCGGGAAACGACCGCCCCGGTGACCGTGAGCGCCACGCCCACCGTGATCCCGTGAAACAGGCGGTTAAACAGCAGGAAGGAAATCCCCCACCGCGGAAAATAAAAAAGCATGGAAAGCGTCATAAACGCCAGGCCGGCCAGCAGGATTTTTTTCGGGTCGAGCGAGTCCACGAACCGGCCGACGGCCAACCGGGCGACCAGAGCCCCCAGGATGTAGATGCCCGAGACGAGACCGGCCAGACTCTCGGACGCCCGGTATTGATCGATCGTAATGGAGGCCATGGTCACGATGAGCAGAAAAAACATCATAGACACGAAGAATTGAATGGCGAACAGGATCGAAAATTCTTTGGTCCACAATTTTGAATCGTCCTGGTCCATGACGGCCTCCCATAAGAATATGAGACCTAATTCCCGGGCAACGGGAATTAGGTCTTGACTTGGCTCATGAGAATGAACTGGGGTATTTGCTTATTTTATTGTAAGAGGACATGACGATCCCTGACAAGAGCTTTGATGCATGTTTCCGCATCGGGAAAGCGGGGAAGCGCTCACTCCAGCGACCGTTCCAGAATTTCGGCGACATCGAGGGCGGCCACCCGGTCTTCGGCGTTCAGCGCCTTCATGCCGTCCGACAGCATGGTCAGGCAGTACGGGCAGTTGCCGCCGATGACGGTGGGGTCGGCTTCGAGGGCCATTTCCGCCCTGACCGCGTTCATCCGCCTGCCCTCGCGTTCCTCGATCCACATCCTGCCGCCGCCCGCGCCGCAACAAAGGGCGTTCTCCCTGCTGCGCCGCATCTCCGCCAGCTCCACGCCGGGAATGGCGCCCAGAATGGCTCTCGGCGCGTCGTAAATCTGGTTGTAGCGGCCCAGGTAGCAGGAGTCGTGATACACCACCCGCTCGCGCACTTCCTTCGACGGCCTGAGCCGCCCGGACCGCACCAGTTCGGCGAGCAGATGCGTATGGTGCAGCACCTCGGCTTCGAAACCGAATTCGGGATATTCGTTCTTGAACGTGTTGAAGGCGTGCGGGTCGATGGTCACAATTTTCCTGACGTTGTATTTTTGGAAAATCCCGATGTTCTGCATGCACAGCTCCTGGAACAGATACTCGTTCCCGAGGCGCCTAGCGGTGTCGCCGGAGTTTTTCTCCTCGTTGCCCAGGATCGCGAAGCTGACGCCCGCCCGGTGCAGGAGCCGGGCGAAGGACCTCGCCACCTTCTGTGCCCGAGTATCGAAGGACCCCATCGATCCCACCCAGAACAGGTATTCGAAATCCGGGTTTTCCTGGACGGTCTTGACGATGTCCTCCATGCCCTCGCGCCACTTCATCCGGTCGTTGCGGTTGAGGCCCCACGGGTTGAACTGCCGTTCGATGTTCTGCAGCGTGCGGGCGGCCTCGGAGGGCATGCTTCCCTGGGTCAGCACCAGGTAGCGGCGCATGTCGACGATTTTGTCCACGTGTTCGTTCATCACCGGGCACTGATCTTCGCAGTTGCGGCAGGTGGTGCAGGCCCACAGCTCTTCCTCGGTGATGACGTCGCCGATCAGGTTTTCGGCGGGCTGCGCCTCACCCCGCGCGATCCGGTTGGCCGCCGCGTTCGCCATGGCGAAGGCGGGCATCCACGGCGTGCGGGAGGGGACGGCCGCGCCCTTCTCC
>NICF_comb_assmDRAFT_10000870_pt1 | contig 24885 bp, 22 predicted proteins | sample NewIslPassag4_SG_FD_11279 | JGI IMG/M metagenome (IMG submission 11279) | reverse complement strand
CGGCGCAGAGGGCTGGCGACCGAGCTCGTTCGCTACGCCTTCGACTGGGCACGCCAGCAGGAGGGCATCTCCCACGTCGAGATGTCGGTCCTCGAACACGATGCCGCCGCCCGCGCATTCTGGGAATCGCTCGGCTTTTCGCCGTTTATCCGGCGCGTTTGGGCGTCGCTGGAGCCGGCGGCCTCGTGAACGTCTACCTGGTTCGCCATGGACAGACGGCCCATAACCGCGATGGGCTTGGCCTGGGGCGCGAAGATGCCCCGCTGACGCCCCTCGGCGAGCTGCAGACGCGCGCGGTGGCCAGGCGCCTCGCTGCAGAACACGTCGAGCGTGTCCTCAGCAGCCCCCTCGGGCGGGCCCGGCGCATGGCCGAGGCGATCGCGGCTGAGCACGGCCTTCCGGTCGAGCTGCGCGACGAACTCATCGAAATGGACGTCGGCGATACCGAGGGGCTCTCCTACGCGGAAATGCGCGAGCGCTTCCCCGGCTTTATGCGGGCCTGGGCCTCACCGGGATTCGGCTCCGTCCGAATGCCGAACGGCGAGAGCCTGGAAGACGTTGCCCGGCGGCTCCAGCCGATTGTCACCGAACTACGCACCGGTCAAGAAAAGGGAATCGTAATCGTTTCCCATAACTTCATCACCAAGGTGCTTATCTGTGACCTGCTAGGACTGCCGGTGGAATCGATGCGCTCGTTTACTGTGGATGTGGCGTCCATTTGTACATTTGTTCTACATCACGGACGCATTGCAGTTTCGGGCCTGAACGATTGCTGCCACCTGGACTCATTGAATGTCGAAGAGCCGAACGGTAACTTGTCAACCTGACGCTGATGACGTTCTTTCTGAAATCTCGCGCGAGGCTTATCTTCCTGGCCTGCCTCATCGTGGCAGGCTACTTCACGTACACGGCCGTCGCTGGGGCTATCCGTACACATCAGCTCGCGGAGCAGCGACGGGAAGCCGAGCGTCGCGTCGCCGAACTCGAACAGAAGAAAGCCTACATCGAAGCGGTGCGCGACTACGTGAGTTCCGACCAGTACGTGGAACAGGAAGCGCGCCGGCAACTCGGGTACGTTCGCCCCGGCGAGATCCCCTTCGTCGTCATCAGTCCCGAGGTAGAACAGCAAGAACAGCCCACCGGCGAATGGTGGGAGCGGCTCTTCCCCAGGTAGCGGCATGAACCCTGAGCTCGTCGAGCGCGTCGCGCGGGCGGCCGACCGCGAAGGCCTCTTCCGGCGTGTTCAGCAGGTGCTTGTGGCTGTCTCCGGGGGCCCCGACTCGGTCGCCTGCCTGCTGGTTTTGCGCGAACTCGCGCCCCGCTATGGGTTCGCCGTCCACGCAGCCCACTTCGACCATCAGCTTCGCCCCGAGTCGCGCCAGGACCTCGAATGGGTTCGGGACCTCTGCGCCCGGCTCGAAGTCCCGTTCCTCTCCGGCGAAGGCGATGTCGCGGCGGTTGCCCGGTCACAACGGGCCAGCATCGAAGAGACCGCGCGGAAGATGCGGTATCAGTTCCTCGCGTTCGTTGCAGCCGAGAAGCGTATCGACTGCATCGCCACTGGCCACACCGCCGACGACCAGGCCGAAACCGTGCTGATGCGCGTGCTCCGCGGTAGCGGGGTTCGCGGTATCCGCGGGATGCTGCCGTCGTCGCCGGTACCCGGCGCGCCCGCCCAGCGGCTCATCCGCCCGCTTCTCCCGCTTCGGCGCAGCGAAACCCGCGCGATCTGCGAAGAGGCTGGCATCGAGCCCCTCACCGACAGCTCAAACACCAACATTCGCTACGCCCGGAACCGCCTTCGGCAGCAGGTCCTGCCGGTCCTGCGTGAAATCAACCCGAGCGTCGACGATGCCCTCATCGGCCTTGCCCGGAGCGCCCGCGAAGTGTTCGCCGGGGTGGAGCGCGAATCGTTCGCGGTACAGCCCCCGGCACGCGGGCCGCTCGGTTCGGTGTTCGACTTGCGCCCCTTCGCCGAACTCCAGCCCGAGGCACTCACCCTCGTCATCGAACGCGAGGCCGCCTTCTCGAAGCTGCAGCCCGAGGTGAACCGCACCCGGCTCGAAAACCTTAGACAGGTGCTCCGCGCCGGGGCCGGGCAGGTCGCGTTCGGCGACACTGTCGTGGAAGTCTCGTCCGGGCGCGTGCGTGTTGGCCCCGCTTTCAGCGTCGAATCCTTCGAGCCGAAGGTCCTGAACGTTCCCGGCATCACGCTCGCGGGAGCGTGGCGCGTGCAGGTCTCCACCTCACAGCTCGAATCCAGCGAAGCCGCGCCAGTGGCCCGGGTCGATACCGGCAGCCAGAAGGGCGCCCTGCGGTTTCGCCGCCTCCAGCCCGGCGACCGCATGCGCTACCACGGTATCTACCGCAAGGTCTCCGACATCATGTCGAACGAGAAGCTCCCCGCCTGGGAGCGGCGGAACGCGGTGGTGGTTGCCGACAGCGAGAAGGTGCTGACGGTGCTCACTCCCTCAGCAGCGTTCGAAAGCGACCCTTCTGGAGAGAAGCCGCTCTACGTTCGCCTCGAACCGGCGAAACCCGCCGGGCCCGGCGCAACCCGGCTGGTGTTGCCCGAGTAGCTACGCCTTCCAGCCGTGCACGACCGGCACGACCTCGTGGATCAACCGGTGCGTCTGCTCCATCAGGTCCTCGTCCGATTCCGCAATGGCCCGCAGGACGAATTTCGAAACGCCGGCGTCCACATACTCGCGTGCTTTGGCAATGATGTCCTCCGCGGTCCCGACGGCCTGGATGGCCTTCGGGTCGACGTCCCGCCCGAGCCGCGCCAGCGCCTGTGACGACCGTTCAACCACCGGCTCATCCCATCTCCCGAACCGGTAGGTGAATCCCGCGCCGAAGTGGTCCGGCTCGAACGGCCGTCCCGATTCCGCCACGGCCTCACGAATCTTTGCGATCACCGGCGCCACCTGTGCGGGCGACTGGAGCCCTGCGAGCCAGCCGGTCCCGAGCTGCGCCGTTCGCCGGATCGCCGCCGGCGAACTCCCACCAATCCACAGCGGCAGCGGTTGCTGAATGGGCCGGGGCGAGATCCGCGCGTTCGTGTACCGGTAGTACTCCCCCTCGAACGTCACGCTCTCTTCGCTCCAGAGCCGGGTCATGATCTGGAGCATCTCATCGGCCTGTTTGCCGCGGCCCTTCGGCTCCCGGTTTGTGGCCGCGAACTCGGGTGCAATCTCCCCGCCCACCCCGAACACAGGCAGGAGACGGCCCCCGCTGAGGAAGTCGAGGGTCGCGCATTCCTTTGCCAGCACCAGCGGGTCGCGGAACGGCAGCACGATCGCGTTCATCCCGAACTTCAGCCGCTCGGTTCGCGACGCCACCCAGGTCATCGCGACCACTGGCTCCAGCGTCGGCGTCGACGACACCAGCCGGTCGCTGAACCAGATGGAGTCGATGGCGCTGTCCTCACAGAGATCGAGCCACTTACCGAACGCCTTGATGCTGCTGAAGGGGAACCCGGCAATACCCAGTCCGATGCGAATGCTCATGCTCACTCACCCGCTGCAATGTCCCGTTTACCGTAGCCGACCGGGCGGTTCGGTGCTTACGCGAACCGCGCGAAATGCCGTGCGAGTTCCCGGTGAAGCCCGGGCCGCGCTGCCAGCAACCCCCGCACGTAGGGGTCCGGCTGATTGAACCTCATCGGGTTCCCGAAGATATCGGTCGCGCGAAGCCCCGCCGCGTGACACAGCGCCATGCCAGCCGCGACGTCCCATTCGCTACGCCCGTAGCCGCTGAGCACCGCGTCGGCCTTCCCGGCCGCTACCAGCGCCAGCCGGTACGCGACGCTCCCCACGCCGCGCGTTCGATAGCCGGCAGGGAGTGGCGGCACTTCGCTCCACTGGTGTTCGCCGCGCCCGACCAGCACATCGTGCGTCCGCCCTGGCACGATGAGCTCGGCGCGCTCTTTCGCCTCCACGCAGGTCGCCGCGTGCATCTCGCCGGTCGCCGGGTTGTGCACGACACCGAGCACCGGTTTCCCGTTAATCACAAGCCCGACGGAAATCGCGTACTCGGGGATGCCCTGCAGGTACTCTCGCGTCCCATCGATCGGGTCGACGATCCAGACACGTTCCCGCTGCAGACGGTCGGCGTTGTCGACGTGTTCTTCGCTCAGCCACCCGTCGTTGGGGAATTTCGAGGTGAGGGCGTCGTACAGGATCTCTGCGGCGCGCAGGTCGGCCTCGCTCACGAGCTCCCAGCCGCCCTTTCGGCCGTAGCGCAGCCCTTCACGGCGAAGGCGGAGCACCTCCGCGCCCGCCTTCGCCGCTGCATCCACCGCGATGCGCAGCTCCTCCTCCAGCATCCACCCCCACCTCGTGTCCTCGGCTATTCGAACGCCGCGAACAGCTCCTCGAACGCCTTGAATTGGCCTCCCTTGGTCGACGACGGCACGAGAATCGGCGTCTTCACGCCTGCTTCGAACCAGCGCTCCAGGCCCTCGCGCACCTCCTTCGCGCTCCCGAACAGCGTCGCGTCTGCAAGCCAGCGGTCCGACATCAGGCCCGGGATGCGGTCGCGTTCCCCGGCCTCGAGTGCCTTCTCGATGGCTTCCATCTCCTCGACGTACCCGGCCTCCTTCCAGTAGTTCCGGTAGTTTGGCAGGGCGACGTAGCCCGTGAGCGTTCGGCGGTTCACCGCGGCCGCGGCTTCGCGGTCGTCGTCGATGACCGTCGGGATCATGTTGCCAATGAAGAAATCACCGTCACGCTTCTCCTGCGGGATCTCCTGCAGCGACGTTGGGATGTGCGAACGCGACGCGTTCGCCCAGACGGCGCCATCGGCAATCTCCGTCGCAAGTTGCACCATCTTCCGGCGCAGCGTCGCGAGCACGATCGGCGGCAGCGGGCCTACCACCTGCGATGCCGCCCGCAGCCGCTCGACATAGTTCCGCATATCCGAAAGCGGCTTGCCCGTCTTCACCCCAAGGCGTTCGTTCGACGGGCCGTGGCTCACGCCGAGCCCGAGAATGAACCTCCCGCCACTGATTTCGTGGATGTACGACGCCGCCTGCGCGAGGTCGAACGGGTGACGGTAGTAAATCGGCAGGATCGACGTGCCGAACCGGATCTCCCGTGTGGCATGCGCCATCGAAAGGCACAGCCCCATCGAGTCGCCGAAGCTGGCGCAGTAGATACCGGCAAACCCGCGGCGCTCAATCTCCTGCGCGAGCTCGACCGTCGCCTTCCGGCGCCCGGCCACGGCGGCAAGTGCAAGGGCAGGCATAGACATAGGTAGTTCTCCGTCTATCGGTGGTCGGTGCCCCGACTATACGGGCCCCTGCCGCGATGGGTCACGCCTCGCCGCTGAGGCGGCGCGCTCCGTGAAACACTGCCAGTACTTCGATTCCGCCCAGTTGGATGGGGTAGAGAATTCGGTACGGGCCCTCGATGACCTCACGAACCTGGCGTACGCAAACTTCGGAACGATATGGCCTGATTCCAGGGAAAAGTGCGATCCGTTCCGTGCGGGCCAGCAGCGCATCCACCGTCTAGCACCGAGTTGGGCGATCGCCAGGTCGGACCACCGAACGTTCAGTGGTCCAATCCGAACATCCGGCGTACTTCGTCGACCGGCTTGCCTCCACCCTGTTCCAGGTTGGCGATGCTCTTCTCGATCACCATTCGTTCATAGACGACTCGCGAGAGGTCTTCCCGGGTCGTGTCCTCAGGCAGTGAATCGATCAGTTCTCTGGCAGCAGCTTTACGTCGGTCGCCATGCGCGCATTGTCGCGGCGATCGGCGCGCCCTACAGCCTTCGCAGCCGCAGCATCTGCCCCGCACCGACGCCCGTGTGGCTGCCGCCCTCATACGCGACCCGGCCATTCACTACCACCATCTCGATGCCGACGGGTTCCTGCTTCGGGTTGTCGTAGGTCGCTGTATCGGCGATGCGGTCGGGGTCGAACAGGACGAGGTCGGCGCAGTAGCCCTCTTTCACCAGGCCGCGGTTGCCTAGCCCGAACCGCTCGCACGGCAGGCTCGTCATCCGCCGCACCGCCTCTTCCAGCGTCAGGACGCCGCGCTCGCGCACGTACCGGGCCAGCACCCGCGGGAACGTGCCGAACAGCCGCGGATGCGGCGTCCCGTTGAGCGCCGGGATGCCGTCGGAGCCCACCATCATGCGCGGATGCCGCAGGTTCGTTTCGACATCCGCCTCGTCGATCACGAACTGGATACAGATGGTTTCTTTGCCGCGCGGGCCGGTGATCGCCGCCCGGACCGCCTCCTCCAGGGACCACCCTTGCTCCTCGGCGATGTCGGTGAGCATCCGTCCCTCGAACTCCCTGTGGTCCGGGCAGGTGGCAATGCGGATCGACGCCGCGAGTTCGAGGTCGATGGCGTCGAGCCGAAAGTACTGGTTCATCGGCCCCGAGCCGGCGGTGTACGGGTAGACGTCCAGCGTCACATCGGCGCCGCGGGCGTTCGCCTCGTCGATCATCGCCAGCGATTCGCGGACCCGTCCCCAGTTCCGCCGCCCCGCCGCCTTGTGGTGCGAGATGTGGACCGGGACCCCGGCGCTCTGGCCGATATCCAGCGCCTCGCGCACCGCGTCGAGAAGGCGGTCAGCTTCGTTGCGCATGTGCGTCGCGTACAGTCCACCGAACGGAGCCACCACGCTTGCGAGGGCCGCCACTTCCTCGGTTGTGCTGTACCGCCCCGGCTCGTAGATCAGCCCCGTCGAGAGCCCCAGCGCGCCCTGCTCCATCGCCCGTTCGACGTGCGCGCGCATCTCGGCGAGCTCGGTGCCGGTCGGTGCGCGGCGTTCGAGCCCCATGACCATCGCGCGGACGCGGTTGTGCCCAACGAGCATCGCGTTGTTGATGGCCGGGCCCCGCTTCTCGCACGCGGCGAAGTAGCCGTCGAGGTCTTCCCAGTCAGCGCCGGGACCGACGATGTCGCCCGGCATGATCTGCACACCGGGCACGTTCGGCGCAGCGCTGAACCCGCAGTTTCCGCTGACCTCGGTCGTCACTCCCTGGGCCAGCTTGAACTCCATCCCGGGGTAGCGAAGGAACGCGCCATCATCGTGGGAATGGGTGTCGACGAACCCGGGCGATAGGACCAGCCCCCGGCCGTCGATTTCGCGGCTCGCCGCCATTCCTTCGCCGACGGCAACGATCACCCCATCAGAGACGCTCACGTCCGCTTCGAATGCGGCGCCTCCTGAACCATCGACGACACGGACGTTACGAAAGGTGAGGTCGGCGGGCATTGTGCACCTCCCGGCGATGTCTCGCCCCGGGCGCACAATACCCGCGCTACCGGTCGAATGCCACGGTTAGCCGAGCGCCTTCTCCAACAGCTCGATCACTTCGTCCACGGTGGCTACGCGCCAGCCGGCCCAGGTTTCGCCCTTCTGCCACTCCAGGTAGCGCTGGCGCGCTTCGGCCCGCGCCTGCTTCAGTTCCTCTTCCGTGGGCTCGTGCCCGAGCTTCTTCGCGATCGCCTCGGGCGACATGTCGCCCAGCACTTCCCGCGCGAGATGCAGCTGGTCGTTCGCGAGTTGCGGGCGCTCGATGAAGTGCGCGATCTCGCGATGGTCCTTGTCATAAAAGATGAAGACCGGGATGGACTCGAACTGACCGTCCTTCAGGTACTCGGCCATCATGTCTTTGTTCTGGTCGCGTTCGAAGAACCGCAGTTCGCAGCCCATGATCTCGGCCATGCGCTGGGCCACGCCCGTGCCCCGGTAGACGTCGGGACACCAGTCCTCGCCGATGACCACGATCCGCCGCGGGCCATTTGGCTTCGCGGCCAGCGCCTTCAGCCGGGCTTCCTGTTCCGGCGAAATCACCAGGTCGCGGTAGTTCTGTTCGAACAGCTCGCGATTCCGGATGCCGCTATCGAGGTACTCCTGGAACGTCTTCCCCCTGGCGAAACGCTCGAGCGTAATCACCGATCCGCTGGTCAGGGTCATCTCGTCCCCTCCGGTTGCTTTAGGCGAGCATACAGGCGGGGGGTATGCCCCTACAACCGCCCTGCCTCAGCCTCTTCCGCCTTGGCTTCGTTCCACAATGCATCCAGCCCGGCCAGGTCGAGCTCCTTCAGGTTGATCCCCCGCTCGTTCGCCAGTGCCTCGAGCCGGCCGAACCGCCGCCGGAACTTCTCGTTCGCGCGCCGCAGCGCCTGCTCCGCGTCGACCCCCAGGCGCTGCGCGATGTTCGCGATCACGAAGAGGATGTCGCCGAACTCGTCCTCGCGGTCACCGTCGCCCTTCTCTGCCCGCGCGAACTCACGGATTTCCTCCGCGAGCTTCTCCAACGGTCCTTCGATGTCCGGCCAATCGAACCCGATGCGCCGCGCCCGTCCCTGGATCGACTGCGATGCTGCGAGAGCTGGCAGCGTCGACGGCACGCCTTCGAGGATCGAACTCCGGGGCTTCTCCGCCTGTTTGAGTGCCTCCCAGTTCTGGTACACCTCGTCGGCCGTCTTCGCGTTCGCTTCGCCGAACACATGCGGGTGCCGCCGAATCAGCTTCCGCGAGATGTGTTCGGTCACGTCCGCGAACGTGAACTCTTCGAGCCGCTCCGCGACTGCCGCGTGCATCAGCACCTGCAGCAGCACATCACCCAGCTCCTCCACCAGCTTCGATGGGTCGCCCGAGTCGATGGCTTCCAGCGCCTCGTACGCCTCCTCGAGCAGGTGGGGGCGCAACGACTCGTGCGTCTGCTCGCGGTCCCATGGGCACCCATCCGGGGCGTGCAACCGCTGGATGACGTAGTACAGTCCATCGAACCGTCGCAGGTCCTCGATCGGCGCCAGCGCGGGCACGTACAGGCAGTCGAGATAGCTCGACGGTCCGTGGTCGATCTCGGCTAGCGGCACATCGCGCCGCGAGGCCTCGCTTGTCCCCAGCGCACGCAGCACGGTTACCGGGTGTTCCGGTGGGTACACCTCCAGCAGCGCCAGCTTCACCCGCGTGCACACATCCCGATCGAACACCTGCGAGATGAGTGCCGGCCGCTGCGCATCGATGCGCAGGTCGAGCGCATCGCAGAGTTGCACCGTTCCCAGGTCCATGCCGAGCTCGACGGCGGCCACGTCCGCGAAGCTGAGCGCCGGGTAGAGGCGCACCTCGATATCCTCGTCGGCCGCAGCCTGCAGGAGCGCCGACACCGTTCGTTCCGCCACGAGCGGGTGGCCCGGCACCGCGTACACGATGTCACCCTCGCGCGCCGCTTCGACCAGCCGGCGCACGATCTCTGCGTACACCTCTTCGAACGACCTGCCCGATTGGTACAGGTCGTCGAAACTCACGAAGCGGCTCGCTGCTTCGAGGCCTGTCACGGTCGGGTGGTGGCGCGTTCGCAGGTAGACAGGGAGCCCCTGGTCGAGGAGCTCGCGCGCCTGCACCGTCAGGAGACCGGGATCACCCGGGCCGAGGCCGACAACGTGGATGGTCATGCCGTTCAGCCTACCGCGCTCACTCCAACGGAACGATGCCGCGCGCCCGCAGCGCCTCGATGTATGTCTCGGCGTAGTGCGTGGCCGAAGCTTGCCACGAGTAGTCGCGCGCCATGCCGTTCTCCCGCAGCCGATGCCACAGGTCGCGATCCCGGAACGCTCGTGCTGCCCGGTCGAACGCACCCGCCAGTCCGTGTGCGCTGAATTCGTCGAACAGGAAGCCGGTCGCCGTTTCCGGGTGCTCTTCGAGGTCCAGGATCGTATCCCCGAGCCCGCCCGTTCGGCGGCCAAGGGGCACCGCACCATACCGCATCGCGATGAGCTGTCCGAGGCCGCACGGTTCGTACCGCGATGGCATCAGGAACAGGTCGACGCCGGCGTAAATGCGCCGGGCCAGGGGATCATCGAACCGCTGGATCGTCCGTACCGAGTCGGGATACGCCATCTGCGCGCGCATCAACTCCTGTTCCAGCCAGGCGTCTCCGTTCCCCAGGACGACCAGCTGTCCCTGCGCCGCGATAATCTCCGGCAGCGCCTGCAGTACGAGGTCGACGCCCTTCTGCTCGGTCAGCCGGGTCACCATCCCGGCGAGCGGCCCTTCTGCCTCCGGCAGGCCAAGCTCCTGCAGCAGGGCCTTCTTGTTCCTCGACCGCTCTTCGACGCAGCTCAGGTCGAACTGGTGGGCAATGTGCGGGTCGGTGCGCGGGTTGTACAGGTCGTAGTCGAGCCCGTTCAGGATGCCCTCCAGCCGGTCCTGGCGAAGGGTGAGGAGGTCATCCAGCCCCTCGCCGTACTCTTTCGAGAGGATTTCCCGCGCGTAGCTCGGGCTCACCGTGGTAATCCGGTCGGCGTAGTAGATCGCCTGCGATAGGAAGTCGTTCAGTTCGTCGGGGCCCCGGTACCGCAGGTTATGGATGGTGAACACCGAGGCCACGCCGCGGAGGACCGGGTTGCTCCACGCCAGGTTGCGCAGCGCGAACGCAAGCGGCGCCGTGTGCCAGTCGTTCAGGTGGATGATGTCCGGTGTCCAGTCCTCCTGCGTGAGCATCTGGATGATGGTCCGGCAGAAGAACTGGTAGCGAAGCAGGTCATCCGCCTCGCCGTACACCCGTTCCCGGCCGAAGTAGTGGTCGTCGAGGACGAGGTCCACAGGCACGCCACCGTGCCCCTCGACCGTGGCGATTTCTACCCTCCGGTCCCGCCCCGGGAGTGGCACCATGAGCCAGCGCCGTTGCGCCGCCGCCTCGTGTGCCGCCAGGCCCGATTTGTGACAGGGCGTGACCACCCTGACGTCATGCCCGAGCTCTCGAAGCCGTTCGGGCAAGGTGCCCGCGACGTCGGCCAGGCCCCCCACTTTCGAGAAGGGGTCGACCTCCGCGGAGCAGAACATGACCTTCACCGCCAATCCTCCATGGAGGAGTACGCCATCGCCGCCTACCGCCGAACCTGTGCCATGCCGGGAATCGGCCGGTAGAGCGAGGGATCGATGTCCGGGAACGGGTTATCGACCTGCCAGAGTTCGTTCGTAACTGCGTCGAGTTCGGGGAGGTTTTCCTCGATTGCGTTCGCAAGCCGGTCGAACCGCTCCAGGTGCGTGCGGAACCGTTCAACCGCATAGTCGTGCGCCTGGCCGGTCGTCATCAGGAACTGCCAGTCCGAGGACTGGAGCAGCAAGAGTTCGCGGGCAAGCTGCCGCGTCGCCTCGTTGTTCGTCCGAAGCAGGCGTTCCGCGCGGCGCTGGCGCGCATGGATCTCCGGCCATGTCCATTCGGTTTCGCCGTTCAGCCACGTCCGGTGGTCGCCACCGTTGCCCCACGACCCTTCCGGGAGAGCGATCGACTCCGTCACCGGCGTTCGCGTCACGTATTCGCCCGCGGTCACCAGTTCGATTTCGGGGTCGGCGGCGGCGCCGCGAATGACGCCTTCCAGCCACTCGACGCCTTCGAGCCACCAGTGCCCGAAGAGTTCCGTGTCGTACGACGCCATGACAATTCCCGGCTCCCCTGCGCCGCTCCGGTAGCTCTCCAGTTCGCTCCGAACCACGCCGACGAAGTGCTGGGCGTGCTGGTTCGCCATGCCCGAGGCCGCGGCCGGGTCGTAGAAATCCTTATCGCCCAGGTCAACGTGTGGGCCCGTCACGCGCCAGTAGTGGAGGCCGGTCTGGGCGTCCTTCTTATGGAACTCGCGGTAGGCCGGGTCGCCCGGGTAGCCGTGTGCCGCCGACCACACCTGCCGCCCGGTGCGTTCGTTTCGCGCCAGCACCGAAACGTCGGTCCGCCCAACGTGGTACGGCTTGAACGTCGTCCCGTACGTCGAGGGGACCTCGACGGTCTCTTCGATGGACAGCTCCCGCCCCATCTCGGAGTACGGTCCGAGGACACCGCCGAGCGCTTTCCCCCGGGCATGCCCGCCGGTCACCAGGTGCGTCTCGACGAAGAAGACCTTGATCCCCGCATCGGCGAGGTATCGCTCGAGGCCCGGCTCATAGGCGCATTCGGGCAGCCAGAACGACCGCGGCCGGCGTCCGAAGTTTCGGATGTGCGAACGGACCCCCGTCTCGATCTGGAACCGCACCGCGGACTCGTTATCAAGCAGCGGGAGGTACGCATGGGTCGCCGCACTGGTCGCGATTTCGATGTGCCCGCTCGATTCGAGCGCTGCGAACGCGCCGATGACGTCCCTGCCAAGTTCGCGCTCGAAGAAGTCGCGGGTTGCCTCGTACCGCTGCAAATGGAACTGCGCGGTGGTGAGCTGTGGTCCGCCATCCGCCTGGAAGCGCTCGACATCCTGCCGCGCCCGGTCGATGCGCTCCGCGAGGTACTCGCGGAAATGGTCCTTCATCAGCGCGTCGCCCATCTGCTCAGCGAGGATGGGCGTCAGGTTGATAGTGATGCCGAGCGAACCACGGATTTCGCTGGCCAACCGGCGGAACGTACGCAGGAGCGGCAGATAGCACTCCAGCATCGCCTCGTGGAACCACTCCTCACCGTGCGGCCAGCGGCCGGCGAGGCGGCAATACGGGAGGTGGCTGTGCAGAACAATGTTCAGGCTTCCTGAAGGCACTCGTCGCTCCTTTCTACGCCCAGCAGACCATGCCCAGGTCCATGACGTTGTAGAGGTCTTCGTGCCACGGCAGGACGCGCACGACATACCCCACGCGGCCGCTCATACCGGGCGAAACGGTGGCGGTGTAGCGACAGACCCCGTCCTCGCCAATGCCCTCCAGCACCATCGGCGCGGTCGCCTCGCTGGCCAGGCTTCCATCCGGCGCAGCGCGCCCGTAAATCAGGTCCACCCGGATGTCCGCAGGCTTGAGCCTGCCCGGGTGCACCTGCACTCGCACCGTCAACGGCCGGTTCTCGGCGATTTCGTCGGTGCCGTCATCTTCGACGGCGTGCACCTTCAGCTCCGGCCACTCCTGGCGAACGTGCTCCAGCCACGCGTGCAGTTCACGGGCAGGCCGGGCCTTGTCTTCGCGGAGCCGCTGCCAGTGCGCCGCGGCCGGGCGATAGGCGTCCTCGACGTACTCGGCCACCATCCGCTGTGTGGTGAACTGCGGCGCATAGCGCGCGATGCTCGCCTTCATGCGGGCCACCCACTCCTGCGGGATCCCCGCTTCATCCCGGTCATAGAACAACGGCCCGACCTCGTGTTCGAGCAGCTCGTAGAGCGATTCCGCGTCGAACGCGTCCTGCAGTTGCGGGTCGTCGTCCACCCGGTTCCGGCCGATCGCCCAGCCGAGCCCCGGCTCATAGGCTTCGGCCCACCAGCCATCCAGCACGCTCATGTGAAGGGCGCCGTTCGCTACTGCTTTCATGCCGCTCGTACCGCTCGCCTCGAGGGGGCGCAACGGCGTATTGAGCCACACATCGCAGCCCTGCACCAGCGATTTCGCAAGGTCCACATCGTAGCCCTCGACGATAACGAGCCGGTTTCGGAACTCGGGCTGCCGGCTGAACTGCACGACCTCGCGAATGAGCGCCTTTGCGGGTTCGTCGCGCGGGTGGGCCTTGCCGGCGAAGATGAGCTGCATCGGGCGCTCGGGGTTGTTCAGGATCCGCGCCAGCCGTGCCGGGTCGCGGAAGATGAGCGTCGCGCGCTTATACGCAGCGAACCGGCGCGCAAACCCGATCGTCAGCACGTCCGGTTCGAGCGCAATCCCGGCAGCCGTATCCGCGGTGCTCAGTCCCGCTATGGCCCGCCGGTACACCTGCTCGCGAACCCGCTGGACCAGCGCGTGCCGCTGGCGCTGTTTCGCGTCCCAGATCCGCTCCGCCGGGATGTCCTTCACGCGGGCCCATGCCTCCGGGCGCACGGGGTCGTCTCGCCAATCGCGGCCGACGTACGCGTCGAACAGGTCGCCCATTTCGTGCGCGACCCACGTAGGGAGGTGCACCCCGTTCGTGATTGCGCCGATAGGGATCTGCTCTTCCGGCAGGTTCGGCCACGCCCCTTCCCAGAGCTTCCGCGAAACCTCCCGGTGGAGCTGCGAAACGGCGTTGCGCACACCGCTCAGCCGGATGCCCAGCAGCGCCATCGAAAACGGCTCGTTGTCGTCGGCCGGGTTCATGCGCCCGAGCCCAAGGAACTGCTGGTCCGAAAGCCCGAGCTGCGCGTAGTAGTGCCCGAGGTGTCCACGGACCAGGTCGGGCGGGAAGAGGTCGATGCCCGCTGCCACCGCCGTGTGCGTGGTGAACACCGTCGCCGAGGCGACCGGCAGCATCGCCTCTTCGAACGAGGCGCCGGTCTCCTCCATCATCGTGCGGATCCGCTCCACGCCGAGGAGCGCGGAGTGTCCTTCGTTCATATGGCAGACGGCAGGGTTCAGGCCCATGGCACGAAGCGCTCGCACGCCACCGATTCCCAGCACCATCTCCTGCTGGATCCGTGTCTGGATGTCGCCGCCGTACAGCCGCGATCCAATCGCCCGGTCCTCGGGCGAGTTCGCCTCGAGGTAGGTGTCGAGCAGGTAGAGCGGCACCTGCCCGACATCGATGCGCCAGACGCCGGCATACACGTCCCGGCCCGGGAATGGCACCGCGACGGTCAACCAGTCGCCGTTCGCGTCCCGCACCTTCCGCATCGGCTGGTGCGCCGGGTCGATCTCCTGGTACTCCTCCTGCTGCCAGCCATCCGGCCCGAGCACCTGCTGGAAGTACCCCTGCCGGTACATGATCCCGACGCCCACGAGCGGGAGTCCGAGGTCGCTCGCCGACTTCAGGTGGTCGCCCGCGAGTACGCCCAGCCCCCCCGAGTACACGCCCAGCGAATGGGTGAGCGCGAACTCGAGCGAGAAGTAGGCGATNACCTCGCGCTCGTTGGTCCCCGCGACCGAAAGCTTCGGGGGCCGGTTCAGGTACTCGCGAAACGCCGCGTGCACCCGCCCGAGGTGTTCGACGAACGCGGAGTCGCGTGCCAGCCGGTCCCATTCCGAGCGGGGCACAATCTGGAGGAGCCGTACCGGGTTGTGGCCGCTGGCGTCCCACGCGTCACGGCTCACTCGCTCGAAGAGCGAGGCCGCGTCGGTGTTCCACGTCCAGTAGAGGTTCTGCGCGAGGTCTCGAAGGGGTTCGAGGGGAGCTGGAAGGCTGGGTTCGACGAGCAGGGTTCGTGACGCGCGAAGCTGCATATGTACTCCATTCTACTCGCTGGATTTTTCCGCGCTCCTACGCGCCCGACTTCTCCCTGAAGCGAGCATCACAATCCGGTTCTTCAGGTGTTGGTTTGTCCTCATTTGCCGCCCGTGCAACCATGCGAAGTAGCCCCACCTCGACGATTGAGATGCCGTTTCGCGCAATTCTTTTTGATATCGGTGACACGCTCTGGCACGGCGGCAACGCCCCTCCCGCGGCGGAATTTCGCCGCATGGGCGCCGAACGAGCCGCGGCCTTCCTCGAATCGCGCGGGATCACCGGGCTTGATCCGGCAACGGTCGCTCGCGTCGCCTGGGATGCCCTCGAGGACGCCATGCGCCGGGCACGGGCAACCGACTGCGTCGAGCCCGACTACGGCGAAGTGGCGCGTCACGCGCTCGCGGAAATCGGCCTCTACCTGTCTCGCGACCAGTCCGCGGCGCTCCTCGATGCCATCTACGTATCCGGCGTCGAAGGAGGAAAGGTTCCTTACCCCGACGCCCGCGATGTCCTGCTCGAACTGCGCCGGCGCGGCTTCCTGCTCGCCGTCGTGACCAACCGCGCGTTCGGCGGCGAACGGTTCCGCGCCGATATGCGCGATTGTGGGTTCGACATCGGCTGGGACGCCGAATCCGTCTCCGTCGAGGTTGGCTACCTGAAACCGCACCCGAAGCTCTTCCAGCACGCGCTCGGCCAGCTTGACGTGAAACCGGCCGAAGCCCTGATGGTGGGCAACTCACTGAAGGAAGACATCGCCGGGGCGCAGCGGCTCGGGATCGCTGCTGCGTGGCGGCGATGTGCGCCCGATGCCGAGGGTGTGGTGCCCGACTACACCTTCGAGGAACTCACCGAACTTCTCGAAATTCCCGAACTCGCCGGGGCCGCGAAATGAGTAAGGAACAGCGCCAGTGGGGTGGCCGCTTCGAAGGCGGCATGGATGAACTTACCCGCGACTACACCGCCGGCAGCGACCGCGGGCTGTACGAACACGACATCGCCGGGTCGATCGCGCACGCCCGCATGCTCGGTAAGCAGGGCATCATCCCGCAAGCCGACGCCGACGCGATCGTCGCCGGGCTCAAGGAAGTCCTTGAAGACTTTCGCGCCGGCAGGGTCACCTGGCGCCCCGAGCTCGAAGACATCCACACGCACGTCGAGGTGCTGCTGCGCGAGAAGATCGGCGATGCGGCCGGGCGCCTCCACACCGCCCGTTCGCGCAACGACCAGGTCGCGCTGCTCAACCGCATGCTGGTTCGCCAGTTCTGCGACGAAGCCATCGCCGGAGCCGAGGCGCTCATCCGCGTCCTCTGCGACCTCGGCGAACGCCACGCGGCCGATCCGATGCCCGGCTACACGCACGTCCAGCGCGCCCAGCCCGTGACGCTTGGCCACCACCTGCTGGCCTACGGCGAGATGCTTCTGCGCGACCGCGATCGCTTCCGGGATTGCCGGCGGCGAACGAACGTCCTGCCGCTCGGCTCGGGTGCGCTGGCCGGGTCGCCCTACCCGCTCGACCGCGAATTCGTCGCTCGCGAACTCGGCTTCGACGAAGTCTCCCGCAATAGCCTCGACGCCACGGCTGACCGCGACTTCGCCGTCGAGTTCCTGGCTGCCTGCGCCATTACGCAGATGCACATCTCCCGGTTCGCCGAAGAGATCGTGCTCTGGGCTTCGGCGGAGTTCGGGTTTGTGCGCCTCCCCGACGCCTTCGCGACCGGCTCGTCGATGATGCCGCAGAAGAAGAACGCCGACGTGGCCGAGCTCGCCCGCGGGCGCACCGGCCGCGTCTACGGCGACCTCCTGAACCTGTTGACGAACCTCAAGGGCCAGCCGCTCGCCTACAACCGCGATTTGCAGGAGGACAAGGCCGCCATCCTCGACGCAGCCTCCGTCGTCCTCCCGACGCTGACCATCTTCGCCGCCATGGTGCCGGCGCTGGAGTTCAACCTCGACCGCATGCGCGAAGCGGCCGGCGCGGGCTTCTCGCTCGCCACAGACGTTGCCGACTACCTGGTTCGCAAAGGCATGCCGTTCCGGCGCGCCCACGAGGTGGTCGGCGGGCTGGTGCGCGAGTGCGAAAAGCGCGGCTGCGAGCTAAACGAGCTCCCCTTCGAGGTCTACGCCGCGGCGAGCGAGCTGTTCGAACCGGACATCCTCGAACTTACCGTCGACTCCGCGCTTGCCGCCCGCGACGTTCCCGGCGGGACGGCCCCGGCTCGCGTCCGTGCGGCTGCTGCCCAACTTCGCGCCCTTCTCTAGACGCTTCTGCGAGCGGTCGGGTGGCACACTCGGCGCATGAGCGAGGCCGAGAAGTCGCCCCCGCCAGAACGAGAACAGCGCCAGGGCGAGTGGGCCAGCGGCTCCGGGACGCTCCGGCCGCCCTCGAACGTCTCTACCGATGACGCTCCAAACATCGAGGGCCGGCTGCCTACGAGCCCCGAGGGCGGGTTCGGCCAGCTCTGGCAGAAGGACTACTTCGCCACCCTGCCTATCGACCAGTCCCCGCAGGAACTGACGGCCTACTGGAAGCGCGAGTTCGGGAGTCTCTGGCCTCCCGGGCACCACTACACGAGCGCCTTCCGCAGCATCACCCCGGGAGAAGTATCCGCGCTGGACATCCCGGTGCCGGGCGGCACCCGGCTGGCCAGCGGTGTCCGCGTGCTGCACGCCGACGACACCTCGTTCACGCTCCAGACGGCCGAGGGCCACATGTTTGCCGGGTGGGTCCAGTTCAGCGTGAGTGGCGAGCCGCGAAACCTTATTGCCCATGTGCAGGTCACCATGCGCGCAAGCGACCCCCTCTACGAAATCGGGCTCCGGCTTGGTGGCCACGACCGCGAAGACTGGTTCTGGTCCTACGCCCTGCGGGAGATGTCGGAGCGGTTCGGCGTTGAACCCCGCGTCAGCATCCGCCACCGGCTGCTCGACCGCCGCGTTCGCTGGAAAGCCATCGGCAACATCCGCCACAACGCCTGGATCCGAACGATGCTCCACCGGCTCACTTTGCCGATACGGCGGCTGATCCGGCGCCTTCGCGGCCAGCCTGAAGTCGCTCCGCCCGCGGCGCAGGGGCGCTGATACCCCGGTAGAATCCCCTCGTCCAGGGAGGTACTACCGATGCCACGTCTCACCCATGAAGAACGCGAACGGTTTCTCGCCCAGCCCGGGATCCTCTGCCGGGTTGCGACGCTGAAGCCCGATGGCGCGCCGAGCGTCACCCCGTGCTGGTACATCTACGAAGAGGGCGCCATCTGGATTACGCCACGCAAGCACTCCGCGTGGCTCGAAAACCTGCGCCGCGACCCGCGCATCGCGCTCGCGATCGACGAGGAAGCGCATCCGTACCGAAAGGTTGTCATTGAAGGCGTCGCCGAGCTCGCCTACGACGTCGGCCGCGATGACGAGTGGCGCGACCGCTACCGCCGAATCTGCGAACGGTACGTCCCGCCTGCCGCGGCCGAACGCTACATCAACGAGACCATCGACCAGCCCCGGGCGCTCTTCCGCATCCCGTTCGAAGGTTCGAAGGTCCAGACGTGGCGCATGCCCGTGGAAGGCGAGGAGTACCGGGGCATCTGGCACGACCGCTACTACGTGCCCGGTTCGAAGCTCGCCCGCTGACCGTTCGATCCTGTCCGCTGCGCTTTCTAAGCTGGGAAGGTGAGCCGTCGCCGACGCAAGCAGCAGGTCATCGAAGGTGCGCCGCAGCCGGGTGAGGTTCTTACCCTTCGCCCCGAGTCCATCGTGTTCGGTGGATCCGCCCTCGCCCGCCACGAGGATGGCTGGATCGTCTTCGTCGCCTACGCCGCACCGGGCGAGCTGGTCGAAGCCACGGTCGAGCGCGTCCATCCCGACTACATCGAAGCGGTCACCACGAAGGTGCTCGAGCCCTCGCCCGACCGCGTCCAGCCCCGCTGCCCGCTTTTCGGCGACTGCGGTGGCTGCCAGCTCCAGCACATGTCCTACCCGGCGCAGCTGGCCGCCAAGGAAGCAGTTGTTCGCGAACAACTGCGGCGCATCGGCCACCTCGACGATTCGGTCGTTCGCCCAATCGTGGGTGCGAAAGACCCGTGGGGCTACCGAAACCACCTCCGCTTCTCGACCGGCAAGAAGTTCGGCGACGTCGGCTTCATCAGCCGCCGCGGGCGCGGCCTGCTCAAGGTCGAGCACTGTCCCATCGCCGATCCGTTCGTCAACGAGCTCCTGCCGAAGCTCCAGGGCCATGGCGCCGGGCTGCATCAAATCCAGGTGCGGTACAACCGTGCGACGAATACCTACCTGGTGAACCCGGCAATTCCCGGGGTCGACTTCGAAACCGGCCAGAAGTGGTACACCGAGGAACTCGGTGGCAAGCGGTTCCGCGTGAGCGCCTCCGCGTTTTTCCAGGTCAACGCTGCCCAGGCTGAAGAGATGGTCCGGCTCGTCGGCGAAGCCCTGCCCGAGCGCGGCCGCCTGCTCGTTGACGCCTTCGCGGGCGTCGGTACGTTCGCGGTCATCTTCGCCGACCGCTTCGACCGCGTGATCGCCATCGAGGAGTCGCACAGCGCCGCGAAGGACGCGCTAGTGAACCTTGGGCAGGCGCCGAACGTTGAGATGCGCACCGGCAAGGTGGAGGACATCCTGCCTCTGCTGGAGGCGGCGCCGGACGCCATCGTTCTCGACCCGCCCCGACCGGGATGCAAACCCGAGGTGCTGGAAGCCATCATCCGCTTCCGCCCGACCCGCGTCGTGTACGTTTCCTGCAACCCGGCGACGCTGGCGCGCGACCTCCGCATCCTCGTCGATGGCGGCTACCGCCTCGATTCGGTCACCCCGCTCGACATGTTCCCGCAGACCGGCCACATCGAGTGCGTCTCGAAGCTCGAACTGGCGGATCCCGGCGCATGACCCGCATCATCCTCGCCTCCGCCTCGCCACGCCGCAGGGAACTGCTGGCCGCCCTTGTCCCGGAGTTCGAGGTTGTACCTGCCGACGTGCCCGAGCACATGGACGGCGACCCGGCAGCCGAGGCCGTTCGCCTGGCACGCGAGAAGGCACAGGCCGTCGCCGATCGGATGCCCGGCGCTGTGGTCATCGGCTCCGACACTCTCGTCCACGACGGCGAGCAGTTCTACGGCAAACCGGCCGACGCCGCCGACGCCGAGCGGATGTGGCGCGCGCTCCGCGGCCGTCCCCACCAGGTGACGACCGGCGTCGCCGTCATCGGCCCCGGGTGCAGCCTTGCCGGCGCATCCGAATCGAACGTCACCCTTCGCAACCTCACCGACGAGGAGATCGCCGCCTACGTCGCAAGCGGCCGGCCGCTCGACAAGGCCGGCGCCTATGCCATCCAGGACGAGGACGTTGCCACCGTCGAGCGCCTCGATGGCTGCTACTGCTGCGTGGTCGGCCTTCCGTTGTGGCGTTTGCATGCCGCGCTCAAAGCCTGCGGAGTCGATGCCCGCGAACCCCACCTCACGTTCGAACGGTGCGCGACCTGCCCCGAACGCCCCGCTCCCCCTGACGTCCTCGCTATTCGTGCGTAGAATCGGCGCCGCGAAGCACCTGCGAGGAGGAACAGGCATGGCGTACATCGACCGGGACGGCGTGAAGATCTACTACGAGGACAACGGCTCCGGCGATGCCGTCCTCCTCTCCCACGGCTACAGTGCAACTTCCCAGATGTGGCGCGGCCAGGTCGCGAACCTCTCTCCCGACTACCGTGTGATCACCTGGGACATGCGCGGCCACGGCCAGTCCGACAGCCCCGAGGACCAGGCCGCCTACTCCGAAGCGGCAACGGTCCAGGACATGGCCGCCATCCTCGACGCCTGTGGCATCGAACGCGCGGTGATTGGCGGCCTTTCGCTCGGCGGCTATATGTCGCTCGCGTTCCACCTTGCCTATCCGGAGCGCGTTCGTGCGCTCATGCTGTTCGACACCGGCCCCGGCTACCGCAACCCTAAGGGCCGCGAAGCATGGAACGAGACCGCCTATGCCCGCGCCCGGGCGTTCGAGGAGAAGGGCCTCGAAGCGCTCGGCGGCGGCGCTGAAGTTCGCGTTTCGCAGCATCGCTCCGCCGCCGGCCTCGCGAAGGCCGCCCGCGGCATGCTCGCCCAGTTCGACTCGCGCGTCATCGAATCCCTTGAGACGATCCGGGTGCCCACGCTCGTGCTCGTGGGTGCGAACGACACGCCATTCCTGAACGCGTCGCAATACATGGCCGAGAAAATCCCCGGCGCGAAGCTCGTGACCATCCCCGATGCGGGCCACGCCGCCAACATCGACCAGCCCGACGCGTTCAACCAGGCCGTTCGCGAATTCCTGTCAGGGCTGCCATAAGCGTGTTTCGAACCCGTCTGACAATCCGGACCTCGGCTCACGAGCAAATGGTCGAGGTCACCCGCGAGGTGCGCCGGGTCGTCGCCGAATCCGGCATCCGCGAGGGCATCGTCACCCTCTACGTGCCGCACACCACCGCGGCCGTCACCATCAACGAGAACGCCGACCCCGACGTTCAGCACGACATGCTGGCCTGGCTGCGGCGCCTCGTCCCGCCGGACCCCTCGTTTCGCCACGCCGAAGGGAATAGTGATGGGCACATCAAGTCGTCGCTCGTTGGCGTGACCGCCCAGGTGCCCCTCGTCGATGGCGATCTGTTGCTCGGGACGTGGCAGGGCATCTACTTCTGCGAGTTTGACGGGCCGCGCCAGCGCCAGCTCCACGTGCTTATTCGATAGCCACAAATCGTTGCTAGAGTGTTCGCATGACTAGCAGCGGCCATCTCGAGACTCGCACCGAACGCGACGCGCTCGGCGAATACCAGGTTCCCGCGCACGTGTACTACGGCATCGATACTGCCCGTGCGCGCGACAACTTTCCCATCAGCGGCATCATGATGCCGCGGCCGTTCATCAGGGCCCTCGGCCTCATCAAACGCGGCGCCGCCTACGCGAACCGCGACCTCGAAATCCTCGATCCCGAGATCGCCGAAGCCATCGCGACAGCCGCCGACGAGGTCGCATCTGGCAAGTGGGACGACCAGTTCGTCGTCGACGTGTTCCAGACGGGCTCCGGCACGTCGACGAACATGAACGCGAACGAGGTCATCGCCAACCGGGCGAACGAAATCCTGGGCGGTGGCCCGAAAGGCGTCTACTCGCCGGTCCATCCAAACGACCACGTCAACCGCGGCCAGTCATCGAATGATGTCATCCCCACGGCGATGCACATCGCCGCGCTGGTCGAACTGCAGCACCGGCTCCTGCCCGCGATTTATCGCCTGGAGGCATCGCTTCAGCGCAAGGCCACCGAGTTCGACGGCGTGGTGAAGACCGGCCGCACACACCTGATGGACGCCACGCCGATTCGCCTCGGGCAGGAATTCCAGGGCTATGCCGGCCAGATGGAACGCGCCCGCAAGCGGCTCTCGCTTGCGGGCGAAGCGCTCCGCGAAGTGCCCCTTGGCGGCACGGCGGTTGGTACGGGCGTGAACACCCACCGCGAGTTCGCCGCGCGAACCCTCGGCTACATTTCCGAATGGGAGCGCGTGCAACTCCGCGAGACCACGAACCACTTCCAGGCCCAGAGCACCATCGACGCCGTCGTGCAGGCCAGCGGCCACCTTCGCACCGTCGCGATCTCGCTGGTGAAGATCGCGAACGACATCCGGCTCATGGGGAGCGGCCCGCGCGCCGGCCTCTACGAGCTCGCTCTGCCGGCGCTCCAGCCCGGCAGCTCGATCATGCCCGGCAAGGTGAACCCGGTGATCCCCGAGGCGGTGATCCAGGTCGCCGCGCAGGTCATTGGCAACGACGCCACCATTGCCATGGCCGGCCAGTGGGGCTTCTTCGAGCTCAACACCATGTTCCCGGTCGCGGCCTACAACCTGCTCCAGTCGATCCAGCTCCTGACGAACGCCGCGAACGTGTTCGCCGAAAAGTGCATCGATGGACTGAAGGCCACCGAGAACGGCCCGCGCATGGTCGAGGAGGGGCTCAGCATCGCGACGCCGCTTGCGAACGTCATTGGCTACGACCGCACGGCCGAACTCGCGAACGAAGCCTTCCGCACCGGCAAGACCATCCGGCAGGTCGCGCTCGAGCAGGGCGTGCTCCCGGAAGCCGAGCTCGCGCGCATCCTCGACGCCCGCCGAATGACCGGCNTCTAAGAGCTCGTCGGGCCCACCACTNNGGCTGGCGCCACGACCGGTGGCGCGCTCTCCCGGAGCGTNCGGTCCACTTCGTAGATGCGGTAGGGGCCNGACCGGAAGACTTCGGTCAGGCCTTCCATTGTCTCGAACTTGGCGATTCCTTCTGGCGTGCCGTAGATGAGCTCCTCGGTGCCAACGATCACGTACGACACGTTGTACTTCCGGATGAACGCCTCAGCAGCGGCCACGTCACCCGTGCGGTAGAACGTCTGCGTCTCGATCCGGCGCTCCTGCACGAGGTGCGCATAGGCCATCCGGTGGGCGATCTCGTGCCAGTCCCACCCCACTACGGCGGGCAGCCCGGTGTGCATCGAAATGCGGCCGGTCCAGTGGTATAGCGGCCCCACCGCCTCCACGATGACCGGCGATCCCTCCACGTTCGCGCGGAGCCAGCGGATCAGCGGTTCGTCGTCCGCAAGCCGAATCCACTGGTCGTCGGCGGCCGAGTCGGTTCCCGCGTCTTCCATATAGACGCCATGCGCGAGGTACGCGAGGCCGTCCAGCGTCAGCGGAGTTTCCGCGAACCGTGCGTCCTGCCGCGCACGCGTTCCCGGCCAGAGGTAGAGGCCCGACGCAACAAGCAGTGCCACCGCGACCGTCCCGAAGGTCCACGCCGCGAATGAACGTCCGGGCCGTGGCGCAACGTTCCAGCCTCGAACATTCCAGAGCGCCCGCCCCACGTACCACGCGGCGTAGGCGCTCGCCAGCGCGAAAAGCTGCCACGCCTGCAACCCGAACTTGAAGACCGTGTTCATCCGCTCCACGTCGTTCTTCAACGTGACGACGTCGACGCCCGCAGACACGCCGATCCCGGCCGCGAACAGTGCCGTCACGATGATGCGCGGCACATGCCGTTCGCCCGCCCGGAATTCGAGCCAGAGCAGGTTCGCGAAAAAGACCAGCGCCACGGCGCTCACCGTCAGCGTGGCCAGCCCGTACAGCCGCGTGAACGCGACCAGCCCGGCGAGGAACACGGCCGCGGCAGCGAGTTCCCAGCGGCCTGCTACCAGCGCGAGCAGCAGGTTTCGCCCCGGCCGGAAGTTACGTGCCCGGAGTTCCTCGTAGGTTCGCAGCACGAGGAACGCCAGCCCGAACGCGAAGAACACGCCGAAGTGCACGAACTGCTGGTGGAGTTGCGTCGTTTGCCGCGCGCGCACCAGCCCGGCCTCCGATACCTCGAAGCGGCCCGTGTATGGCGCGAACACTACCACCAGCACCAGCCCCGCGAGTGCCAGGTGCCCCACGCCCGTCCACCAGCGATCCTGCCACCGGTCACGCCGCAGCAACTGCCCCCCCGCTATGGCCGCGACCATTAGCACCGCGGCCGTCGGGAAGTCCCACGTGTGCAGCGTTCGCTCGAGCCCGACCAGCAACCCGAGTCCGCCCGCCAATACCCACCCCTGCGCACGAAGGCCCCGTACGACCGACAGCACGTAGGCGGCGGACAGCGCGATCACGAGCCCGAAGAACGGCAACCCCATCAGGTGAGGGTGCAGGTCGCCGAACAGGAACGACCAGTATGGGAACTCCGTGATGTCGAACTGCGGCGGGTGGACCCGGCTTGCCCGCCACCAGTCGAACGGCCGGAGTGCCTGTCCTTCGACCAGCCAGTTCCACAGGCCACCCGCGATGC
>NICF_comb_assmDRAFT_10000868_pt1 | contig 24948 bp, 15 predicted proteins | sample NewIslPassag4_SG_FD_11279 | JGI IMG/M metagenome (IMG submission 11279) | reverse complement strand
ATCCACCGTATCCTTCTCGATGTCGGCGAGCATCGCCTCGGCGAGCTTGGTCAGCCGCGCCTCGGTGTAGCGGTAGGCGGCCGCCGGGTCTCCGTCGATCGAGCCGAAGTTGCCCTGCCCCTCCACGAGCAGGTAGCGCATGTTCCAGTCCTGCGCGAGGCGGACCAGGGCGTCGTAGACCGAGGCGTCGCCGTGGGGGTGGTACTTCTTGAGGACCTCGCCGACCACGCCCGCGCACTTGGAGAACTTGCGGTTGTGCAGCAAGCCCTCGTCGTACATCGCGTAGAGGATGCGGCGATGCACGGGCTTGAGGCCGTCGCGTACGTCGGGCAGAGCGCGGCCCACGATCACCGACATCGAGTAGTCGAGATACGAGCGCCGCATCTCGTCTTCGATGTTCACCGGAGTCGCGATCGGGCCGCCTTCAGGAAAGTTCGGATTCTGGCTGGACATGGTGATCGAGCTTCCCCAGGGAAACGCCGCAGACTATCCCTTTCTGCCCGCGAAAGTCAAAGGAATCATAGGTTTACGTGGATCCGCTCCCTCGGCATCCCGGCCTGGACCAGCTCCTCCGTCACCCCCTCGACCATCCCCTGGATGCCACACATGTAGGCGACCGCATTTTTCACTTCTGGTAAGACTTCGCGGAATTTCTCCTGGACGTAGCGCGGGTGGCCGGATGGGTCCGGGGGGCGGCGGGAGACGGTCAAATGGGTGTGGACGCCGCGTACCGGGAGGGCGGCGAGCTCGTCGCGGAAGGGGAAATCCTGCTCGGTGCGCACGCCGAAGAAGAGGTGGACCTCGCCGTAGGCCTCGCGCTCCTGGAGGATGGTGCGGAGGAGGGCGCGGATCGGGGCGAAGCCCGAGCCCGTGGCGAAGAGCAGCACGTCCTTTCCCCGGGCATCGTCGAGGGGAAAGCCGGGCCCCAGTGGCAGGCTCGTCCAGACCTCGTCGCCCGGCGCGAGCCGCCAGAGCTCCGAGGCCACCCCCTCGCCCTGGCGGACCAGAAGCTCGAAGCGCTCGCCGCCGGGCGGGCTCGCCATGGCGAAATAGGCACCCGGGGCGCTCGGCCCCAGCGAGATCTCCACGAACTGGCCGGGGATCCGGTAGCCGCTCGCCACCGCCATCGGCACCTGGAGGGTGAGGAAACGAAGTCGCGGGGTTTCGCCCCTCGCCGAAAGGACGAGGGCGCGGTGCTGGGCATCGGACATGAGGGGCCGAACCTAATGGCCAGGCACGACCGACTCAAGGCGCCCGTGAACGGGAGCGCGGTCGCAGAGCAAGGCGGGTGAGCGCGGCCTCGCGCCCCTGGGGCGACAACGGGTCGCGAGCCCAGGCGGGTGAGCGCGGCCCTACCGCGCCGGAACGGAGGCGAGCTCGCCGATTCGGCGTGGAGAGCGGCCTCGCCAGCGCCGGCGCTCACGGCGCCGGAGCGGCGGGTGGGGGACGGAGTTCGAAGCGGTCGTAGCTGTAGGTGGTGAAGTTGCTGCGGCCCAGGTTCCAGTAGGTCCAGTCCTCGATGTCGAGGACGGGCCAGTATCCGGCGGTCACCTCGACCAGATAGTGGGCCGCCCCGAAACGGGCCGTCATCTCGTCCACCAGCACCGTCGGCAGGCGCAGGTGGCGCTCGTCGCCGGGAAGAACCGCGTGCCAGACGGGAACCATGGAGAGGCCCGGCGGCGTGGCCAGGACGTTGACGTGGAGGACGTCGGGCTCGAGCTCGCCCTGAAGCTCCCAGCGCAGGCTTCCCTCGAAGAAGGCGCCGGGGGGAGGTTCCACCAGCTGCAAGGGCTGCATCATGGGCCCAAAGTCGACGCCCTCGCCCAGGTCTCCGCCCTGGCGTCGGTAGGCGACGGCGTAGGGGATCCCCGCCGGGGCGCGGGCGACGGCCACGAAGACGACGTGCTCGCCGGAGATGGGCGGCATGTGCTCGAGGAAGAGGACGGGATCCTCCGTGGTCCCCGTGACGCGATCGAGGGGGATGGCACCATCTCCCCCCAGATCGAGATAGGCGCTGACGGTGAGCGGAAGTGCCGGGCCCTGCGACGGCGGAAATCGCAGGGGGACCTTTCGGTCGAGGCGGGTGTCGAGGATCAGCGAGAGGTCGCGCAGCTCGGTTCCCGCCGGTCCCGAGAGCCCACGCAGATAGCCGAGCAAGAGGGGCTCGAAGCGGCCGGTCTGCCGATCTCGGATCCCATAGATGGCGTAGACCGTCTCGTAGATCGGCCCCCAGAAGCGGAAGGCGAAGGGGGCGCCCTCGTGGTCGAGCTGGAAGGAGGAAGGATAGGTCGAGCCGAAGAGGGGAATGGAGAGCAGGGAGGGATATGCCAGGTCGACCAGGGCGACCTCCTCCTCGTGGGGGCGTAGCGGGCGCGAGGCAGGCGGCTTGAAGCCCCAGACCCGGCCCGAGATCAGGCTGGGCTGGATCGGCTCGCCGCCACTTCCCCCGGTTCCACCCGTTCCGCCGGTGCCGCCCGTGCCGCCGGACCCTCCGAAGCCGCCTTGGCCGCCGGACCCGCCCATCCCGCCGAAGCCACCGAAACCGCCCTCGCCGCCGGCGCCTCCCTCGCCTGGCGTCTGCCGCGGCACGCCGTTGTAGCGGAGGAGGAAGGTGATGTTCTCGGAGGCGTGGTGGGCCGCGGTCGCCATCTCGTACTCATGGCAGGCGACGGAGACGGTCACCGTCTTCACCAGGGAGGGCGAGGAGAGGGTGACCTGGCCGCGGTCGTCGGTCCGGCCGACGACGAGGCTGAAGTCCTCGGGCCCGGCGAAGACGTGGCAGCCGGGGATGGGTCGACCCGCGTCGGGACCGGAGCGGGCGATGACGGTGACGTTGAGCACGCCTTCGAGCGGCCCGCCCGAGGGACCGCCGGATCCAATCGTGGGGTCGAAGTAGGCGTAGCCCGCCTCGAGCTCGGCGCTCGTTCCGTCCTCGCGTTCCACGCGCACGTCGACCAGGCCCTCGTCTCCGCGGGGCGCGATCGCCTCGAGCGTGAAGGGATCGAGGACCTCGACCTTCGTGGCCTCGGTTTCACCGAAGTAGACGCGCATGGCCCCTCGAAAGCCGCTGCCTCGCAGGCGGACGCGGGTACCTCCGGCCTGCGAGCCTCGGGAGGGGTCCACCACCGCGAGCCGGAGCGGGCCTTCGTAGACGAAGGCGTCGGGCAGCACCGCCTGGTGGGCGGGAAAGTCGCCGTCGACCACGCGCACCGAGACGGGGCCGTCCGTCCCTGGCGGGCTCGTTGCCTCGATCCGGGTGTCGCTTGCGCGCACGACGGCATCGGCCTCGAGGGCTCCGACGAAGACTCGCGGATTTCGCGGGAAATCCCGGCCCGTCAGGACGAGATGTGTTCCTCCTTCCGCCGGACCGGAGGCGGGCTCGACCGCGAGGAGCACGAAGTCGCGCAGGTAGCGGTAGGCGTCGGGGAGGACCGCCATTCCCTCGAGGGTGCGGAGCCGGGCCTCGACGGCGCCGGGCGGGCCGGGGGGAGCGATCGCTTCGCCGGTCCCGAGTTCTTGCAGGACGAAGGGGAGCTGGGCCTCGCCGAGGTAGGCGACGGCGCCCTCGGCGGAAAGGCCGCTGCCGAGGAGGTGGAGGGGATTGCCACCCTCCTCCGGTCCGGCGGGCGGGACCACCGCGTAGAGGGCGGGTCGAGTTGCGTCGGGATCGACGTAGGCGAAGGGGAAGGCCGCGGACCTCGCGCCCTCGCGCGCCTCGACGACCACCCGGCCCGGTGCGGTCGCGGGCGGCACGTCGATCTCCAGTCCATCGGCGAGCGGCCGTGCCGTCACCTCGACGCCGTCCAGGAAGATCCGCGTTCCCGCCGAGAGGCCCCGGCCGCGGACGATGGCCGTCGTTCCCGCAAGCGGGCTGGCCGGGGGCGCGATCGAATCGATGGAGAGCCCGCCCTGGTACCGGAAGACGCGGCGGTAGAGGGCATCGCGGGAGGGCGCCAGGAGGCGAACGTCCACCAGGCCCGGCTCGTCGCCGGGCGGGACGATCACGGAGAGGGAGCCGTCCGCCTCCCGGCGCGGAAGAAGGGCGGCGCGGCGGCCGAAGAGGACCATCGTCTCCTCACTCAACCCCGAGCCGCGGAGTACGACCCGCGTCCCGCCCTCGACCGGCGCCGCAGCGGGCTCGATCGCTTCGAGGGAGAGAAGGGCGAGGTAGCGGAAGCATCCCTCGCAGGTCCGCTCGCCGGTGGCGGTGCGGACGACTACGTCCGCCTCCCCCTCGAGCCCGGGCGGAGTGGTGGCCTGGATGGTGGCGTCGTCGAGGATCCGCGCGCCCGGGGCGGGGTTCTCGCCGAAGAGGACGATCAGGGAGGAGGGAGGCTTTCCCCCGAGGTGGGTGGCGAAGCCGCGGCCGCGGATGGTCACCGGCGTCCCGCCGTCGACCATGCCCGCGGTCGGATAGACCGAGTGGACCTCGAAGCCGGGATCGGTCGACCCGCCGGAGCCCCCTTCTCCCCCAGCGCCGCCCGCACCTCCGGCGCCACCGGCCTCGCCACCGGTTCCGCCTGGGATGATGTGGATGCCCCCGCCGGAGCCGGAACCGGGGGGGCGTTGGCCGGGCCGGTCGTCCCTCTCGCAGGCGACCGCCACCACGAGGGCGAACGCGGCGAGAATCAGGGGCAGGGCCCGGCGGATCATCGCGTTTCCTCTCCGGGGCTCGCGCGCGAGCCCCGGTCGCGCCACCCCGCCCGGCGGCGGGGCGACGGCAACCGCGGCCTCGGCCGCGATCACGGGGTCTGGTTACGCCTGCGGATGTCGAGCACCTCGTCGCAGGTCACGCCTTCCTGGGGCGCGCAGTTGCGTCCGATCTTGCAGTAACCATAGCCGTTCTGCCCCACGTGGCAGACGATCTGGTCACGGCAGTCCTCGTCCTTCACGCAGCGGGTCCCGGAGATGCTGCAGTAACCTCCGTCGCACGACTGCGTGGGGCATTCCTCGTCGGTGACGCAGGAGCAGAAGCCGGAGTGCCCGCCCTCGTGCACCAGGCAGAAGCCGGCGCAGCGGCCGTCGACGCATCGGCCGGAAGGCCTCTGGCAGTCGTCGTCGCTCTCGCACGCGGGGGCGCTGGCCGGAGGCGAGCAGGAATCGTTGCTCGTGCACTCGGCGGAGGTGAGGACGAGGACGTCCGCGCAGGTGAAGCCGTTGGGGCAGGGCTCGCCGTTGACGCAGTTGACGCCGCAGAAGTAGGGCATGGGGCCGGTGGTATCGCGCAGGCAGTAGTTGGCCGCGCCGTCGCACCGGTCGAACGCATTTCCCGGTTCCAGCTTGCAGAGCTCGCAGAACGGCCCACGCGTGTCGTCGACGCAGACCTTGAGCGGGTTGGTCGGGTCGGGGTTTTCCACGCAGACCTGCCCCCACTCGCAGTGCGAGTCGTCGGCGCATGTGCCGGCGTAGCAGGTGCCCTTGGCGCAGAAGCGGCGGCCCTCCTCGGTCTCCGCGTTGCACTCGCAGCCGTCGAGACCACCGTCGGTCTCGCAGAGGCAGACCTCGCGATAGCCGCAGTCGCCGTGCGTGCGGCAGCCCGGCACGCAGGTGGAGGTATCGGCGTCGCAGACGTGACCCTCGGGGCACTGCAGATCGATCGAGCAGCCCGAGCGACGGCAGATGCTGGTGGCGATGTCGCAGAACTCGCCCTGGCTGCAGTCGGCGTTCCACTCGCAGATTCGGTTCGGGTGGCAGTAGCCGTCGCCCCCGGGGAGGGGTTCGCAGTGTTCCTGATCACCGCAGGCGCGATCGCTTCTGCAGGCACAGCGGCCCACCGACGCGTCGCAGTACCAGTCGGGTCGCCCGTTCGTCTCCACGCACTCCTCGTCGCTGTGGCAGCGCGGCCGGAGAACGGGGTCGTTTTCGCAGGCGACCGCGACGAGGCCCGCGATGACGGCGGCAGAGATGAACGCCAGAGTGTGTCGCATCGTCATTACCGTGGAACCAGCGCGAACTGGTGGATGGTGAACGAGGAGAGGCTACCCAGGTTGACCGTGAGGTAGTTCCAGTTCGGGAAGGAGAAGGTCGGCTGGGCGCCGGTGACGAACTGGACGATGACGAAGGCTCCCTCCAGTCGCTCCGTCAGGGCCGCCACGAGCTCCGTCGGCACGGTGACCCGCCGCTCGTCCCCCGGCAGCACGACGTGCCAGTGAGGAATGCTGCCGCCGAGCACCGGCTGGAAGATGTTGATGGAGATGAGGTTCGGCTCGACGGCGCTGGACGCGATCTCCCACTCCAGCGTGGTGTCGAGGTAGCCGGCGAGGATGCCGCCGGCGTCGACCAGGGGCGGCCAGGTGATGGTGGGCAGGCCGAGGAGGGGGCCGATGGTCACGCCCTGGGTCGGATCGCCGCTCTGGCGCCGATAGGTGAGGCTGAAGGGCAACCGACCCATGTCGTGGCCCATGGCCTGGAAGAGCAGGCTCTCACCCGAGACCGCCGGCATGTTCGTCAGGATCGCTTCCCCGGGAACGTCGCGATTCACCGCCGTTCCGAGTCGGATGATGCCGTCTCCGCCCAGGTCGAGATAGGCGGTGACCACCACGCTGTTGGGCGCATCCCATGGCGGGTTGAGGATGGACACCGGGATGGTGCGGTCCAGTCGCGTGTCGAGGACGATGTCGGCCCCCATGTAGGTCTCGCCCTGGCCGACGCTGACGCCGCGCGTGTATCCGAAGAGGAGCGGCTCGAACGCCCGGGTGTCCACGTTGCGGATGCCGTAGATGGCGTAGAAGGTGAAGTAGCCCGCTCCCCGGAAGGTGAAGGCGTATTCCCCGCCCTCCTCGAGCACCTCGGCCACGGGGATCTCGTCCTCGCTCACGAAAGGAGGTGCGTTGAAGACGCTGCGGAACGCCACGCTGACGATGGCCACCTCCTCCTCGTTGGCCGCGAGTTCCCGCGAGGGGGGACGCTTGAAGCCGTAGACCCGGCCGCCTACCGTTCCCGGCTCGGGCTGGGGAGGCGGAGGAGGCGGATCGACGGGCCCGTTGTACTCGAGGAGAACGGTCAGGTTCTCCGAGGCGTGGTTGGCCACCGTGGCGAGCTCGTAGTGCTCGCAGAGCACGGAGACACTCACCGCCTTGACCAGGGAGGGATCGGAGAAGGTCACCTGCCCGCGGGCGTCGGTCTCCTTGACCAGGCGGGCGGAATCGTCCGCGCCCACGAAGACCTGGCAGCCGGGGATGGGCTGATTCTCGTTGGGGCCGGAGGCGGCGAGGGCGGTGACGTTGAGCACGCCGGCCAGCGGACCGCCCGAGGCACCACCGTTCCCCGAGATGGGGTTGAAGTAGCTGAATCCACCCTCGAGAACCGCGGTCGCCCCGTCCTCGCGTTCCACGCTGACGTCGACCGTGCCGACGTTGCCGCGCGGGGTGAGGACCTCCAAGGTGAAGGGATCGACGACCGAGACGTGCTCCGCCTCGGCATCGCCGAACCGGACGCGCAGATCGCCGCGGAAGCCGGTCCCCCGGAGGAAGACGCGGGTGCCACCGGCGCGCGCGCCCGTCGGCGGATCGACCAGGTCCAGTCGCAGCGGGCCCTCGTAGCGGAAGGCGCTTCCGAGGACCCCACGGACGTCCGCGTCCGCGGCGTCCACCACGCGAACGGGGACCACGCCATCCGTGCCGGGCGGAGTCACCGCCTCGATCCGGTTGGCGTCGACCCGGACGACATTCTTCGCCGGCAGCGCGCCGACGTAGACGAGGGGGTTTTCCGGGAATCCCTCGCCCTGGATGGCGATCGAGGTGCCGCCCTCCACCGGGCCCACGGCGGGCGCGACGGCCTGGACGCTCAAGGAGCGCACGTAGCGGAAGGCACCGGGGAGGACCTTCTGGTTGCCGGCGCTGCGCACGCGCACGTCGACCGTTCCCGCCGAACCGGGGGGGGCCACGACGCGCGCCACGTTGGCGCTCTCCCACTGGACGTCGCTGGCGGGCGTCGATCCGAAGTAGACGGCCAGCGTATCCCGATCGAAGCCGCTGCCGAGGACGAGGACTTCCGCGCCGCCCGTGGTGAGCCCGCGCCCGGGAGCGACGGCGTAGGCGTCGAAGCTCCCGTCGGCGGGATCGAAGTAGGCGAAGGGGTAGGAGGCCACGCGATCGCCGTCGCGGACCGAGACCTCCACCGGTCCCGGTGCCGAGGCGCGCGGGATGGTCACCTCCAGGCCCGACGGGGTCAGCCGCGCCGCTGCCTCGGTCGCGCCGAAGAAGACCTTCGTGGAACTGGTGAAGCCCTCACCGCGGAGAAGCGCGGTCTCGCCGCCGCTCAGCGGGCTCGCGGGCGGCTGGACCGCGTCGATGCGCAGCTCCGCCTGGTAGCGGAAGACGCGCCGGAGTACCGAGTAGCGGCCGGAGGAGATCGCGCGGACGTCGACGAGGCCGGCTTCGTCGCCGGGAGGCAAGACCACCGAGAGCGAGCCGTCCGGCTGCACCTCGGGAAGGAGCGCGGCCCGGTTACCGAAAAGGACCAGGGTGCTCTCCTCGAGGCCCTCGCCGCGCAGGACGACCCTCGTGCCGCCCTCGAGGGGGCCGGAGGCGGGCTCGATGGCGCGCAGGTCGAGCGGGGGCAAGTAGGTGAAGCAGCCCGCGCAGACGCGCGCGCCGCTCGAATTGCGCACCACCACGTCGACGACGCCCTCAAGCCCCGGCGGCGTGGTCGCCTGGATGGTCCGGTCGTCGACCACGCGCGAGTCGACCGAGGGGTTGTCGCCGAAGAAGACCACGGTCGACTCGCCGGGCACCTCGCCGGGGACGCTGGCGAGGAAGCCGACGCCGGTGATGGTCACGCGGGTGCCGCCCTCCACCGTGCCGCGGCTGGGATAGACGCCGGTGACGTCGAAGGGGGGCGGGGGCTCCCCTCCGCCCTGGCCGCCGGTCCCGCCGGTCCCACCGGTGCCGCCATCGCCGCCGCTGCCGCCGCCCGGGATGATGTGGATGCCGCCCGTTCCTCCGGAGCCGCCCTTGCCCGAGGACGGGGCGGGGCCCGAATCGCCGCAAGCGAACCCCGCGAGAAGCGCGATCGCAGCCAGCGAAACCAAGCGAAGCGCCGTCTGTCGCATGGCAAACCCCCTTTCAGGGTCGTCCAATCTGCAAACCATATCCGTTCTCGGTGCGGCTATCGCTCGCCCGCACCCGTAGGAAGGCGCGGCCCCGGTTGAGCTGGGTGGCCTTCACCTGCTTTTCCATCCGGGTGGAATCGTCGCGGTCGAGCAGGGTGGTGCCGTCGCCGTCGTAGAGTTCCAGCTCCAGGTTGCCGAGCTCCTCCTGCAGGAGGGTGGCCGACAGTCCCTGGCCCACCGGGACCTCGATCTCGAACCAGTCGACGTCGCCGGGACAGATCACCAGGCCCGGCTGCACCTGCGCGTCGAGCCGCTTGGCCATTTGCACCTCGTTGTTGGGCTCGAAGGTGTCGTTGCGGCAGGGGCGGCCCGAAGCGATGAGGACGTCGAGCCGGTAATACACGCGCTCGTTGCGGGTGCGGATGCGCAAGAAGTAGTCGCCCGTCTCGGCGATCGTCATCTTGATCTCGCGGACGCTCGAGGCCAGCACCAGGCCGTCGGCGGTGCGGAACTGCGCCTCGAAACCGGTCATCGACAACACGTCGGTGTTGATGATGATGCTGATGAGGTCGCCCTCCGAGAGCTCGAAGCGATACCACTTCTCCTCGTTCTCGCAGACGACCAGATTTCGGCGCTCGCCCGTACCGATCAGCACCGCCTCCTCCTGGGAGCCGTTGGGCGCGTCGAGATCGGGCTGGCAGGCGCGGAGACGGCACTGGCCGCTGGCCACGTCGCAGCGCTCGTCGGGGAGGCACTCGTTGTCGGAGGTGCACGGAGGCGGGCGCTCGGTGCAGATGTGGATGCGCCGGTTGCAAACCTGACCCACCGGGCAGTCTCGATCGGTGAAGCAGGTACCCTCGCCCACGCAGAAGCCGCCGTCGCAGACCAGGCCGAGCGAGCAGTCTTCGTCCGTCTCGCACTCCACGCACTGACCGTCGACGCAGATCTCCCGCGCTCGGCAGACCTCCGCCTGGTTTTCGGGGGTGCAGGCGATCTCGCACTGCCCCGTCCGCTGGTTGCAGACCTCGTTGTCGCGGCAATCGAGATCGTCGCCGCAGCCGACGTCCTCTTCGCAGACGGGCGGGTTGCCGACCCGCGTGTTGCAGCGCATTCCCTCCGGGCACTGCCCCATCGACCCGCAGGGGGTGGCGAGATTCACGGCGATGCAGAGCCCCTGCACGCAATAGCGCCCGAGCGGGCACTGCTCGTGCGCGGAGCACTCGTTGCCCCAGCCTTCCCGGAAAACGCAGCGCAGGGAAGCGGGGTCGCAGCGCTCCTCCCGCAGGCAGTGGCCGTCCGAGCCGCAGGGGGAACATTCACCCTCGATGCAGGCCAGGCCCGGCTCGCAGTCGAGGTTGGTCTGGCACTCGGGCTCGGAGCCTCCGCTCCCGGCCTGGCCGCCGTCACAGTCCGCTCCCTTGCACTTTTCGGGCTCGCCGCAGCCGAGGGGGAGCGCGGCGCCGAGGGCCAGGGCAGCGACGAACCAGAAGGGGATCCAACGTCTCATCGAGCGACTGCCTCCCGAATCTTGTCGATGGGCGTCAGGATTGCCGAAGGCCAGTCGATCTCGAGGACCTCCCAGACCTCGCCCGGCTTGGACAGGACCTTGGTGCTCTGGGCCTCGAGGATCCCGAAAACCTTGACCTGCACGGTCGCGGTGGTGGCCGGCTTGGTCGCACCGTTGGCCTTGGCGAACTCCACCACGACCTTGTACTTGCCGCCGGAGGGCTTGGGGAAGACGATCTCCTCCGGGCCGTAGCCCTTGAGCGATTCCCGGGTGAAGCGGGGATCGTCGTAGGAATCACCGGGGATGCCGAAGTCGGGCGTGCGGTTGTCCCAGTAGCAATCCAGCTCCGAGTAGAGCTCGGCGTCGCCCTCCAAAAGGTGGAGGTCGAGGTCCGTCACCGGATGGGTCCACTTGAGGACGATTTCCAGATCGTTCTCCGCCTGGATCGGAAGAACCTGCGTCTTGCAGGGAGTTTCCAGGCTCCCGTCCTCCGGGTGGCAGCGGACGCCGAGGGAGTCGTAGACGTCCAGGCCGATCACGTACTCGCCGGGTTCGCTGACCGTGAGGATGGGCGTGGGGGACTTGGGATCGTCGAAGACGGCGGTCGCGCCGAGCGGCTGATCCTTGATGCGCCACTCGAAGGTCAGCGGTTCGTGCCCGTCGACGTCGTAGGAGGCGGTGCCGTCGAGGGCGATGGGAAGGTTGGGTGCGTGGTTGTGGGGGTCGATGGAGAACTCGGCGATCGGGGCGCGGTTGATCGCCGCCCGCAAGGGGATCTCCACCTCACGACGGTTGGGATCGGTGGTCCGGATGCGCACCGTCCCGAAGACCTCGTCCTCCTCGATCTCGCCGGTGGGCGCGCAGGCGACCTGGACGATCACCTCGCCTCCGGGCTCGCCGTCGCGGCCCGGTGGAAGCTCGATGGGGCGGGTGGAGCCGAGGACGGCGAAGGCGGGGCTCGACCCCTCGACGATCTCGACCGACTCCACCAGGAGGGGGGCGCTGCCCATGGAGACGATGCGCACGTTCTCCACCTCCTGGGTCCACTCGCCAACCAGGCCGAAATCGATGGTTTCGGGCTCGATGTGCACGCGGCCGATGGTCGAGCCTTCCCCGACGAGGCCGACGCGCGCCGACTCCTTGTCGGGGTCGTTGCTCTCGATCAGAAGGGAACCGGAGAATCCTTCCTGACGGGGCGCCCGGAAGATCACGCTCACCTCGAGCGACTCGTTGGGCCCGATGCGAATGGTCTGCTCGAAGGGGGTTTCCAGGGAGAAGACGCCCTCCTCGCCCTCGATCGCCAGGTTGCGGATCTCCAGGTGAGCGCGGCTCCGATTCACCAGCTCGACCTGGAGCTCCCGGGGGATGAGGACCGGAACCGGCCCGAAATCCAGGAGGGGGGAACCGTCGTCGTCCACGTGCGTGGCGACGATGTCGAGACGCGGATAGACCCGGGTCGTGGGGGCCTCGGAACAGGCCGCCGCGGTCAGCAGACAAAGGCTGATCAGAACAACGCGTTTCACTTGTCCCTCGGCGTGTACTCGACTTCGACGACGCTGCCCGGCCCCGGGACGGCGTCGCCGGCAAAGACGATGGTGTTGTCCCTCGGCTCGAACCAGAAGCCGTTCCGGTGATTTGGATCGTAACTCGGCTTGCAGACGAGCGTGCGCTGCGGTCCGCCACAGAGGTCTGCTACCGTGTGGCAAGCCGACTCGGAGAGCCCGGGGAAATCCCGCGGGGTGGAGCAGGGGTAGAGCACGTCCACCCGGTGGAGCACGCGGGTGAGGATCTCGAGGTCGACCTCGTCCTTGTTCGGCCCGGCGTAGAGGGGAGCCGAGAGCTGGAAGCGCTTGCGCAGGCCGAGACCGGTGTAGGCCAGGTTCTCCAGAGTCTGCGCCCAGTCCTGCAGACAGATGTTGCCGACGATTCCGCCCGTCAGCTTCGCCATCGCCTCGTAGCGTGCCCCCCGTCTCACGATGGGATTGCCCCTTTCGTCGAAGCACTCCTCGGGCAGGTCTTTCTCGTTTGGCCCGGCGATCGCCGAGACGATCACCGTCTTCTCATTCCCCGTGCTCTTGAGGGAACGGAAGCGGCGTTCGAAGTAACGAACCTCGTCGCGAGACTCGTCGTCCTCGTCGGAAACGAAGATGATGTAGAGGTAGGCCTCGTTCCGCAAAAAGGCCCGGTTCCCGTTCACGTCGGTGATCTGGCCCGCCGTCTCGAGGGCGAGCTCGGCGGCGCGAAAGCCCTCCTCCCGAGCTGCGCCCCTGGTGCCGACCAGCGCCCGTTTCCGGAAGAGCTCGAGCGGGTTGTAGTCGGTGGTGGGTGCCAGGATCGAGGGCTCGCCGGGCCCGTGGTGGAGGACTCCGGCGTCCTTGATGGCGTCGGTGGTCGCAACCGCCAGCCGATAGTCGACCTCCCCGCTTTCGCCGACCCGCGTGGGGTCCGGGTCGATGAGCCGGAAGAAGTGCTCGAAGTTGTTGGAGAGGTTCTCCTGGTGCCGCTGCATCGACCCCGAGTTGTCGATGACGAAGAGGATGTCGATGGCCGAGGCCTTCTTCTGCTCGAAGCGGTCGATCACGTCGGGACGCGGATCCACGCGGACGACCTCGTCGTCTCCGCAGGCCATGCCGCCGAGAACCGCCAGGGTGAGGCACGATGCGAGTCTGCGAAACGGTCGAGCCATTTCTGCCTCCTCGAAGCGACACGCTTCGAGTCTTCGGTATCAGGGGTCGCAAGTCTAGCACCCCCTTTCACTTTCCCCAAGGCCAGGAAATGAAGGATCCAGAACGTTTCAGGCATCGAGCCGGCCGCGGTTCGTTGTCGCGAACCAGCCGATCGGCCCGTCGGCATCCATCGAAGACGGGCGGGCCGTCTCGTGATAAAAAGCGGCGTATGCGTTCGTCCCTCGTCCGTTGGCTGGTTGGCGTTTCCGTCGTATGGCTGGCCGCGTGCAGCTCTTCCGGACCCGGCGGTAATCAGGACCCGTGTCGGGGCGTCGTCTGCAAGCGGGGTCAAGAGTGCGTGAACGGCCAGTGCGTGGATCGCCCCGACCCGCAGCCCGGGTGCCAGACGAACGCAGATTGCATGTTCCACCCGGAGGGCGAATTCTGCGACCGGGAGACGGGGCGATGCGTCGCCTGCTTCAACGATTCGCACTGTCACCCGGCGCGATCCTGCAAGGCGGGGCGCTGCGAGGGCACCGTCTGCACCACGAACGAGGATTGCGGGGCGGACGCACCTCATTGCAATGCGGCCGGAGATGCCTGCGTGGCTTGCCTGCGGGACGATCACTGCCAGGAGGGATTCGTCTGCCGGGCGGGCGCTTGCGAATCCATCCTCGCCTGCGAGACGGACGAGGACTGTGCGGAGGACGCGCCCTTCTGCGTCGACGGAATCTGCTCGGCCTGCCGGAACGACGGCGATTGCCCCGAGGGCCAGGGCTGCGCGGCGGACCGGAGCTGCCAGGACCTGGGCTGCGGCACGGACGCCGATTGCTCGGCTTTCGACGACCGCACCTGCCGCGGCGGCCAGTGCCGCCCCGGGGAGTGCGACCTCGCCGAGGACTGCCCCCTGGAGCGTCCCTACTGCCTGGAAAACGCCTGCGTGCGCTGCACGCCGACCGAGGGTTGCCCGGCGGGGCAGGCCTGCATCGGCGGCGAGAGCTGCGAGCCCATCGCCTGCGGGGGCCTAGAGGATTGCCCGATCGGCTCGATCTGCGAGGACGGTAGCTGCCAGGCCGCCGATACGTGCGAGACGGAAGTCGGCTGCCTCGACCCCCGCCTCCCCTACTGCCAGGACGGGCGCTGCGTGCGCTGCGTCGTGGGCGAGGGCTGCGGCCCGTGGGAAGTCTGCGACGCGGGCGAGTGCGTGCCTCTGGCCACCTGCGGGGCGGATTCCCACTGCCGGGGCGGATTCGTTTGCGAGGGCGGCGCCTGTGTGTTCTGCCGCGCCGACTCGCAGTGCCCGCGCGGCGTCTGCGTGGACGGGACCTGTTCGCCGGCTCCTTCCTGCACCAGCGATGCGCAATGCCCCGACGGAGTCTGCGACGGCGGCATCTGCGTGGGCTGCGTCGTGGACGGGGATTGCCAGGCGGGGCAGTTCTGCGTGGCGGGCGCCTGTACTGCGGGGCCGGGCTGCCACGATCTGGCCTCCTGCCCTCCCGGCCAGGTTTGTGACGAGGGAAGCTGCGTGCCGTCCGAGTGCGAGGTCGATGCCTTCGAACCGGACGGCGGGCCCGCGGTGGCGCGGCCGATCGGGCTGCGCACCCCGGAGAGCCGAACCATCTGCCCGGCCGACGAGGACTGGTTCTCCTTCCAGGCGGCCGAGGGCGTGCAGATGGAGATCTCGCTCCTCGATGCGCCCGAGGGTGTCGAGCTCTCGCTGGTGTGGTTCTCGGCGGACGAGGCGCGGCGGCGCATGGAGCGGGTGGCGACGAACGGCCTGATCGCGGGCGCGCTCCCGCCCGCGGCCGCGAACCGCTACTTCGTGGTGGTGCGCTCCGCGGAGGCGAGCGGGAACTACACGCTCCTGGTCGAGCCGCCGCAGGACTGCCGCGATGCGCTCGAGCCCAACGACCAGCCGAGCCAGGTCGTGGATCTCGTGCCGGGCAAGCTCTACGAGGGCCTGCGCCTCTGCGGGCTCGACCACTACCGCGTGGAGGTTCCGGCCCAGGCCCAGGCGCGATTCTTCGCCTTCTTCGACGGCGGCTCTCTCGACATCCAGGTCTTTCACGAAGGTAGCCGCCTGCCGGTTCAGCCGCAGCCGACCACCCTGCACGGAGGCGGGCGCGTCGTCACCGTCCCGCCGGCGCCCCAGGACCGGACCCTCATCTTCCGCCTGGGGGCCCAGGGAACCAATCCCCCACCGGAACACTACGGCATGTACGTGGCGGTCGAGCCGCCGGGAAGCTGCAGCGACGGCATGGAGCTTCTGAAGGCGGAAAACGATCGGGCGCGCGTGAGCGGCACCACGGCGGGCTCGCGGCTCTCGCTCAGCGGCGCCTGCGGCGAGCTCTCGGAGGCGCGAACCTACTTCGTGGAGCTCGACGAGCCGTCGCGCTTCATCGCCAGCGTGGCCGCCGAGTTCGCCGGCGCGAAGCTCGCCCTCTACGACTCCGCGTGCTCGAGCGCGCTCGCCTGCCGCACGGCGACCGGTGCGAAGGCCGTCCTGGACGTGCCAGAGCTTGCGCCTGGAAGGTATGCGCTGGTGGTCGCCGCGGGCTCGCNGGGAGGAGGCTGGTACGATCTCGGTGTCCAGCTCGACGCGCCGCTGCCCTCGCCGGCCAACGATCGCTGCGAGGACGCGTCCGCCCTCGACCTCTCCTCGCCGGTGGTGGTGCACGGGACCACGGTGGGGGCGGGAAGCGACTTCGTCCCCGCCTGCGCCGAGCTCTCGCCGGACGTCTTCTTCCAGTTCTCCCTCGGCGAGCCCTCCCGCGTGGTCTTCGACCTGGGCGGCGGGACGCCCCACACGCTCGTTCTGATCGAGGGCGCCTGCGACCAGCCGCACTCGCCGACCAGCCCCTGCTGGACGGATTCCCGCAAGGAGCTCGAGCTCTCGGCGGGCACCTACCGCGTGGGCGTGCTCGCCACCTCGGGCCGGGCCGGAGACTTCGAGCTCGGCGTGCAGGTGGTGGAGACGCCGGCCAACGACCTCTGCGCGGATGCCATCCCGATCCTGGCGAGCGGCACCCTCACCGGCGATACCACCTGGGCGCGCGACCACAGCTCTTACCCGATCCAGCAGAGCTGCACCGGGTACCTGCTCGGCGGCCACGACGTCTTCTACTCGGTGACGCTGGCCGCGGGGCAGACCCTGACGGTGACGGTGACGCCCGACACCGCTTACGACGTGGCCGTCTACGTGCAGGAGAGCTGCGACGCCGGTGCGAGCTGCCTGGCGGGCGCCGATGCGGGGCTGAAGGGCGAGACGGAGACGCTCTCCTTCACCGCACCGGCCGACGGGACCTACCTGCTCGTGGTGGACGGTGCCAGCGGCGGAGGCCCCTTCCAGATGGAGGTGCAGATCCAGTAGCGATCTCCCGCCGAAGGGTCGCGTTCGAGGCGGGCGGCCGTTGCCCGCCTCGTTTCGCGTCGGGGCCGAGGTTAGGTTCCGAGGTAGGCCCGGCGGACCTCGGGGGAGGCCAGAAGCTCGGCCCCTGTTCCCTCGAGCACGATCCGCCCCGTCTCCAGGACGTAGGCCCGATCGGCGAGTTCCAGGGCCATGGCTGCGTTCTGCTCCACGAGGAGGAGCGAGGTGCCGCGCCGTCTCACCTCCTGCAGCGCCTCGAAGATCCGCTCGACGATCCGGGGCGCGAGGCCGAGCGAGGGCTCGTCGAGGAGGAGGAGGCGCGGCGCGCTCATCAAGGCGCGGGCGATGGCGAGCATCTGTTGCTCCCCGCCGGAGAGGGTGCCGGCAACCTGATCCAGCCGCTCGCGGAGCCGAGGAAAGAGCGAGAGCGCGTACTCGCGGTCGCGCTTGACCCCCTCGAGGTCGCGGCGAAGGTAGGCGCCGAGCTCGAGGTTCTCCCGCACGCTGAGATTGAGGAAGATGCCGCGGCCCTCCGGCGCGTGCGCCAGCCCTTTGGCAACGAGGCGATGGGCCGGGCGGCCGCCGATCTCCTCGCCGCGGAAGCGGATCGATCCCGAGGCCGGGGGCAGCAGGCCGGAGATGGTGCGCAGCGTGGTGGTCTTGCCCGCGCCGTTGGCGCCGATCAGCGCCACCACCTCTCCCTCCCGGACCTCGAGCGAGATGCCGTGCAGCGCCTCGATCACCCCGTAGCGCGCGGTGATGCGCTCGAGGACGAGGAGGGGATTCGCGCCGTTGGCCATCATGCGCCCACCTCCTCGGAAGCCGGGCTTTGCGCCGCGGAGGCCTGACTACCCAGATACGCTTCGATCACCCGCGGATCGCGCCGCACCTCCTCCGGCGAACCCTCCGCGATCGGCTTGCCATGGTCCAGTACCAGGACGCGTTCGCAGATCCCCATGACCAGACGCATGTCGTGTTCGATGAGGAGGATCGCCAGCCCGAAGTCCTCGCGGAGCTTGCGGATGAGCTCCATCAGCTCGACCTTCTCGGCGCCGTTCATGCCGGCGGCCGGCTCGTCGAGCAGAAGGCATTTGGGCTGCGTGGCCAGGGCGCGGGCGATCTCGAGTCTTCGCTGCTCTCCGTAGGGGAGGTTCTTCGCCAGCTCGTCGCGCCGGTGCCAGAGGTTCATGCGCTCGAGGAGCTCGCGGGACCTGCGGGCGATCTCGTCCTCCTCGCGGAGGGCGAAAGGCGTGCGCAGGATGCTGCGGATCCACCCCGAGTGCACCCGCGAATGGCAGGCGATGCGGACGTTGTCGTAGACGCTGAGCTCCCGGAAGAGGCGGATGTTCTGGAAGGTCCGCGCCAGGCCGCGCGCCGCGATGCGGCTGGGGCGCTCGCCGTTGACCACCTTCCCCGAGATGGCCACCTCGCCCGAGGTGGGTCGGTAGATCCCGGTGAGGACGTTGAAGGCGGTGGTCTTTCCGGCTCCGTTGGGGCCGATGAGGCCGACGAGTTCCCCGGGGGCGATCGCCAGCTCGAAATCGGTGAGCGCCTGTAGACCGCCGAAGCGAATCGAAACCCGCCGCGCGTGCAGGACGGGGATCATGGCGCCACCTCCGGTTCCGCCTCCTCCCGTCGGCGACGAAGCAGGGTCCAGACCTCCTGCCTGCCGAGGATCCCCCGGGGCCGAAGCAGCATCATCGCCAGAAGGAGCGAGGCGTAGATCACCATGCGCAGGTCGACCCCGGTATGCTCGCGCAGTGGCCGCAGCGCCTCGGGAAGGATGGTGAGGAGGATCGCCGCGAGGATGGCCCCGGAGATCGAGCCCATTCCCCCGAGGACGACCATGACCACCACCTCGACCGACTTGAGGAAGGTGAAGTCCCGCGGCGTGAGGATGGTGAGGTAGTAGCCGAGGAGCGCGCCGGCCACGCCGGCGAAGAAGGAGGAGGCCACGAAAGCGCGCACCTTGTAACCGGTGGTATCGATCCCCATGGCCTCGGCGGCGATCTCGTCTTCACGGATGGCCGCCAGCGCGCGACCATGGGTGGATTCCTGCAGGCGCTTGGCGAAGAGAAAGGTGACCAGCGCCCAGAAGAAAATCCAAAACAAATTGGTGAGCGGGGGGATCCCCACGAGCCCCGTCGCCGCGCCCAAAACCTCCACGTTCTCGATGGTCACGCGGATGATCTCGGCGAAGCCGAGGGTGACGATGGCGAGGTAGTCGCCGCGCAGCCGAAGCGACGGGAGCCCGACCAGGAGGCCGGCGAGGCCGGCGGCGGCGCCTCCGAGCAGGGTGGCAAAGAAAAACAGGATCGTGTCCGAGACGGGCTCGGAGATGTACATCAATTTGTACTCTGAGATGATCCTCGTCCCGAAGAGCGCGGCGGTGTATCCCCCCACCGCCATGAATCCGGCGTGGCCGAGGGAGAACTGCCCCGTCAAGCCGTTCACGACGTGCAAGGAGACGGCGAGGATGACGTTGATCCCCGCCAGCCCCGCCACGTACATCGGATAGCTCTGCGAGGCGGAAGGCAAGAGGGCGCTGGCCAGGCCGACGAGGAGAAGGCCGAACAGGATCCACGCCCAGCTCTCGAGGACGCGCGCGTTCATACCTTTTCCACCACGGCCTTGCCGAAGATCCCGGAAGGCTTGAAGACGAGGACGAGGATGAGGATCCCGAAGGCGACGGCGTCGCGGTAGCTCGAGGAGCCGTAGCCGACCGCCATGGCCTCGACGAGTCCGATGATCNTTCCCCCGACCATGGCGCCGCGGATGTTTCCGATCCCGCCGAGGACCGCGGCCACGAAGGCCTTGAGGCCGAGAAGGACGCCCATCGTCGGCTCGATGCGCGGGTAACTCAATCCGACGAGGATCCCCGCGGCGGCGGCGAGGGCCGAGCCCACCATGAAGGTGAGGGCGATTACCCGGTTGGCGTCGATCCCCATCAGCCCCGCCGTGCGTCCGTCGAAGGAGACGGCGCGCATGGCCGCGCCGAAGCGGGTGTGGAAGACGAGGCGGTGCAGCCCGATCATCAGGAGCACGGCGGCGCCGAGCGTCACCGCCTGCAGGGTGGTGAGGCTGACGCCCGCCGCGGAGAGGAGCGTTCGGTTGGGAAGGAGCTCCGGAAAGAAGCGGGGCGAGGGGCCCATGAAGAAGGGGAGCTGACCGATCGCCTGAATGAGCATGGAGACGCCCATCGCGGTGATCAGCGCGTTGAGGCGCGGGCTCTGGCGGAGCGGCCGATAGGCGAAGCGTTCGATGACCACCCCGATGCAGGCGCAGATGGCCATCGAAAGCGAGAGGACGACGACGAAGCGCGGCTCGCGCGAAAAGGGTGGGAGCCAGCTCGCCAGGTAGTAGCCGGAGAAGGCCCCCAGCATGAAGACCTCGGCGTGCGCGAAGTTGATGAGCTGCAGCACGCCGTAGACCATCGTGTAGCCCAGCGCGATGAGGGCGTAGACCGAACCCAGGGAAAGACCGTTGACGAGGTGCTGGAAGAACTCGGTCACGGCTCGATCGTTTTCGCGAAGGTGGCGCCGCGGTTGCGGATCTCGAGCACGACCGCGGGCTTCACCGGGTTGTGGTTCTCGTCGATGGTGATGGTCCCCGTGACGCCCCGGAAATCACGCGTGGTGGCCAGCGCGTAGCGGATGGCCGCGCGCTCGAGGCTTCCCACCCTGGCGATGGCATCGGCCGCGAGGCGCGCGGCGTCGTAGCCCAGGGCCGCCAGCGCGTCGGGCACCTCGCCGTAGGCTTCGCGATAGCGGGCGATGAAGCCCTGGACGACCGGGTCGGGGTTCTCGAAGGAATAGTGGTTGGAGAAGAAGGAGCCCTCGAGGGCCTCGCCGCCGATCTCGTAGAGCTTGCTCGAATCCCAGCCGTCGCCGCCCATCAGCGGGACCTTCATGCCGAGTTCGCGGACCTGCCGGGCGATGAGGCCGACGTCGGTGTAGTAGCCGGGGACGTAGATGGCCTCGGGGTTTCTGGCGCGGATCTCGGTGAGCTGCGAGCGGAAATCGATGTCGCCGGCCGAGTAGCTCTGGTCGCTGACCACCTCCCCGCCCAGCTCGCGGAAGGACTCCACGAAGAAATTGGCCAGGCCGACGGAGTAGTCGTTGCGCACGTCGCGCAGTACCGCCACGCGCCGAAGGCCCAGCTCCTCCCGGGCGAAGCGCGCCATCACCCTCCCCTGGAAGGGATCGATGAAGCAGGTGCGGAAGACCCATTTGCGGCCCTCCGTCACCCGCGGATTGGTGGAAGCCGGGGTGATCATGGGCACCTGGTGCTCCTCGGCGATCGGCGCCATGGCCAGCGAGCGGGAGGAAGCCACCTCGCCCAGAAGAACGTGGACTCGGTCGCGGACCACGAGGCGGTGGGCGGCGGCCGCGCTCTCGGTGGGCTTTCCCTGGTTGTCGTAGGTGATGACGCGGATGGGACGGCCGAGGACCCCGCCCGCCTCGTTGATCTCCTTCACCGCGAGGGCGATCCCGCGGCTCTGGGACTGGCCGAAGGTCGCCTCCGGGCCGGTCAGCGAGGCGACTTCCCCGAACAGGATCTCGGCCGCGTCGGAGCTGCCTCCCCCCGTGCCGGGGCCGGGCGCGGTGCGCGCACCCGACTTCTTCTCGCAGCCGCCCAGGGCGAGGACGGCGCAGAGCACGAGGAGCGCGGCGCCCCGCGGGATCGCGGAACGGCCGACGCCCCGATCGAGCGAGCCGCGGCGCTGTCGGCAGGTCATGGGGCTATCTCCGCTTCGTGAAGACGTCATTCAACAATGCAGTAGAGGAAGTGGTCAACAAAGGCGGCCGCGATTGACACCTTGCGCTGGCGCGGCTACAGCCGAACGCGATGGGCGCACCCGAGATCCTCATCGTGGACGACAACGAGGAGCTGGCGACGCTCCTCGGGCAGCTCTTCGAACGCGCGGGTTATCGCAGCCGAGTCGTCCACCGCGGGCGCGCGGCGATCGCCGCCATCGAGGAAAATCCGCCGGCCGCCGCGGTGGTCGACATCCTTTTGCCGGACGTGGTTGGCTACAAGGTCGCCAAGCACCTCGCAAAGCGAAATATTCCCTTCGTCTTCATCACCGGTGTCTTCCGCGGCGCGCGGCTGGCGCGGGAGGGGACGGAGCGCGAGGGTGCGAAGGCCTATTTCGAGAAGCCCTTCGAGGCCGGCAAGCTGGTGGAATTCGTCCGCGGCCTCGTGCCGCCGCCGCCCGAGAAGCCGCGGCAGGGGGATCCCGACTTCGACCTCGACATCGATCTCGATCTGACCGAGGCGGGCGAGCCGGCGGCCGACCTGGAGATGACCGGGCAGATCCGGGTGGAGGCGGGAGCCGTGCAGGCCTTGCTCACGGGCCAGGACTTCCACCTGCCGGCCGCCTCGCCCGGGCAGGTGGTGGTCCGCCCGCGGCCGGCCGAGCCGGAGGAGGAGCGCAGCCCCGACGGCCGCGTCCGCCGCGGCGCTCTGCGCGACAACCTCCCCCACCTGATCGGCGCCTTCTGGCAGCTGCGCGAGACCGGCGAGATCCTCCTCGAGCGCGGTAAGGTGAAGAAGGCGATCTTCTTCGAGAAGGGCTGGCCGGTCTTCGCCGTCTCCAACCTCGCTGCCGAGCGCCTCGGCACCTTCCTGGTCCGCGTGGGGCGGATCACCGAGGCGCAGCACCGGGAGGCGATGGGGCGTGCCGAGGGCGACGGCCGCCGCCTCGGCGAGGTGCTGGTCTCCATGGGAATCCTCCAGGAGGCCGAGCGCATGTACTACGTGGCGCAGCAGGTGAAGGCGATCATCTACTCGGCCTTCGCCTGGGAGGAGGGGACCTACCGCATGACCTTCCTCGAGAAGGCGCGCCACGAGCCGATCCGCCTCGGCATTCACCCCGCCCAGCTCATCCAGCGCGCGATCAAGAAGATCTATCCGCTGTCGCGCTACAAGCGGATCCTCGCCCCGGAGGACCGCCTGGTGCAGGCCGCCGACCCGATCTTCCACCTCACCGAGGTGGAGCTGGACACCTGGGAGGCGCAGCTTCTGGCCAAGGCGACGAAGGATCGGACCGTGGCGGAGCTCTTGGCTTCGACGCCGCGGCCGCAGCCGCAGGTCTACGGCTCGCTCGTCGCCCTCATGGGCCTGAAGATCCTCGAAAAGCACGAGCCCGCGAAGGGCCAGGCCTGAGAGCCGCAGAGGAAGGTGGCGAGAGACGAGGCGCGCCCCTTCGCCTGCCCTCGAAGATCGCCTGCGTTCGCGTCGGGCCCCGGAGACGGAACGATCCAGCGCTCGATTCGGAGACCCTCGCGCCTCCCGCCCCGGTGCGGCAGGGTTCAGGCGGCGGTGGGATCGGTGCCGGTGGAGGCGAGCGCCTGGTCGAGGAGCGGCTCGACCACGCGACGGTGCGCGTCGCAGCCGAGGACGGCGAGCGCCTCCGGCCCGACCGGAGGCCGGACGAAGCGGGAGACGAGGCGGTCGATGCGCCGCCCGGCCTCGGCGAGCCGCGCTTCGGAAACCACGCCGCGTCGCACGGCGTCGACCAGGATCTCGATCGCGCGCGCCTGCACTTCCTCGCGATGGCAGACGAGGAAGAGGTCGACCCCGGCGAGCACGCCCTCGACCACCGCCTCCTCCAGCCCGTAGTGATCGGCGACGGCCTTCATCTCCAGGTCATCGGAGATCACCACGCCCTCGTAGCCGAGGCGCTCCCGGAGGATGCCGTGGAGGACCGGTCGGCTGAGGGTGGCAGGGCGGTCGGGGTCGATGGCCTCGAAGACCACGTGCGCGGTCATGATCGAGGCGACGGAGGGGGCGACATGGCGGAAGGGGAGGAGCTCCACCGTCTCCAGCCGCTCCATGGGGTGGGGGAGGCGCGGAAGATCGACGTGGCTGTCCTGCATCGTGTCGCCGTGGCCCGGGAAATGCTTGGCGCAGGCGGCCACGCCTTCGCCCTGCAGGCCGTCGATCAGCGCCGCGCCGAGACGGGCCACGACCTCGGGGTCGGAGGAGAAGGAGCGGTCGCCGATCACGGGGTTGTCCGGGTTGGTGTCCACGTCGACGACGGGGGCAAAGTCCAGGTCGACGTTGACCGCGCGAAGCTCGCGCGCCAGGACCCGACCCACCTCGCGCGCCAGCGCCTCGTCGTCGAGCCGACCGAGCGCGCGCATGGGCGGGATCTCGGTGAAGGGCGCGCCTCGCAGGCGACGCACGCGGCCGCCTTCCTGGTCGATGCAGGTGAGGAGGGGGCGGCCCGCCTCCCGCTTGATCGAGGCGAGGAGCGCGGCGAACTGCTCCGCCGACTCGAAGTTGCGCGAGAAGAGGATCACGCCGGTCACCCCGCGCTCGACGAGTCGGCGCGTGCCGGGAGGAAGGTCGAGACCGGCGAAGCCCACGCAAAAGAGCTTCGCCGCGGCGTGCTCCAGCGAGTCCACCGGCGCAGTCTAGCGCGCCGACGCCGCGGCGTCAGCGGCCTCCGTATCCGATCCCGACGCCGGCCACGAGTCGGGGCTGGCCCCGCTCGCTTTCGCGCCGGCGCCAGGGTGGAGCGTCAGGATTCCCCCCAGCGCACCGAATGGAGGCGAAACCCGCTTCGCCGAGCGCTCCTCCGGGATTCGGGGGCGGCTTGGGGCAGCCGAGGAGGCGGCATGCACGCGTGGCGGGGATGGATGGCGACCGGTCTGGGCCTGGGGGCCTTCGCGATCCTTGCGCTCGGATGCGGCTCGGGACGTGACCCCCATCGGTCCGGGGACGCCGCTTATCCGCGAGGAGTTCGGCGTCGAAGAGGGCAAGGAGGGCAGGCGAGGCCGGTTGCGCCGCGACGAAGCGCGCATGTGTGGCCGTCGCCACCTCGGGAAAGCGAGCGCGCTCAGCGCCGTAGCAGCCAGCCCTCGGAGAGGAAGGCGAGCAGGCCGGCGAAAAGGAGCAGGCTCCACAGCGGGGTCTCGCGCGGCCGGGCGATCTCCGCTTCCACGGATACGCGCGCGCGGTTTCCGCCGAGGAGAGCGCGCAGCTCCCTGGGGTCGAGTCGGCGCGTGTCGGATTCCACCGGGTCGACGAAGGTGGTGAAGGCCGGCTCGCCCGCGCCTCCCTCGCGGACGAATCGGTGGACGCCCGGGAGGACAGGGGTGAAGGTCACGCGTCCGCCTTCGACTACCGGCAGGGGGTGCTCGCGGCCGTCGGGACCGAGGAGGGCGCGGGCGCCCTCCGGCACCTCCAGCGCCGCGCTCTCGCCGAGGCGCACCTGCAGCACGTCACGTTTGCCCAGGGTGCGGGCCAGGTAGGCGGCCATCTGCTGCATGGCGGGGAGGAAGCTGGTCTGGATGGCCCAGTCGGACCAGTCGCGGTCGGCGGTGGAGGCGAAGAGGATCACCCGGCC
>NICF_comb_assmDRAFT_10000866_pt1 | contig 24970 bp, 20 predicted proteins | sample NewIslPassag4_SG_FD_11279 | JGI IMG/M metagenome (IMG submission 11279) | reverse complement strand
GCGACGGGGGGCTCGTCAACCCCCTCTACCTCGCGGGCGATTTCGGCGTAAGGCTGTCCCCGCCGGTTCTGGCCCCGAGGCCCGATGTGGGCGCGTTCGACGCGTGGGAAGATAACGGGCTTCCCCACTACGCCGGAGTGGTCGAGTACCTGGGCGAGTGTGAAGTGCCGCCAAAGGTACTGGCCCGGGGAGAGGGTGAGCCGCTGGTGGGAGAGCTCGATCTAGGCGTCCCCTTCGACGACGCCTGCGAGGTGTCGCTGAACGGCGGTCCCTGGCGGGCTTTGCCCTGGTCGCCGAGGCGGTGGAGCCTTTTGCCCGGGGAAGTGAAGCCCGGCACGAACCGGATCGCCGTCCGCGTCTACACCAGCCTCATTCGGGCCTTTGAGGGGCGGTCTTTCGAGATCGAAAGCCACGGTTACCGGGAGATCGGCTAAGGGCCCCAGCTGTTTACCGCTTGCCGCGAACCGGATGAAAATCCCCCGACTGCACCCATGACCGCGGTCACTTGGCCGCGCCTTTCGAAACGCCGTATACTCATCCCGTCGCGAGCCGCTGCCCGGCGGGATGGATCGTTTCGGGCATTTGACATCACCCGTATACTCTGCGTTGTGCTTCTTCGGCGGTGGTTGCTGGGTTGCATCGATGTGGAGCCGTATGGTGCGAGAGGGGGATCCGTAGCGGTGAACACGAGCGCAGAGGGGCTGGCTGGCTTTGTGCCTCAAGCTCCCGTCGTTTCCGTTGAGGGGCTTCGCAAAAGTTACGGGAGGACCGTGGCCGTGGACGGTGTCTCGTTCGCGGTGAGGCCCGGGGAGATCTTTGGCCTGTTGGGCCCCAACGGGGCCGGCAAGTCGACGACCCTCGCGATCATGGCCGGATTGATCCGCCCCGACGGGGGCGACGTCGTGATCGGGGGCCATTCGATCACCCGGGAGACGCTAAAGGCCCAGCGGCTTCTTGGGGTCGTGCCGCAAGGCCTGGCCTTGTACGAAGAGCTGTCGGCGTGGCAAAACTTGAGTTACTTTGCGAAACTGAGGGGAATCGACAAGGCCGGGCGAAGGGCGCAGATCGAGGAGATCCTTGAGATCGTCGGTCTCAAAGATGTGGCCCACCGCAAGGTGAGCCGCTATTCAGGCGGGATGAAGCGGCGGCTGAACATCGGCATCGGCCTATTGGGCAATCCTCAAGTACTTCTGCTCGACGAACCGACCGTGGGCATCGACCCCCAGTCTCGCCGCCACATCCTGGATTCGGTGCGCCGGCTAGCCCAAAGCGGCATGGCCGTAGTCTACACCACCCATTACATGGAAGAGGTCGAGTATATTTGCTCGCGCCTTGCCATCATCGATCGCGGGAGGATCATCGCCCACGGCCCGATCGACGAGGTGCGCGCGTTGGCCGGAGACGCCGTGGTCCTGCGCGTTCCTGCCCCTCGAGCGGTGGTTGAGGACGTGACCAGCCTTGAAGGCCTCCAGAGCTCGCTCTCCGTCCCGGTGGAGTACGGCGCCGGGGAGCTGCGGATCATCCTGCCCCAGGGTTCAAGTCAAGCTCCCGAAGTCATCCAGGTGCTCCAGCGCCACAAGGTGCCTCTGGACGGGATGAGGCTCGAATCGCCCAACCTGGAGACGGTCTTTCTTTCCCTCACCGGAAAAGGGCTGAGGGACGGCGGATCCAGCGAGAAGGAGGCGGTGTCGTGAAAGGCTCGTTGACCGGCTCGCTGCGGCAGATCGGAGCGATCTCATCGCTCGCCTTGCGGCGGGTCGCCCACGACAGGGGGTTGGTCTGGCTTGTCGCGATGCCCCTTGTGCTCATCTACGTCCTCGGCGTCACGATGCACGGCCTCTTCTCCATGGAATTCACCCCCGCCAAACCTTACAAGGTTGTCGTCGCCATCGCTCAGGCGCCCGGTGCCGCAAGCCCGAGCGCGCCGGGCGGTTTGCCAGTCGATGGTGCCGACCGTGCCGGTCGCATCGCGGAGCGGCTCTCCCGTGCGCCCGAGTCCTTCTCCGTGGAGCTGGCCCGCGCCGAAAACGACGCCCGGCGGGCGGTCCTCGAGCGCAAGGCTGACGCTGCGGTCCTCATCCGACTCGACGGCGCCGAGCCCACGGGCGCCGGACTCGCTGGCCCCGCGTACACCATCGTCGCCCCGCCCGAAAGCATCGTCGCCGGGATGCTCGCAGAGGCGCTCCGAGAGTTTGAACGGGAGTCGCCCGCGGGCGCCGTCATAGAGGGTCCTGCTCCGGGCGACTCCGGCCCGAAAGGCGCGGGCACACTTGAGGCGGCGGTCGGACGGGCGTCGGAATGGGACGGGTCCGCAGGGCAGGCCGGGTCCGGCTTGGCAGTGGACGCTCCGTGGGCGCGGGCCGGGGCCTTTCAGTATTTCTCGGTCGCTCTAACTGTGATGTTCATGACCTTCGCTTGCCACTCCGCGATGGCCTACGCGGCGGAGGACCGCATCAGCGGCGTCTACCTGCGCGTCCGCTCGCTTGGCATCTCTCGGGCGACCTACCTTGCGGCGGGGGTGGCTAGTTCCGCACTGATCGGCGTCGTTTTTGCGCTGGTGATGGCGCTCGTCACTCGGGTTCTCTTCCGGGTCCTTTGGGGTGACCCCGTCGCCTGGAGCTTGATGACCCTGTGCGGCGCGGCGAGCATCGCGGCGATTTCGTTTCTCGTCATGGCCTTGCTTCCCAATCATCCCAAGAGTGTCGGCAACGCGGGAGCGACCATCTACACGATCCTCTCGTTTCTGGGCGGGTCGACGGTCCCGCTCGCCATCATGCCCCGGTGGTTCGCCGAAGGCTTTGCGTGGCTTCCCAACCGGAAGATGCTGGAAGGGTACCTAGTGATCGCACAAGGTGCGAGCGCGACTAGCCTCGGCCGGGAGCTCCTCGGCCTTGCGTCGACGGCCGTGGGGCTTCTTGCGCTCTCGTTGCTCGTCATGAGGATCTTAACGAAAGAGGAGGCCTAAGCCCGTGTCCGCACTAGCTCGCATCGGCACCATGAGCCTCAACGCGACGATGCGCACGTACCTTTCGCCGGCCAACCTCGTCTGGATCGTCGCCATGCCCATCGTGCTGAGCTTGGTTATCTCCCTGTGGATCGGAGCGGAAAGCGGCCCGGGGTGGGCGGATGAGCGGATCGCCTATGAGACGCCGAGGGGAGATGAGGCCAGCGGAGAATTCCCAAGGGTGAACAAGGTCTTTGGCGTCTACTTGATCTTTGCTTTTTCCGCTCTCGTGGCCCGCGCCGGGGAGATCCACAGCGAGCGGAAAGTGGGCACGCTGCAGCGGGCGCTGGCGGCGGGCGTCCCCTATTGGGAGATCACCGCGGCGCACGCGGCAAGCCTCGTGCTCGTCGGCCTCGTCCAAGCCGTCGTCTTTTTTCTCGCCACAGGTCTTTTTGGGACGCCCTGGCTTGCGACGGGATGGCTGAGCGTCGTCTTGCCTGTTCTCGCGGTGATCGCCTGCGCCTCTGGCGTCTCCATCGGCATCGCCGGGTTTGTGCGGAGCGTTCCTTTATTGCAGATGATCGGAAGCGGCGGGCCAAGTCTCCTGGCTTGGCTGGGCGGTGCCTTCTTTCCCCTGGACGTTGCGCCCGCCGGCGTACAGCGGCTCGCGGTGATCAACCCCGTCTACTGGGCGATGGAGGCGCTGAGCGGCGGCTTCGTGTACACCGGCCTGCCGGGCCAGGCGGCGTCCCTTGCGATCCTTTTCTTGATTGGCGTCGCCGGCCTGGTGATCGGAGTGCAAGGCCTAAGGCGGTACGAATGACCAAGCACGGCAGTGGCGAGGCCTAAGCGCCCGAGCGGGCGTTGCCGAAGCGGAGACGTGTTTACGAAACGGCAATGGATTTTGGTGCAAGACGCGGCGAGGGCGGGTGACAGCGAGCGGTGCGCGAGCCCGGTGGCCAAAGCAGCCGGTTTGTCGAGGTCTGGCCTCTCCACGGCCTGCGCTACGGAATGGTCGCGCTGGGCATCGGTTCGTGGCTTTGGGAGGGGAAGGCGGCTGTGTCCGGGACGCACACGGCCGTCCTTTCGCTCCTCGTCGGCAGCGTCTTGGTGGTCGAGCTCTTTCTCCACGGTCCCTTGCCGCACCGGGCCGCGCTCCTCTGGGCGTTGGCGCAGCTTGTCTTGGGGCTCGGCGCCTTTTTCCTCGAGCCCGGCTTTTCGCTGGCGCTGGTCCTCGCCGCCATCGTGACGGGCATCGCACTGGAGCTTCCATGGCGCTGGGCGCTGGCTATGGCCGCGACAGCCGGCGCCGGCTCCGCCGCGGCCATCGCGGTAGCGGGCGAGCAGGCAAAGGCCTTTTTGATGCTGCTCCCCGCGGTCACGCTGTACGCCATGGCCCTGGCGCTCGGGCGCCTTGCGGCGCTTCGTGTCGAAGAGAGGCGGGTCCACGAGCGCACCGTCTCCGAGCTGCAAGAGGCCGAGGCGCGCCTTTCACGCATGGCGGCCACCGCTCGGGAGCTCGCGGCGGCCGAAGAGCACCGCCGCCTTTCCGAAGAGCTCCACGACACGCTGGGCCATGCCCTCGTGGGGACGCTCCTTCAAGTCCAACTGGCAAAGAGGTTGCTCGACACCGATGCCGTGGGCGCGTCCAGGCGCTTAGATCTCGTCGAAAGAAGCGTCCGGGAGACGTTGGAGAGCGTGCGCCACGCACTTCATCGGGGAAAACGAGGGGCTGAGGCGCTCCCGCTTCACCGGGCGCTGGAAAGTCTCGCCGCCGAGTTTCGCGCCCTCGGGGGCCCCGAGGTCACTCTCGTGTTTCGCCCCGATGGCGACAGCGTCTCGGACCTCTCGCCGGAGGTGCGCGACGCTCTCTTTCGGACGGTCCAGGAGGCGCTCACCAATTCTGTCCGCCATGGAAACGCTCGGCACGTGGTGATCGAAGCGGAGGCCAGCGGCCCCCGGCTTTACCTTGCGATCAAAGACGACGGGATCGGCGCAAGCTCCTATGCCCCCGGGATGGGGCTATTGGGAATGGTGAGCCGGATTCAGGCGGTGGGCGGAGCGCTCAAGTTTCAAAGCGATGCGGGCCAGGGCTTTCATATCCACGTGGGGGTGAGGCGTTGGTGATCCGGATCTTGCTGGCCGAGGATCAGGCGCTGGTGCGCGACGGACTTTGCGCGCTCCTCGAGATGCGGGACGGCTTTGAGGTCGTCGCGGTGGCCAACGGCGAAGAGGCGGTCGCCGCCGTCCGCAAAGAGCCTTTTGACATCGCCGTGGTCGACGTGCGGATGCCGGTGATGGACGGCGTTGAGTGCACGCGCATCTTAAAGGCCGAGCGTCCCACGATGCCCGTCTTAGTCTTGACCACCTTCAACGATCACGCCCTCGTGCAAAAGTGCCTCGAAGCCGGTGCCAACGCGTACTTGCTCAAGGACATCCATCCCGATGATCTCGTCGCCGCGATCCGCCTCTTGCTCGCCGGCGAGCGGCTGATCCCCGGAGATCTGGCAAGAGAGCTCTCTCAAGCGGAAGAAGCGCCCACCGAACCCCTGACGCAGCGGCAGCGGGAAGTGCTGGCGCTCATCGCCGCTGGGCTTTCCAACAAGGAGATCGCAAGGCGCCTGTATCTTTCGGAGGGGACCGTGAAAAACACGGTGAGCGAGATCTACTCCCGCCTCAACGTACGGGATCGAGTACAGGCCGTCCTCAAAGCGCGCGGGGAGCTGTAGGGGAAGTCACGGGACGATCGGCGCACCACAGGTTCGCCGGTCGTCCGGGCCTTTGCTTTTGCTTCCGGCGAGCCGCCTAGAGGCAGAGGCCCAGGCTGGCGGGAGGGCCTCCAGACGCCGAGGCCGGAGTGGCGCCCTTTCGCGGCGCGATGATGGTGAAGGCTTCGGACATTTTCGCCGGGACGATGGTGCCGGAAAGCCAGATTCGAGCTCTTCGGCCTGAGCTTAGAGTGCCGGAGCCGGCGCGCCCTTGGAAGCTTCGCCGGTGAGGCGCAAAAAGCGGGCCTTTTGCAGGTTGTACTCCCACAGGGCCATGGCCGCGTCGACGCGGGCCTCCACGGCTCGGGTTTCCGCCGCATGCAGCTCGCTCAGCGCGATCGTTCCCGCAGCATACCGCGCCCGGGCGACTTCGAGGCGCAAGAGCTCGAGGGAGAGAGCCTTTTCTTTGAGCGATACTTCGCCGGCCGCGGTTTTCAGGGCATCGTAGCTCTGCCGCACCTCTTGGCGCGCTCGGGCTTGGGCCTCAGCGAGGCGGATCCCTGCCCGTTCTACCTCGATCTCGGCGCGAAGGAGAGCCACGGGCGGGGAGCCGGAGAGCCGCTCCGACTCAAGGCGCCGCTCGGCGGATTCGAGCGCGATGCGGGCTGCGGCCACGTCCCCGTGAGCGTCTAGCGCCCGCACCGTCGCCGCCTCGAGATCGACCTCGAGCGGGGTAAAGGCGCGCTCTTCCTCGGACCATTGAAGCGGCGGCAGCGGGAAAAGACCGGTCAGCTCCGACAGGGAATGAAGCGCGGCCTCAAGCTCTCGCCGGGCGTCATCGAGGCGGGCAGCGGCCGTCTCCGCTGCTAGCTCGATCTCGAGCAGGTCGATGCGGGGGAGCGTCCCGGCGTCAAAGCGGGCTTGTGCGACCCCGGCGCGGGCGCCGGCCTCGTCCGCTGCCCTTTGCCTAAGTTCCAGGAGGTCCTGAGCGCGCAATGCGCGGTAAAAGGCCTCCTCCGCTCGGAGCGTTACGGCCGCGGCGGCGTCGAGCAAAGCCCTGTGGGCCGCCTCGAGCTCCCGCTGGGCTTGGAGATACTCAAAGCGCGTGCTCTGTCCGGCCTCCACTTCGGCGGCGAGGAGAGAGAGCTCGGCTTCACGCACTCGCAGGCGGGCTAGCGACAGCTCCGGCGAGGCGCCCAGCGCGGCCTCGATGGCCGCCTGCAAGGTAAGTCCCGACTCGCTCGCCGAGGTGGGGAGGGCGAGGGCGAAAAGGATGACCGCCGCGCCCAACAAGGTCGCCCCGAGGAAGGCGGCCAGGCCCGCGCGCCCGCCGGCACGCGCTTGACCCAGCGCCGGCCCTGAGAGAAAGCGGTCGCGAGGGACGATTGGGTCCGCTGCTTCGCGGCCCAGCCGGTGAGATGACGTGTGCTGCTTGCTCAAGATGGGTCATTCCCCGTCCAAAGAGCCGCTTGGGTCTTGAGGACGCGGCTTGAGGCGGTAGGCTCATCGGAGACGACTCGCCCGTCGCGCAACGTGAGTAGCCGTTGGCTCCAAAGGGCGATTCCTGGGTCGTGAGTGACCACGAGGACGGTCATGCCGTACTCGTTGAGCTCTTTCAACGCTTGCATCACCTGCTGGCCCTGCTCCGTCGGAAGATTTCCCGTCGGCTCGTCGGCAAAGAGGATCGTGGGCGAGTTGGCCAGCGCCCGGGCGATCGCCGTGCGCTGCTGCTCGCCGCCGGACATTTCGCTGGGACGATGGCCCAACCGGTGCCCTAGGCCTACCTGCTCCAGGAGCTCTTTGGCCCGGCGCCGCCGGTCGCGGGCGGGCACGCCGGCGTAGATCATCGGCACTTCAACGTTCTCCAGCGCCGTGAGCTCGGGAAAGAGATTGTAGTGCTGAAAGATGAAGCCGAAGTGATCCCTGCGGATGCGGGCGAGCTCCCGGTCTTTGAGGCCGGTGAGGTCGACGCCTTCCAAAGTGTAGACGCCGCTGGTCGGCCGGTCAAGAAGGCCCAAGATCGAAAGGAGCGTGGACTTGCCCGATCCGGAAGGGCCCATGATGCTGACAAACTCGCGCCGTCTGACGATGAGATCGACTTCATTCAGCGCGACCACCGGCTCTTTGGATTTGGCGTACACCTTGGAGACGCCCTCGAGGCGGATGAGCTCCTCCCTGCTGGCGGTGGATCCGGCATCAGTTCCGGCGTGGGGTTGGTTACTCAACCGGCCTACCTCCTTCGGGGATCAGACGGATGCTCCGGTACGAACGAAACGCCAGGTACGAGCTGTAGATCACCTGCTCTCCCGGCTCAAGGCCGGAGAGGACCTCGACATATTCGCCGTCGATGGCGCCAAAGCGCACGTCGCGCCTTTCGGCTACGGTGTGGTCGGCGCTCAAGACATAGACGAAGCTCGCGTTGCCGCTGGCAAAGAAGGGGCCGCGCACAAGATAGGGCCGGTCCTTGAGCTCACCGAGCTCGATCTCGACCGAGACGGGGGCGTAGGGCAAAAAGAGGGCGGCGACCTCGGGATCGACCGAAAGCCGCACCGGCACGAGCACTCCCGACTCCGCAGCTTGGGCCACCGGCGAGACTTGCTCCACGCGGGCGGGATACTGCGCGCTGCTGGTGCGGACGACGGCCGGCGCCCCGGCCCGCAGCTCGCGGGCTTGTTCCGGAGTGACCGTCGCCTCGACGTACTGGCTCCTTACGTCGGCCAGCCTATAAAGAACCTTCCCCTGCTCGACGCGGTCGCCGGGGGCGATGTGACTTTCGAGGACCCGGGCGTCGGCGGGCGCGACGACCTCGAGCTCGGCTACCAGCCTTTCGAGCTCCGCTACCTTGCCTCTGGCCGAGGCTACCTTTTGCTCCGCCTTTTTGACGGCGAGTTCGGCTTGGCGCTCGGCGACCGCAAGGCGCTCCTCGGCCCGGACAAGGTTCGAGCGAGCCGAGCGGGCCGACGCCCTGGCGGCATCAAGCTCGGAGCGGGAGATCGCTCCGAGGGCAAAGAGCTCCTCCATCAGAGGCACTTCGGCCTCGGCTTTCGCGAGCGCCTCCTGGGCCGCGGCCACTTCGTCTTGGACTTTGGCCACTTCTTGCTGTTGTTGCAGACGAGCCTGATCCAACTCGATCGAGGCGATCTCTAAATCGAGCCGGGCCGCGGCCAAATCAGAGCGGAGTCCTTCCGAATCCAAGACGGCAAGAAGGCTGCCCGCCTCCACGTCGTCGCCGGCCGTATAGTGCGTCGCGACGGCCGTCGCTTCCCCCGGGGCCGTGAGGACCATCACTTCCCTGGGAATGAAGCGACCGGAAGTCTGGACGACGTTGCGAAAATCCCTGACGCCGACGGTGGTGTACTGGAAGGTGTCGAGGGTATAGACGTCCTCCTCGGGCCGGAGGGCGAAAACGGCGATCGTGACTAGCCCGGCCAAAACCACGACGAGGAAGAGAAAGAGCTTGAGGTTAAGGCTGAGACGCTGGGGCGGCCGGATGGGCGCACCGGTCCCTGAGCCTCGGCTCGGTCCCCGGATCGGGGGTTTCGTGGTCTTTCCCGCAAAGATGGGGCGGTCGTAGAGATTAGGCCGTTCCGGAGTGGACATCGACGGTCTCCCTTACTCTTCATGAAATGCTTCGGAAGGGCTCATGCGGGCGACGGTCCAGCCGGGATAGAGCGCTGCCAGCGCTCCCACTCCCACGGCAAGCAACAGCGCTCCGGCGACGGTGACGGCAACGTCGATCGCCCCGGGGGATTGGACGGAGCCCATGAGCGGCCGGAGGACGAAGGCTCGTACGGGATACGAGAGCGCCACCCCGATCAGGCCGCCGATGAACGTGAGCGTGACGGCTTCGCCCACGATCTCCCGCACGATGCGAAGCCGTGTCGCACCCAGCGCCCGGGCGATGCCAATCATGCGGACTCGCTCCGCGACGGTGGCAAGGAACGTCGTGAAGATGGAAAAACCGGCGACAATCAGCGCTGCGATCCCCATGGCTCCAAGCAAGAGGTTGCCCGTCAGCTGCGACTGACGCGTGCTTTCCGCGCCCGATGCCACCGGCGTGATCACAAGGGAAGGCGTCTCAGCCGGGTCCCGGACGGGTCTCGAAGGCTGCCTCGCGTCGATCCTCGAGCCGAGCAGCGCTTCGATCTCGGCTACCACTTCGCGTCCCATCCTGTCAGCGGCGCGAACGTAGAGCTCCGCGTACTCCTGCTCGGGAGCGACGATCGGGCCGGCCGCTCCCTCGCCCGCGAGGGGGGATGCGACGACTTGGGGGATCCCTGACAGGGCCCGGGAGATGCGGCCGGTCGCCGGGAGCAGCATCTCCTCACGAATCGTCCCCGCGAAGAAGCCGGCGTAGGTCGGAGTTCCCTCGGGGCGCTCAAAGATTCCGATCACCCTCACGTCGAGGCCCGGCGCGCCTTCCGTCGAGATACTGCCGCGCGACGTGAAGCCTGCGATTCGGTGGGCTTCGGGCCTTGGGCGGATGTTAATCACTTGCCCCAAAGCGCTCTGCCCCGGAAACAAGGCCTCCGCCAGCTCGGACGAGATCACGGCGACTGAGGGCTCGTCAGCCGCAGCGTCCGACTCGTCGAAAAACCGGCCGGCGATGAGGCGTACCCCAGCTACCTGCTCGAACCCGGGGCTCACCCGAGCATAGCTCCTTGCCATATAGAGGTCGCCGTTGACACGGAGCAGCGCGAGATATTCGTTTTCGTAAACTGAAGCCGCGACGACGCTGTCCACCTCGGATTCGACATAGGCGACGTCGTCGAGCGTAAACACCGACCACCTGCTTTCATAAGGGTACGTGGTGCCGTAGACCACGCGGAAGAGGGTGTTCTCGTGGCGGGCATCGCGGGAGAAAAGGACCGGGACCACATCGACAAAGACCGCCGTCACGACCGCGACGCCGACCGCCACTTGCAGGGCGGCGAGCAAGTGGCGGACCCAATGCTGTTTAAGCCGGGCCAGCGCTCGGCGCATGGCTGCTGGTTCACTCCCCTCTCAAGCCTTGGGCCGCGTCGATCGACGCGCCGAGATACGCCGGGTAGAGGCCAAAGGCGATGCTGACTCCGGCGCCCGCCAAAAGGCCCAGGAGCGCGTCAGGCCAACCGATTCCCATGCTGGAGATGAGTTCGACGAATGCCTGTGACATCGCTTGCATTTCGCCCATCAAGAGCATCTTCAAGATCGTGATGACGCCGTAAGCCGGGAGCATCCCAAGGAGGCCGCCGCCTATGCCGAGGAGCAGCGCTTCGGTGAGCGTCAGGCGAAAGAGCAGGCGCCGGTCGGCGCCCAGCGCGACGCTCATAGCCATCAAGCGCCGCCGGCGAATCACCCGGGCGGTAAAGAGGTTGAGGATGTTGATGGCCGCGACAAAGAGCGCCAGGGCGGCAAGGCCCATCAACGTCAACACCGTCGTGCGCCGGCTCCGGTTGATATCGCGCAGCGTCTCGGCCGGGTTGGTCACCGTCACGCGGTCAGGGCCCAAGCGCTGGGCGAAAAAGACCTCGATTTCGTTGACCAGTTGCTCCGGCGTAACTCCCTCGGCCGGCGTCACGTTGATCTGCATGAGGGCTGCGGGTTGACTCTCGATGGCGGTATGCGGTGCATACGCCATGATCTCGTTGCGGGCGCCCGGAACGTTGATGAGGACGAGAAAGGGGTTCTGTTCCTCTTGTGCGACGACGCCGACGATCTGCCACCCGCTTCCTTGTGCCGCGCTGGAGGATCGAGTGGAAAGGATTCGCCCGACCGCCTCTGCGGGGTCAAGGCCCGGGAAGAGCTTTTCTACGCTCTCCTCCTCAAGGATGACGAGGCGGCGTCCTTCGGCGTATTCGTCCCAGTTAAACGTGCGGCCCGCAATTAACGTCCGGCCGCGGAACGCCGTCTGGTCGGGGGTAGAACCCTGAAGCCGGAGCGTGAATTCCAGCGAAGCGCCCCGGCTTTCTCCCTCTTGGGTGAGTGGAACGCCGTCGACGGCGACGATGGGATCGCCGATGGTGATCCCGTCGTTCCCCACGACGTAGGCGGCGCCCGACACTTCTTGGCGTACCGCAAGGAGGTCGTCCGTCGTCAACTCGGGCGGCTCGATGAGGTCGGCGGTCAGCGGAATGGCGGCCGGCGCGTCGTTGGCCCACAGCTCGCTAGTGTCAAAGGCCCGCGGGCGGATGTTCACCGCCTTGAGCTCGCTTTGAAAGCGGAGAGCCTGATCGTCCAGGGCGACGAGAAACCGCAAGAAAGCGCTCATTCCGGTCAGCACACCGACTCCCAAAGCAATGCCGAGCAGGATGAGAAGGCTTTCGAGAAACCGGTGGCGGAGCTGCTTGTACGAGAGGCGGGCCATCCCGCGCAGGGTTGCGCCGCTCGTCCGGCGGGAGGGATCGGGGTTCCAAACAGCGGAAAGATCGATCTGCGCCATAGCGCTTTTATGTTCGCCTCCCGGCCGAAGTTTCCTTGGGTTCTTCCACGAGTTCCACAGACTCGATGTTCCCCGCCGACCGGGCGATTCCCTGTATATTTGGGGGCGTCAGGCTATGCTCTGGGGTGGAACTGGCTCTACGCCTCCGGTTCGGTGCGGCATGCGCGAGGCCGGTAGACCGTATTGGCCAGGCGTCTTTCGGCCAGTTGGCAATAGGACGGATCGATGTCGTAGCCAATGTAGCGCCTTCCGTTTTGCTTGGCGGCGACGCACGTCGTGCCCGAACCGTTGAACGGGTCGAGGACGATGTCGCCTAGGAAGGAGAAGAGGCGGATCACCCGCTCGGCAAGCTCTACGGGAAATGGAGCCGGATGCCCCACTTTCTTTGCCGACTCCGGCGGGATCTCCCAGACCGACAGGGTGCTCTCCATGAACTCGTCCCTGTCGATATCGCTCGTCCCGTTCTCGAACCGGCTGAAACTGTCCTTGGCAAAGACCAAGAGGTACTCGTGAATATCGCGCAACCTCGGCGCTTTGGCGGAGAGCCACGATCCCCAGGCGCAGTTGCCGCTGGCTCCTTTGGCCTTGCGCCAGATGATCTCTCCTGCCGGCAAGAATCCGAGCTCGACATGGCGAGCGTAGAAGTAGGCGTGGAGCGGGATGTACGGCTTGCGGCCGAGGTTCGCGATGTTGATGACGTAGCGGCCGCCGGGTTTGAGCACCCGGTACACTTCGGCGCCGACACGGCTGATGAGGTCCAGGTACGCCCCGAGGTCGAGGTCGAGGTCATACTCCTTACCCGCGTTATACGGCGGGGAAGTAAAGGCCAAGGCGACGGTCTCATCGGGTACGTGCCTCATATCCTCGGAGGTGTGGCAAAAGATCCGGTCGACATACTCCGATTCCGGCCGCGGGCCGATGGACCTCGGCGGCTCCGCCCCTAGTTTTCTCCCGCGTCCTAATCCTTGGAAAAGCTCCAAGGCCCCCGTGCGGTACAAGTTCCTATTGTAAAAGCCCGACGCGTCGTGGCTTTCTCTCTTGGAGACGCCAAACGCCGAGGTGCTGGTCCGCTTGGTCACCTCGAGCTCACTCCTTCGCGCGTCGCTGCCGCGCCGCCAATAATGATCCGCCGGAATCCGGCAGGGATCCTGCTTTGGGAGCTTCAGCCAACGCGAGCCACAAAAGATCCCGCACCGTGGGCGCGGGATCTTTTCTTTGATGTTAAATTTGAGGCGGCCGGAACTACAAGCACTGAACTAAGAGTTAAAGGTCTGCCAGAGCCGGATTCAAGGCGCGGGTGGGGGAAATATCTCGGCACCGGCTCATGGCCGACCTCGAGTGTTTCTACACTCAAACCATGAATTTGACCCCGGGGCGGCTGCTTCCTCTTGCTCAGGCAAGAGTTCATAAAATGTTCATAATTGAACGCCGTTCGGAACACTGGTCATCCAGAACGGCTGGCGTAAGCCGCGGCCTTGGTTCTGTGCGTTTTCGAAAGCTTCTCGCAGGGGAGAGGAGGCCGGCAGCGAACCACTTCAGCAAAACTTTCCACCTGGGGAAAGGGTGTCTGCAACGTGGCCAAAGTGCGCCTTGCCATGATCGGCTGCGGCGGCAACTCGGGGCATCACGCCCGCCTGATGCGAACCATTCCGGAAGTGGAGATCTGTGCGGCCGTCGATGTCAGCGACGAGATCGTCAACAACTACATCCAGCGAAACCTCACTGGATACGAACCGGTCCCCAAGGTCTATACCGACCTCGACGCCATGCTCTCCGAAGTTAAGCCTGACGCGGTGCTGATCTCGACTCCCCACACGCTCCACTTTGAGCAAGGGATGAAGGCGCTCGAGGCCGGCTGCCACGTCTTCATGGAGAAGCCCATGGTGACCGCGGCCGATCAGGCGTATGCCATCGCCGAGAAGGTGAAGCAGACCGGCAAGGTGTTTGTCATCGGCTACAACACGCCTTGTACGGGCGAGTTTGCATGGCTCAGAGAGCAGATTCGAAACCAGACCTTTGGCCGACTCCAGCTGGTCTGCGGTTATCTGGCGCAAGGTTGGCTCAAAGGGACGAAGGGCACTTGGCGGCAAAACCCTGCGCTCTCCGGCGGGGGTCAGGCCTACGACAGCGGCGCGCACCTGCTCAACAGCTTGTGCTGGTCGGTTGAATCCAACGTCGACGAGGTCTTCGCGTACGTCGACAACTGCGGTGCGCCGGTCGACATCAACTCCTCGATCAACATTCGCTTTGAAAACGGCACCTTTGCCGTCATTGCCATCGGCGGCGATTGCGAGGCCAGCGGAGCGCACATGGCCTTTGTCTTTGAGCGGGGCCGGATCGAGATCGACGGATGGAACGGCTCCTGGATCCGAGTGTTTGACCGCAATGGCCAGATCAAATACCCGCCGATCTCCAACGAGCGTTACACGCCCGATCAGAATTTCATCGACGCTATCCTCGGCCGGGCCGAACCGCGCACCAGCCCCTACAACGGCGTCGTGCAAAGTGAACTGATGGATGCCATTTACGAGTCGGCGAGGACCGGAAGGCCTGCACGGCCCAAGAGAGCGGAAGCGCAAGCGGGCTGATCGCGGCCGTCTTCGATCCAGGCCAGCGTCGTCTCAATGATCTCGGCTGGCAGCGACCCGTCGTAGATCCCCTGGGATCTTCTTGCGACGGGTCGCCTTTCGTGTACGGCTTTCGCGACGAGTGGTCTTGAGGAAACTTTCGCGACGGGAAGCCATCTGAAGCAAGCTCCTGCCTAAAGTGACGGAAGGAGTGGATGTTTTTGAATCGAGTCATCATCAATGTAGATCTCGGCTCCGTCACGATCGAAAAGAACATCTACGGCCACTTCGCCGAGCACCTTGGCCGCTGCATCTACGAAGGCTTTTGGGTCGGCGAGGAGTCGGCCATCCCAAACGTCCGCGGGATCCGAAAAGACGTGGTGGAGGCGCTCAAGAACCTCAACCCTCCCGTGCTCCGCTGGCCCGGAGGATGCTTCGCCGACGAATACCACTGGATGGACGGTATCGGCCCGAGAGAGAGCCGGCCGGCGAGGATCAACACCCACTGGGGCGGGGTGACCGAAAACAACCACTTCGGCACCCACGAGTTCCTGGACCTCTGCGAGCTACTTGGCGCCGATCCGTATATCTGCGGCAATGTAGGCAGCGGCACCGTCCAGGAGATGGCCCAATGGGTCGAATACATCACCTTCGGCGGCAAGTCGGCGATGGCCGATCTTAGGCGGCGCAACGGGCGAGAGGAGCCGTGGCGCCTGCCCTATTTTGGCATCGGCAACGAGAGCTGGGGCTGTGGCGGACATATGCGGCCCGAGTACTACGCGGACCTCTACCGCCGTTACCAGACGTACGTGCGCCACTTCAGTGGAAACCGGGTGTTTAAGATCGCCTGCGGCCCGAGCGGAGAGGACTACCGGTGGACGGAGGTGCTGATGCGTGAGGCCGGCCGCTTCATGGACGGCCTTAGCCTGCACTACTACACAGTGCCGGGCACATGGGCCAAGAAGGGTTCGGCCACCGGCTTTGATGAGGCCGAGTGGTTCATCACCCTCAAGACAGCGCTTCGCATCGAGGAGCTGATCAAGCGTCACAGCGCCATCATGGACCGTTACGATCCGATGCGGCGGGTCGGGCTCATCGTCGACGAGTGGGGCACATGGTACGACGTGGAGCCCGGCACCCATCCCGCGTTTCTCTACCAGCAAAACACGGTGCGGGATGCCCTCGTCGCCGGGATCCACCTCAACATCTTTAACAACCACGCCGAGCGAGTGAAGATGGCGAACATCGCTCAAACGGTCAACGTCTTGCAGGCGATGATCTTGACCGACGGCCCCAAGATGGTCGTCACACCGACGTACCACGTGTTTGAGATGTACAAGCTCCATCAGGGTGCGACGCTCCTTCCCACCTGGCTTGAGGCCGAACGGTATACGTGGAAGGACGACAGCATTCCCGCCGTGAGCATCTCGGCCTCCCGGAGCCAGGAAGGCGGTATCACCGTCACGCTCTGCAATCTCGACCCCAACCGGGAAAGGCACGTGCAGGCCGAGATGCGGGGAGAGTCTGTATCCGAAATCGCAGGGCGCGTCCTCACGGGAGAGGCGATCGACGCCCACAACACCTTCGAGCGGCCCGACGCCGTGGCGCCTGTGGCGTTCCATGACTACAAGGTTACCGCGAGAGGATGGCAGGCTGCGCTCCCGCCGCGTTCCGTCGTCGTCTTGCAGATGCGTTAGGGCGTTGCAGGGCTGGGAAAGGCGCGGCCATCTCACCGTACCTTAGGGGATTAACCGGTTTAAGAGAAGATCCATGTGATTTCTAAGGAGAGCGGGCAGCGCAGGCTTTGGACTCGGACGTAAAGAGACAGAGAGAAACACCGAGGTACAGAAAGGAGCACGGTCATGGGGACCGTCACGACCACCGCGAAAAAGGCAGAATTGATCGTCGATCGGGAGTATACCATCGGCGAGGTGGACAAGCGGCTTTACGGCTCCTTCATCGAGCACCTGGGGCGGGCGGTGTACGGCGGTATTTACGAGCCGGGGCATCCCGAGGCCGACGAGATGGGCTTTCGCAAAGACGTGATCCGGCTCGTCAAAGAGCTGGGAGTGCCCATTGTCCGCTACCCCGGCGGAAACTTCGTCTCGGGGTACGACTGGGAAGACGGCATCGGACCCGTCGAAAAGAGGCCGCGCAGGCTCGACCTTGCCTGGCGGACGATCGAGACCAACGAAGTAGGCGTCAACGAGTTTTGCTCGTGGGCCGCCAGAGTCGATGCGGAGGTGATGATGGCGGTCAACCTGGGAACCCGGGGAATCGACGCCGCCCGCAACCTGGTCGAATACTGCAATCACCCGCAGGGAACCTATTGGAGTGACCTGCGCCGTTCCCACGGGTATCCCGATCCGCACCGCATCAAAGTCTGGTGCCTTGGGAACGAGATGGACGGGCCATGGCAGATCGGGCACAAGACCGCGCACGAGTACGGCCGGCTGGCCCAAGAGACCGCCAAGGTGATGAAGTGGGTCGATCCCACGATTGAGCTGGTAGCGTGCGGCAGTTCCAACCGGGGAATGCGGACGTTTCCCGAGTGGGAGGCGACGGTGCTCGAGTACACATACGAGTTCGTCGACTACATCTCGCTTCACACCTACTACGGCAATCAGGAGGATGACCTTCCGAACTTCCTTGCTAAGTCCCTCGACATGGACGAATTTATCCGCACCGTCGTCGCCACCTGCGACTACGTCAAGGCCAAGAAGCGCAGCAAAAAGAAGCTCCACCTCTCCTTCGACGAGTGGAACGTCTGGTTCCACTCCCACGAAGCCGATCGGAAACTGGAGCCGTGGCAGATCGCCCCTCCCCAGCTCGAGGATGTGTACACACTGGAAGACGCCCTCCTGGTCGGATGCATGCTTATCACGCTGATCCGACACGCCGACCGGGTAAAGATCGCATGTCTCGCACAGCTCGTCAATGTCATCGCGCCGATCATGACGCGAAACCGGGGTCCGGCATGGGCTCAGACGATCTATTACCCCTTCATGCACGCGTCCAGATGGGGCCGCGGGATGTCGCTGCTTCCGGTCGTCAAGTCGCCTCGCTACGACAGCAAGGATTTTAGCGACGTCCCCGTGCTCGAATGCGCGGCCGTGGCCGACGAGGCGCAAAAAGCGCTCACTCTTTTTCTCGTCAACCGGGACCAAGCGAATGACCTGGTGGTCTTGGGCGACCTGCGCCAGTACCGGGGTTATCGCGTGGAGCGCCACACGGTGCTCACTCACGACGATCCCAAAGCCACCAACACGATGGAGAATCCCAAGAACGTGGTTCCGCAAGAGGCCGGCGGCGCAAGGATCGACGCCGGAGGGCGTCTTGAGGCCGTGTTGCCCAAGCTTTCGTGGAACGTGATCCGGCTGGTAAAATCCACGCCGTGATGGCCTTTTCCCCCATTCGATCACGCGAGCCTGGTGGTTCTTAAAGAAAGAAAAAACGCCCGGGCTGTAAAGCCCGGGCGCTCTCGCGTCTTTGCATCCTCGACACCGCCGTCGTCATCCTGAGGGTACCGGTACCTTCAGCCCTGCGGCGCAGGCTGGGGCGGATGCGAGACGATCACTTTCGACTTCCATCGCCCGGTGGCGTAGTAGGCATAGTGAAGGAGTAAGCTCAGCACGGCACTGATGGTAATGGACGCCCAAGCTCCGTTAACGCCCCACCCCAGCCGGTACGAGAGGAAATAGGCCAGCGGCAGCCGGATGCCCCAGAGCGTGGCGAAACTGATCACCATCGCGGCGGTGGTGTCGCCGGCGCCTCGCATCACCCCGCCCAGCGTGAACATGAGCGCGAGCGGAACGTACGAGAGGCCGACGATGCGCAGGTACCCTACGCCGTCGTTCAAGACGGCCGCGTCGGTGGTGAAGATGCGGATGAGAAGCGTCGGCTGGAGAAAAGCGATGACGGTGACCACCGCCGTGATGCCAAAAGCCAGCTGCATGCTCCAGCGGACGATCTCGCGCACGCGATCGTGGCGGCTTGCGCCCAAGTTTTGGCCGACCAAGGCGCTCACGGCTAAGCTGATGGACTGCGCAGGCATGAAGGCGAACTGGTCCATGCGGCTCGCCACGCCGAAGGCGGCCACGGTCGCTGGGCCAAAGGTGTTGATGATCGACGTCATGACGATCATGCCCAGGGAGACGACCACCGACTGCAGGCCCGCGGGGACGCCCATCCGGAACATCTGCCGGCAGAGGTGGCGGTCGATCCGCCAAAACTCGGGGTCAAAGCTCAAAAGGTCCGTCTGTTTGGCCAGGTAGCGGATGATCAAGACGGCGCTCAGCACCTGCGCGAGGACCGTGGCGATGGCGACGCCCCTGATCCCCATCGGGGGAATCGGGCCGATGCCGAAGAGGAAGAAGGGGTCGGCAATGATGTTGAAGACGGTCGCGTACGCGAGGTATTTGAGCCCCGTCTGGGAATCACCTAGGCCTCGCAGGATGGAGCTTGCCACGTTGTAGAGAAACGACGGGACAAGGCCGATCAAAAACACGTTGAGATACACGGCGGCGGGCTCGAAGATCTCCTCAGGGGTCTGCATCAGGCGGAGGATCTCGTCAGTCAACAAAAGCCCGACGACGGTCGACACAGCTCCCACGATGGCGATGACCAGATGGGAATTGGCGACGGTCTTTCGGACCAGCCGGTGTTCGCCCGCCCCGCGATACTGGGCGACCATGGTCGTGCTGGCCATGGTAAGACCCATCACCAGTGACACCAGGGCAAAGATGATCGGAAAGCTCACCGAGACGGCGCCGAGGGCTTCCGGCCCGAGGAAGCGGCCGACCCAGAAGCTGTCGACGGTGTTGTAGAGGGCTTGGAGAAGGTTGCCTACGAACATGGGCAGCGAAAAGGCGAGGATGTGGCGGGGGATGCTGCCCGTGGTAAAATCCCGCATGCGGTGCGATCCCCCGCGGTCAGGGGATGGCTCTTTCCGGCTCATAGCGGTCCTCTTTCTCTCATGGTCTATTTGATGCGCATAGTAACAGGCTAACGCACTCGACGGCGAGTGTCAATTGACGGCGTTGGGGTCACGTCGCCCGGCTGGTGAGGTTGGGACCGAAACGACGCGCCCGGGCGGGTATCACGGACGCCCGGGCGGCGTGCAACATCGTATCTTGCCTTTCAGGACTTCATGTCTTGCTCTCGACTTTCCGGCTTGCCTTTCGCTTTGCCTTTGACGACCGGCCTTGCCGCAGCTTGCCTAACGGCGCAGAGCGGCGTTGACGATGGTCTCCGCTTGCGTCAGCGCGTCGACCGGCGAGCGGGTTCCATTGATCGCCTCCATGATCAGGCCGTTCACCGGGTCCGACCAGTGACCTGCGCCTCGCTGGGGATCAAGCGTTGCAAGCTGGAGCATCTGGGGGATCTTGTGGTTCCAGGGCCGTTCGTAGAGGCTCGCCTCCCATTCGGGCGTGAAGTAGAACGGCAGGTAAGGGCTTCTGTGAGTTCCGATCATCTGGTACTTGACGCCCCTTTGTGCGTTGTACCAGGAGAGGTACTTCCAGGCCAGCTCCGGATCGGACGTCGTCGCGGGGATGGCGCGGTAGTTAATCCATGCCCGCGTCGACGGCCGGCTTGCGCTGGGGCCCCGGGGGATCATTGCGAAGTCAAACTCCATGGGGAACGAGAAGAACGCCTCGACCCATGGGCCGGAGAGCGTCATGCCGGAGAGTCCCGAGATGAACGCCTCCTCCCCTTCGAAGCCCGGCTGCACCACGCGGTGCTCAAGGTGCATCTCGGTGAGGAACTCCAGTGCTTCTAAGCCTTGCTGGGAGTTGAAGGCCGCTGCCGTCTCACCTTCGTTGAAGAACCGGCCGCCGTTCGCGAAAAGAAACGTCGTCCACGTCCAGCGGTTGAGCCATGCTGCAAAGCCCGCGCGGGTGACGTCACCGCTGGCGTCAAAGCGGGTGAGCTTTTTGGCGACGTCGAGGAAGATGTCCCAATCCCAGTCGTCGGTCACCTTGGGGTCGATACCGAGCTCGCGAAAGAGGTCGACGTTTACCAGGATCAACTCGAAGTCCATGATCCAAGGGAGAGCATAGATCTCACCGTCCTTTGTCACCGGGTCAAACGAGCCCGGGACGAAATCCTCGATGGAGATGGTCGGATCGCGCTCGAGAAAGTCGGTGATGGGATAGAGGAGTCCGAGCTCGGTCCAGTTTGCGGCTTGATGGAAGGGGATCTGAATGCCGTCGATCACCACGCCGCTTGAGATCGAGATCGGCACCTTTGCCTCGTCCCAACCGATGCCCATCTCAAACTCGACGCCCCACGCCCTAAGCTGCTCCTCGACGTAGGTCCACCAGGGCCCGCCTTCTTTGGTGCTCTTGTCAAACCAATCCCATTGGACGATCTTCTGCGTAGCCGAAGCGGGCGCGGTGCGAATCGCCGGCAAGATCAACACTGCGATCACCACCACCGCCATAGGCCAAGAAGCACCTAGCGACGGCCTTTGCCTTGCAGGTACCACCTGCATTCCTCCCCCCTCGTTCGGGTTTCGCCCGCGGCCGCTTTGACGGCCGGGCATACCATTGCGCCCTCTCGACCGGCAGCGCGGGTTACGTGAGCGCTCGGCGTTTCCCATGTTTCGATGAGGGTACGAGCGGCGCGACAGATAACAGAGTATTCTGATACATAGTGGGGTATCCTTCCCGCAACGCCTGAATCGGGTACGCTCACCATCCGGCCGGGAGGAGCATGAAAAACCCCGGTGCCGGTCTTAAGGGCTCACCGGGGCTTCCCGTGTTCCTCGCGGTTAGAATCGCCGATCCCATTTTGTTTCTAACTCACCGATTCGAGGGCTTTCAGCATCTCCTTGGCCGAGCTGTACCGTTTGGCGGGACTTCGTTGGGTGGCGGCGCGCACGATGGCCCAAACCGCTGCGGGGTTACGCTTGCGTTGGAGGGTACGGCGGCGGGCCGGCTCCCGGCCGAGGAGCATCGAGCCGAGGATGAACCCGACGCCGTAGAGGTCGTAGCGGTCGTCGATCACGCGCTTTTTCGTCTCGGGTGGCAAGTGCGACGGGGGGCGCGGGAGCGTCCGGCGTGCCCGCGCCTTTCCCTTTTTGTTTTTGCGAACTGCATGTTGGAAGTCGATGAGTTTGATGCTGGCCGTTTTCAAGTCGGTTACGATGACGTTTCCGGCGTGCAGGTCGCCGTGGACGTATCCTGAGCGGTGGAGGAGGTCGATGGCTTTGAGGATGTTGATGGTGATCGGGACCGCTTGGGCCGCGAGCGCCTTGGGGCGTGCTTTAAGCAACTGCCTCACCGTCCGCCCGCGGACTTTTTCCAGCACCAGGTAGCCCACCCGCTTTCCGAACCGGCGGCGGACGCGAAAGCGGACGACGCGCACCACGTGCGGGTTGGCCCTGTTGGCACGCAAGGCGCGATATTCGTGTTTCAGTTCAATGACACGTGGGTTTCTTTTCACCATCACCCTGCGCCGGCGCGCGCGGTCATAGGCCGCGTACACCATCATCTTGAGCTTCTTTTTCCAGTGTTTCTTTCGCTTTTTGGGCATGGCGCGTCATCCTAACATGGTTCGAAGTCGCATCGGGGCAAGGTGCGCCGGATAAGCGCCGGCGGGATCAGCGACGGCGACGGCGGCGTCTCCTGCGCAAGGCGCGCAATCGCTTGCGGACGCGGTCGCGCCACCAGGCGTGCTTGGAGCGCCAACCGTAGGCGTAGAGCACCTTGGTGCGCACGAAGCGGGGCTTTTTGGGGATCTTGAGCCGCAGGCCCTTCGGCAAGACGATCTTGATGCCGCGCTGCTTCGCGATGGCGAGCAAGTACTTGAGCGTGGGACGCTGGTAGCTATAGGACTTGGACGTGGGATCGATTCCCCATAGGCCGATGACGTCGTATCCTTCGGAGATAGCGAGCGCCACCAGAAAGGACGCGGTGCTCGTGAAGCAGCGACCAAACTCCTTGACGAGCGTCTTCGCGGGAAAGACGACGCTGTTTGGAATCTTTCGGTGGGCTTTCGCCATGTAAACCGGGCACTTGAGCCGGCGCATGAAGCGCATGTAGTTTCTGTAACTTCGCCGTCCTGCTTTGCGCGTCGCGAGCTGTTGCCTAAGATCAGTGAGATGGTGGATCTCAAACCAGCGGGTGATGCGGGGAAAGCGCCATTTTATACTGGAAAACGCCCAGATTTCCCACGAAGGATCTTTGAATGGCGCTTTCTTTCGCGTCGGGCCGCCGCCGACGATGGCGACTTTTTTGGGAGTGGAGGCAACAAGGGTCTCCTGCACCGTCAAGCCCCCTCCGGCAGAATCTACAATCTCTTGCCACATGGTATTGAGGGGGCTTTCGGTGCGTCCTAAGAATCGAATCCCTTTTCAAAGAGGCAATTCCAAAATCAGATAGGATTGGAGGTTTATGCTCAGCCCTTCACCGCGCCGGCCGTGACACCTTGGGTGATCTGTTTGCGAAACACGAGGTAAAAGAGGATCATCGGCACAAGCCCGATGACGATTCCCGCAAATTGCTTTCCGTAGTCGGTGGAAAGGGCGCCCGAGAACATCAAAATGCCGACGGGAAGGCTCTTCAGCGCGGGCCTTGAGACCAGGATGTTGATGAGCATAAACTCGTTCCATACGCTGTGAATCGTCAAGATGGCGAGAGTGGCCGCCACGGGCTTGGCCATGGGGGCGATGATGCGAGCGAAAATGGTGAGATACCCCGCCCCATCGATGCGGGCCGACTCGATGACGGAGTCGGGGATGGAGCGAATGTACTCGGTGCACAGGTACACCCCAAGAGGCAGGCCAAAGCCGATGTAGGGGATGAGGACGCCAAGGCGCGTGTTGTAGAGTCCCACCGAGTTGATCATGAGAAAGAGCGGCACCATGATGGATTGGATGGTGAGAAGCAGCCCCACGATGAAACTACCGTAGAGGTACTTGGTAGCCCGGGAGGGGATCTTAGCGAAGGCAAATCCCGCCGAGAGCGAACCGGCGAGAATGCCCGCCGTAGCCACCGCAGTGTAAACGAGGCTGTTTCCGAAGAGGACGGTGAAGTTTCCGATCCGCCACGCCTGCACGTAGTTGACGGTCACCCAGGTCTGGGGCAGGCCCAGGCGGTTCATTTGAAAGGCTTGGGTGGTCTTAAAGGAGTTGATGATCACCCAGTAGATGGGATAGATGGTGAGCACGGCAAAGGCGATGAGCAGCGCGTACAAGAGGATGCGGGAGACGATACCGATTTCGCTTTTTCGCATCCTTTTAGGCATCCCGGTCACCTCCGAAGGAACGGGCCGTAAGCTGCACAAGCCCGATCAAGAGGAGGCTTACGATGATCATGAACGTGGAGACGGCATTGGCCATGGGAAAGTCGGGCGCGCCGCGAAAGGCGGTATCGTACATGTACACCGCAAGGACCGAGGTGCGACGAGCGGGATTGCCCGCCGTCATCGCGAAGATCAGGTCAAAGCTCTTGAGCGATCCCGAGATGGCCAGCATCGCCGACGTGACGATGACCCCCGATAGGGCTGGAAGGACGACGTGGCGGACGATTTGTCCCTCGGAGGCGCCGTCGATCTTGGCCGCCTCGATGATGTCAGGCGGAATCTTTTGGAGGTTGGCGAGGAAGATGATCATGTAAAGTCCCGTGTACATCCAAAGGATGACGAAGAGGACGGCGCCCATGGCAAGCCGTGGGTTGAGGAAGATCATGTTGATCCAGCCCGGCTTGAAGTAGCGGACGATCTGGGTCAGCGCGCCGTAAGGCGAAAAGAACGCCTGCCACAAGATGGCGATGACGATGGTCGAGATGACCGAGGGGAGATAAATCACGGTCTGAAAGAAATCCCGGAAGCGGACGAGCTTTCTGTGAAGCGCGTAGGCGATGATGAACCCCAAGGGAATCTGGCCGAAAATTGAGATGGCGACGATCCAGAGGTTGTTCTTGAGGCTGATCCAAAAGTATGGGTCTTGAAACATCCGGAAGTAGTGCGTCAGGCCGACGAAGCGAATCGGCCTTGTGCCGCCGAAAAGTGGGCCCCCGTTGTAGTCGGTCATGCTAAGCGCGACCGAAAAGACTGCCGGATAAGCTGTGACGGCCCAGTAGATCAAGACGGGCGGCAGCGCAAGAAGTGCGTACGCCCACCGCATTTCCCTTAGAGCCCAGTTTCGTCGCACCTTGGTCGACCTCCGCCGTGATTGCTGTCGCGACGATCGCTCCCGCAAATCCATCCGTCGAAAACCATCCGCCGTAGTTCACCGTGGAATCTTCTTATTGCGTCCACTTCGCGCGTGCCGACGGCGCGCCGCAGGGCGCACCGCCCGCGGCGGCCGGCAAATGCGACAGGCGGC
>NICF_comb_assmDRAFT_10000861_pt1 | contig 25063 bp, 13 predicted proteins | sample NewIslPassag4_SG_FD_11279 | JGI IMG/M metagenome (IMG submission 11279) | reverse complement strand
AGCCCGCCGATCCGGACCAGTAAGAGGCCGTTTGTGACGAAATGGCAGGTGCAGGAGGATGGAGACATTATTGTAATTCCGGTCGGCCCCGGGGGAGGAGCCAGGTACTTTGTCAGCTGGGTCCACGAGGACCGCACAGTGGTGGGCGCGGCCGGACCGCTGACGACCTCAACGGTTATCACGCTGGACAAAGCCGGGACGTATGAAGTGCGGATCAGCGGCCATTTCCCGTGGTTCTACTTCGGTAGCTATGACCATTACTTGCCTAATCACCGGCATAAGCTCCTGTCCATCGAGCAGTGGGGCGACATTGCGTGGGCCAGCATGTACTATGCGTTCTACGCAGCTGTGAACCTGCAGTACAACGCCGTGGACGTGCCCGACCTGAGCAACGTGACGGACCTCACCTCGATGTTCGAACGCGCCATCCGGTTCGACGGCAACCTGAAAAGTTGGGACGTCAGCAGGGTGACCCGTATGCGGGACATGTTCCGGGGTGCGGAGGCGTTCCGGGGCGAGGGCTTAAGCGAGTGGGAAGTGGGCCGGGTCACCGACATGACGGGCATGTTCGCAGGCGCGGCGTCGTTCGACCAGGACTTGGGGAATTGGGACATCCGCAATGTCGAGTCGATGGCAGGGATGTTTGACGGCTCGGGGCTGTCGGTGGAGAACTACGACAAGACGCTCATGGGCTGGGTGGCCCGGGGGCAGGAGACATCCGGACTGCGCAACGGCGTGGAGCTTGGGGCGCGAGGCCTGCGCTACTGCACCGGCTTAGGGGCACGGGACTACTTGGAGAACGAGTACGGCTGGCAGCTTCGCGGGGACGCGATCGTGCCCGAATGTGTGCCGGAGGGCCTTGAGGTCCGCGTGCTTGAAAAGGAGGAACTGTGGGGTGGTGCGCCGGTGCCGGTAAGCGCGCAAGTGGTGAAGGGCGACGGAAGCCCGCTGGCGTCGCCGCTGCTGACCATCCGGTGGGAGTCCACCGGCGGAGGGCATTTTACCGAGTTGGTCACGATGACGGACGAAACGGGCACAGCGCGGAACACCTTCGTTCCGGCACCGGCCAAGGGGGCGCGGCATGAGGTAACGGCCCGGTACCGGGAGAGCGCGACGGGCACCAGCGAGACCATCGAAACCGAGTACGGAGCTTTTGTGACCGTATGGCGGTCGGACGCTCCGGGCGACACGGCGCGCATCCCGACAGCCGGCGTCGGTTACGAGTACGTGGTCAGCTGGGTACGGCTGGACGACCCGGCGGTGCAAGTCGCGAAAGTAACGGGGCCGGTGACGGGTGACGCGGTCGTCGAGTTTGAGGATGCGGGGCGTTACGAGATCCGGATCACCGGTTCGTTCCCGCGGATTCATTTCAACAACGACGGCGACGTCCTGAGGATCTTGTCCATCCGGCAGTGGGGCGACATCAAGTGGACGAGCATGGCCAACGCGTTCTACGGGGCGGCCAACCTGGAGTATGAGGCGACGGACGTGCCCGACTTAAGCAACGTCACCGACATGAGCGGGATGTTCCGGGACGCCGCGAAGTTTAACGGAAACCTGGACGGCTGGGACGTCAGCAAGGTTGCCAACATGCGCGACATGTTCCGGGGAGCCACGTCCTTTCAGGGGCACGGCCTCAGCCGCTGGCAAGTGGGCAACGTGACGGACATGAGCGGCATGTTCGCAGCGGCGGAAGCATTCAACGAGAACATTGGCAGCTGGGACGTGAGCAAGGTCACCGACATGAGCGAGACGTTCGCGGGCGCGGTACGCTTCAACCAGAACATCGGCGGCTGGAACGTGAGCAATGTCACGGACATGAGCCAGATGTTCCTGAACGCCCTCATGTTTAACCAGCCCATTGGGAAGTGGGACGTGAGCCGGGTGACGGACATGACCGAGATGCTCAAGCTTACGCCCTGGTTTGACCAGGACTTGAGCGGTTGGGATATCCGCAACGTCCGGTCGATGGAAGGGATGTTGGATAATTCGAATTTATCCTTCGAGCACTACGACAAGCTGCTGTTGGCATGGGAGGCGCTGGGGAAGCAGGAGCCGGGGCTGCAGCGAGGTGTGAGGCTAGGGGCTGCGGATATGGGATATTGCGGTGCCATGTGGGCGCGGCAGTACCTGATCGATGAGTACGGGTGGGAGATCGAGAACGACACGTTCATGCCTACGTGTGCACCGGCGACGCTGCTGGTGAGTGTGGACAATGCCAACCCGTGGGGCGGCCAACCGGTAACGGTGAAGGCGCAGGCGGCGGACCAGCTGGGGCGGCCGCTGCCGCTGCCAGACAAACAGGTGCAGTGGGCGGCCAACAGAGGCCACGTCGTGCAGGCGGCGACGCTGACCGATAGCGAGGGCGTGGCCGAGGTAACCTTCGTGCCCCTGCCGGGGCGGGCCGAGTCGCACACGGTGACCGCGCGGTCGGGTTCGGCGGGTGGGCAAAGCCCGGAGATCCGCACGGCGTACGCGGCGTTTGTGACCACATGGGCGACCAGTACGGGCGGAGAGACGATTCGGATTCCTACGACGGGCGACGGTTATCACTACTACGTGAGCTGGGTCGAAGAAGCGGCAGGAACCGGAGCGGGCGGCACTCCGGTGGTGGGGGCCGCGGGGCCGTTCACGGGCGACGCGGTCATTGCGCTCGCCAAGGCCGGGACGTACGAGGTGCGCATCAGCGGCCAATTCCCACGGATTTACTTCAACAACAACGAGGATCGGCTCAAGATCCGCTCCATTGAGCAGTGGGGCGACATCGCCTGGAGCAGCATGGCCTATGCCTTCTATGGGGCTGCCAACCTCGTCTACAAGGCCACAGACAATCCAAATTTGAGCAACGTCCGTGACCTGACCGGGATGTGGCGTGAGGCGGTGCTTTTCGACGGCGATCTTAGCGGCTGGAACGTGAGCAACGCGGAAAGCACGGCAGAGATGTTCTACGGCGCGGCCGCGTTCCGCGGACACGGTCTGGCGGGCTGGAACGTGAGCCGGGTCACCAACATGGCCGGGATGTTCCAGCAAGCCACGTCGTTTGACCAAAACCTGGGGAGCTGGGATGTCCGCAACGTCACCGCCATGGAGAACCTCTTTAGCGGTTCCGGCATGTCCCAGATGAACTATGACCAGACGATCATAGGCTGGGCGCAGCGGGGTAACCTGCAGCCCAACGTGCAGGTGGGGGCTGCTGGCCTCAAGTACTGCGAAAGTGCCGACGCGCGCCGCACGCTGAATGACGCCTTCGGTTGGGAGTTCCATGGTGACGTCCACGAATGCATGCTCGCAACCATCATCGTCACGCCGCAAACGTTGACCCCGTCCGCAGGCGACGCGGTGGAAGTTCGCGCCCAGTTGGCGGCCTGGCTGGGCACGCCGGTGGCGGCGGCGGGACGGCAAGTGCGCTGGGCTGTCACCAACGGGGGCCAGCTGAGCGATTCAACGACCATCAGCGACAGCGACGGCGTGGCCAAGGTCACCCTGGTGGTTTCTGAGGTGGCCGGCACCCAGCACGTGGTCACCGCTCAAGACGCGCTGGATCCCAAGATCGCTGGACAAACCGAACTCATCCGCACGCAGGCGGGGCCCCCGTCGGCCATCGTCCTCACCGTGCCCCCGGAAGCCGTCGCCGGCGCGGAGTTCAGGGTCCAAGCGACTTTCGCTGACCGGTTTAACAACCCGGTGCAACAAGCGGGGATTCCGGTCACGTGGACCGTTATCCAAGACGGTGAAGTCGTCCGGACGGAGACGGGGACGACCGACGAGGAGGGTGCAGCGTGGCTGACCCTTGCCCTGTCGACGAGGGCCGGCACCGAGTACACCATCAAGGCCGTTTCGCCCAGGCCCGAGGGTGATCTGCGCGAAAGTCTGTCGTTCACCGTCGGACCGGCCGCACCCGCCCAATACCGTGTCACATTGGCGGATACCCCCGCGGCCGGGCGCACCGTAACCGTCTTGGCGCAATTGCAAGACCGATACGGGAATGATGTCCCGCAGCAGGTCCTCGTGTTCTGGACGGTCACGCGCGACGGCCGGCCGGACCCGACGGATAGCATCCAGACGGATGAGAACGGCACCGCCACCCTGGCGATCCGGCTGTCCACCCAAGCGGGCACCGTTTACACGGTCGAGGCGCGGACTCACGCTGGCGGTTCCGGTGAACCTCACCAGGGCGACACGGCGGAAACCGACATCGTGGGCCGGCTGACGTTTGCGACGCAGCCCGGGCCGGCCGCCGCGTACACGATGACGGTAACTGGAGTGCCGCAGGCCGGCAGCCGGTTGACGGTTTCTGCACAACTCGTTGACGTCTATGGAAACCGGGTGCGTGAACCTGGCCGCGCAGTGACGTGGATCGTGACCCGGGACGGCGTGACTGTCGTTGAATCCGATGCGACGGACGAGGAGGGCACGGCCACGCTCGCGTTGGAGCTGTCGACGCAAGCCGGAACGACCTACCGGGTGGAAGCGCGCAGCGCCGGCGCCGATGGGCAGGACGATGTCGTCGGCCACGTGACCGTTACGACGGTGCCTGCGGAGCCGTACAAGTACCTCGTTCAGCCCAGCAGTCTGGAGGAGATCGTGGGTACAAGCGTGACCGTGACGGCCCAACTGGCGGACCGGTACGACAACCCCATCCCCCAGGCGGGGCGGACTGTCGCATGGTCGGCCAATCACGGAATCCTTGGTCGTCCCACCTCGACCACCAACGGCGACGGCATTGCCACGGTCACCCTCACCTTGGACACGGTCGCGGGTACCGGTCACGTCGTAACAGCCACGGACACGCAGGACGACACCATCCGCGGGCAGAGCGACGTCATTACGTCCCGCAGTGGGCCGCCCGCGCAATATGTCCTCACGTTCAGCGACCCCACACCTGACCCCGAGGAAGCCGTGACCGTTACGGCGCAGCTGGCGGATGCCTATGGGAACAGCCTGCCTGAGGCGGGGCGCACCGTGCGTTGGACGGTAACCGGCGACGCTGAGCTGAGCGCCGCGTCGACGCTGACCGACGAGATGGGCCAGAGCGTCGTGACACTGCGGGTCGCGCCCGTGGTCGGGATTGTGCACGAGGTGAGAGCGACAGACGCATCCGACCCAGGGATTCAGGGGAGCGGGAGCGTGCGGACGCGCGGGACGCCGGCGCAGTACCTGCTGCGGGTGAGTGGCGTACCGGCCGCGGGCAGCCAGGTGACGGTGGAAGCGCAGTTGGCGGATGGTCATGGGCACCCGGTTGCAGAAGCGGGCCACCTGGTGCAGTGGCAAGTGAGGCCTGACGGGAGCTTGAGTGCGCCTTCGACGGTCACGGACGCGCAGGGTGTGGCGCGGGTGCTGCTGACGGTCTCCACGGTGGCGGGCACGGAGCATGTGGTGACGGCAACGCTCAGGGACGATGAGGACATCACCGGCCAGATCACCATCACCACGACGGCTGGCCCTGCGGCGGCGTACGAGGTGAGGGTGAGCGACGAGGCGCCGCCTGTGGGCAGCAGTGTGAGCGTCGAGGCGCAACTGGTGGATGAGTACGGGAATGCGGTGAAGGCAGCGGGCCGGACCGTCGAGTGGTCGGTGACCAACGGCGGGCAGTTGGGTGCCACGTCGACGACGACGGACGCGCAAGGCGTGGCGCGGGTTATGCTCACCGTCTCCACCGTTGCGGGCACGGAGCATGTGGTGACGGCCACGGAGGGGGAGAACGGCACTATCCGGGGCGAGAGCCGGGTGGTGAGGACGCAGGCTGGAGCGGCGGCGCAGTATGTGGTCAGCTTCAGCGACCCGACGCCGGAGGCGGAAGAGGTCATCGAGGTCTGGGCGCAGTTGGCGGACGCGTACGGCAACCCGGTGGCGGAGGCAGGCCGGGAGGTCCGGTGGACGACCAATGTGGGGAACTTGAGTGCGAGCACGAGCGTGACGGACGGGACGGGCCGTGCCAGGGTGGCGCTGCGGACGGTGGCCGTCGTCGGGGTTCGGCACGAGGTGAGGGCGACCGACGCGTCCGACCCGGGGATTCAGGGGAGCGGGAGTGTACGGACGCGCGGGGAGCCGGCACAGTACCTGCTCAGGGTAAGCGGAGTGCCAGCAGCGGGCAGCCAGGTGACGGTGGAGGCGCAACTGGCGGACGGCTACGGGCAGCCGATTGCCGAAGCGGGCCACGTGGTGCAGTGGCAAGTGACGGACCGCGGGCGCTTGAGTGAGATTGCGACGGTAACGGACGCACAAGGTTTGGCGCGGGTGTTGCTGACGGTCTCCACGGTGGCTGGCACGGGGCATCGGGTGATCGCGACCGAGGCGGGAAATCCGTCGATTACGGGAGAGATTGTGATTACGACGGTGGCCGGTCCTGGAGCGGCGTACGAGGTAAAGGTGAGCAGCTTGGCTCCGGCCGCGGGCACCGAGGTGACCGTTACCGCGCAACTTATCGATAAATACGGCAATCCTGTGCCCGAGGCCGGGCGGAGGGTCTTGTGGTCCGCCACCAACGGCGGGTCTTTCAGCACACCGGCTTCCATCACGGACGCGGACGGCGTTGCTACGGTGGTGTTCGTGGTCAGTGCCCTGGCAGGTGCGGAGCACGTGATGACGGCCACCGACGCTGATTTCCCAAGCGTGACGGGCACCAGCGAGCCCATCCGAATCCACCGCGGCATCGATGTGGGAGAAAGCGGGACGCGCCTTTTTGCCATTGACCGGGCGCAGGTCGCCGACGGCGGGTCCGCGGCGGAGCTGGCTGTACAATTGAAGGGCGAAGGCGACGGCGCCCTGGTGGAGCTGACCCTTCCGGGCGTGCCGGTGCGGTTCGCCACCTCCTTCGGTGCACTCAGCACCGAAGAACCCGTGCTGACCGACGCGCAGGGTGTGGCCCGCATCGGGCTGGTTTCTGCGGAACCCGGTGAGGCCGCCGTCACGGCCGAGGTGTACATCCAGGGCGTCGGGTGGTTGCCCGTGCGCAGCGGCAGCCCAGCCACCGTGACGTTCGTCGCTGCCACCGACGCACTGCAGGTCACCCAAACGGTGCAGCCGACGTACGTCAGGTTCAATGAACCGGTTCAGTTCACCATCACGATCACCAACCAGGGCCCGACGGCACTCGACGGCGTCACGGTGCAGGCCCTGTTGCCGGCTGAGTTGGTGCCCGATCAGAGCTCCTTCTTCGGCCCTGCGCCCCAGGCCAACACGGAGAGGCTCCCCGCCGCTGCGGTGCACGCGGTCGACGTGACGTCTCAAGAGCTATCGGCGCAGGGCGCCAGTGTGGAGTACGATCCCGCGGCACACATCATCACTTGGCATCTCGGGTCCATGGCTGCTGGCCAGTCCGTGGTCGTGGGGTACGCCGGGTCAGTGGAGGGCGCCCCCGAGGGAACGGAGCTGCGCACTGCGGTCGTGGCCGGGGCATCCGGCGTCTTGGGCTACGCATACAGCAACGCCACCATTTACGTCGGCACTTGGCCCCGGATGAGCCTTGCCCTCCGGGCCAGCACGGACACGGTAGCGGTCGGCGGCTTGGTGCGTTATATTGCACACATCACCAATCGCGCCGACGTGGCGCACCCGGCCGATTCCTTCAAGACGCAACTGCTGGTGCGGCTGCCCCAAGGGTTCCGCTACGTCCCGGGTTCGACGCACATCGACGGTGCGCCCGCCGACGACCCCGCCGTCGACGGAGAGTCGCTGGTTTGGCTCCTTGGGGACGTGCCGCCCGGTAAGACCATCCGGCTCGAGTACGTGGCGGTCGCGGCCACAGCCGCCCAGGGCGACAAGGCCACTAGCCTGGCGCGGGTTGCCGGGTATTCGCGGGCCGGCTTCCCGTACGAAACCGATCCGAAGGTCGTCATCGTGACCGTGGAGCGGGGCCGGTTTGGCATTGATGGCATGATCCTTGGGTCCGTGTTCGTCGACGTAAACGGCAACGGCAGGCGGGACCCCGGCGAACCGGGCGTCGCCGGTGCGCGGCTGGTCACCGACGAGGGTCTAGAGGTCACCGCCGGCGAGCACGGCCTTTTTACCATCAGAAACCTGTATCCGGGTGAGCACGCGGTCAAGCTGGTGGGCGTACCGGGCGTGGCAAGGGACCCCCACATGGCGCCCACGATCGGTGCAGGCACGACCAAATCCGTCCGTGTGCCCCCAAGCGGCATCGCCCTGCTGGATGTGCCCGTAACACCAGCTGCCGCGGCCCGAGAGAGTGGCGAGGGTGCCCCGGCCGATGGCGACGGCATGGAAGCCCATCGCCACCGCGGTGAAATCGGCGCTGCGGCCGGGTCGGATAGCCTGGTTGTGGGCGTCCTGGACATGAGTTTAGGCGTGGATCACGACGGCCGTCTCCAGCCGCAGATCCAAGGGGCGGTGTTCCTGCGGCGGACGTTGGGTCTCGGCCTGCTGCTGGGCGCCGGCGATTCGTCCGGGACGGGCGGCGCGGCGGGCTCCGGCTCGCCGTCGGACGGGCACGGCGCTGCCGTCTCTGGGACGACCCTGACCCTGCGCTACACGACCCGGCCGCCGGCCGTCGACATCGGCGGTCCCGAGGCAGCCTTTGGTGACTGGGTGGTTACCGGGGACGACAGCAAGACCCGGGACCTGGCGCCGTCCCAGAGCGCGCTGTACCTGAGACTCGATAGCTCGGTCGGCAGCCTCTTGTACGGCGACTTCATGCCGCCCATCAACACCCGGCTCATGCCCGGCCGCGGCCGCAGTACCGGCTGGCTGGCGCACGTGAGGCTGCATTCAGCGGACACCTGGCGGCTGTCGGCCTACCGCATTGCCGGCCAGTGGGTGGAGCACTACGACGAACTGCCGCTGGAAGGGGTCTCTGGCCCGTACCACGTCAAGCATACACCGGTCATCACCGGTTCCGAGACGGTCTGGCTACTTCAGGTGCGCGAGGACGAGGCTTTGGAAGCGGGGCGCAGGCTCCTGGTCTCCGGGGTGGACTATACCTTTGACGCCCGCACGGGCACCTTGTGGCTGGCGCGCCCCTGGCCCAGCCGCAACAGCGACGGCACCCGCAACGTGCTGGGGGTCCACTACCGGACTGCCGGAGCCGGCGGCAGCGGCAGCCGCGGCGTGCGACTGGTGGCTGGCGATGAACAGGCGTGGCCGCTGGCGGTTTCGTGGCAGGCTGCGGGCGACGGCACCATTTCTACGGTGGGCGTGGACGGCACGATTCGGATCACAGAGACGGCCAGTGTCCAGTACGAACTGGCTGCGCAGACCAGCTCCACCGGGTCCGGCTGGGCGTCCCACGTGACGCTGGGGTGGAACCCAACGCCGCTCATGGAAGTAAAGGCGATGGTGCAGCAGGTGGAAGGCACCTTCCGCCGCACCCCGATCGGCACGGACGACGCGTCCGCGACCAGCGGCACGCTCACTCCGGGCGTGGAGGCCCGGCTGCAGCTGGACTACCGCCTCCGCGAGGACCTGCGGCTCGCGTACGAGCGGGGCTTGCGGGCGCCCACGGGCGATCCGGCGCAGCATACGGACCGCCTGGCGCTGCGGCTGCAGCAGGGGCCGTTGCAGCACCAGATCGAGTTGCAGTCGTCGGGCGAGAGCCTGTTGCCCGAAGGCACCCGGTCCACGGCGCTGCGCCTAGGCAGCGAGTGGGCGATTTCGGATCGGCACTGGCTGGCCGCCACGGTGCGGTTAAATCTGAGCAATGACGACGGAGCCCGGCTTGTTCTGCCGGAAACGCTGGCGTATAGCCTGGCGCTCAGCGCCGAAGCGCGGCTGGAGATGGCTTTCGAGGCCGCGGAAGACTCCAGCTCAACCCCGCACTGGGTGGTGTCCCTCGGCACCCACCGGCTCGACCGGCCCAACGTGTACGGGCGGTACCGGATCGCAAGCGGTGCGGTAGGGCGCAATGAGTTGGTGGTCGGACTGCGGCACGCCTGGCAAATGACGCCGCGGTTGCGCCTGGCGGTGCAGGCGGAGCAGACGGCTCCAGAGAACGGCGGCGGCCGGACGGCCCTGTCATGGTCTGCGGGGTACACCGCGGGAGGGCACGACCTGCGGCTGCGCCACGAGCTGACGAGCGGCAGTGGCCAGAGGACGCACACGGTGACAGCCGCGGCCTCGGGCGAGTTGGCAGCCGGTTGGAGCTACGGGCTGAGCGGCCGGTGGGTGCTGGCCGCCGGCGGCGGCCCGGCGACGACCAGTGGGGAGACGCCGGTGCAAGAGCTGACGGCTTCGGCCGCGTACCGCGACCGTGAGGCGAGCCGGACCGCGGTCGTGATGCAAGTCGCGGACCGGCTGTACCGGCGCACCGGGGCCGAAGGAGACGAAGTCCGCCGGACCCGGCTGGTGGCTGTGGACGCGGCGCACCGCTTGAACAGCGGTATCACGCTGTCCGGCAAGGTGGCGTACCGGCGCGTGGTCCAGGAGTGGGCAACCACTGGGGCGCCGGTCGTCGGGTCGGCTGACGCGATGCTGTACCAGCTGTCTGCGACGCTGCCCGTGGCCCCGCGGTGGGAAGTGGAGCTGTTTGGCCGGGCCATCAGCGACCCGGCGGGGGCCACGCTGTACGGCGGTGCGCTGGAGCTGCGCTACAACCTGACGGTGGCGCTGTCCGTCGGCCTGGGCTACAGCAGCCTTGACACGAGGGATCCGGACCTCCAGCTCGTCGCCCCGTGGACGAAGGGCATCTATCTCCGGGTGATACAGGCATTCTAACGCGGGGCGGAGCCGGCCGGTGCGTGTGCCCGTCCGCAAGCCTGACGCGTGGCGGAAGATAAATGAAGCCGGGTGCCGGTTTCCGGTCGATGCGGCTCGACCCAACCTAAGTGGCGGTCAACGGACGGACGGTCCCACCGAGGTACGCGTCTATTACCCGGCGGTTGTTGAGAAGGTCGGCAGCCTGACCCTCGACAGCGATCTGGCCGGTTTCCATGACGTAGGCGTAGTGGGCGATGCGCAAGGCTTGGCGGGCGTTTTGCTCGACGAGGAGGATCGTGGTTCCCTCTTGGTTGATTTCCTGGATAAGGCGGAAGATCTCGGCGGTGACCAATGGCGCGAGGCCCATCGAGGGCTCATCCAGCAGGAGGACCTTTGGCCGGGCCATGAGGGCGCGCCCGATGGCCAGCATTTGCTGCTCGCCGCCAGACAATGTGCCCGCCGGCTGGTGGCGGCGCTCTTTAAGGCGTGGGAACCGGGCAAATACCCGCTCAAGATCCGCCGCCACCTCCGCGTCGGCGCGGGCATACGCGCCCATCTCGAGGTTTTCTTGCACGGTCATGCGGGCCAACACCGCCCGGCCTTCCGGGACGTGGACAAGACCCGCTCTGGCCCGGGCGTAGGCTGGCCGGTGGCTGATGTCCTCGCCGCCAAACACGACCCGGCCCTCTGACGGCCGCAGTTGGCCGGCGATGACCCGCAAGGTGGTCGTCTTGCCCGCACCGTTCGCGCCAATGAGGGCAACAATCTTTCCCTGTGGCACGCGGAGCCGGATGCCCTTGAGCACCTTGACGGCGCCGTAGCCTGCGTGGACGTGCTCCACCTGCAGCACGGCCTATTCCCTCCCCAGATACGCCTCGATGACGTCCGGGTTGCTGCGCACTTCATCCGGGCGGCCGTGGGCCAGCCGGCGGCCGAAGTTGAGCACGGTGATGCGGTCGCACAAACCCATGACGACCCGCATGTCGTGCTCGATGAGCAGCACCGTCTTGCCCAGCTCGTCGCGGATGCGGCGGATGAGCCGCATCAGGCTTTCGCTCTCCGTTTCGTTCATGCCCGCCGCCGGCTCGTCCAAAAGCAAGAGTTCGGGCTCGGTGGCCAGAGCCCGGGCGATCTCGAGCCGCCGTTGCAGGCCGTAGGGCAGGTCTGAGGCCCGCACGTCCCGCGCCTCGGCCAGTCCGACGAACTCCAGCAACTCCCAGGCGCGCGCTTCCGTTGCGGCCTCCTCTTCCCGGAACGCGCGGGTGCGGAAAATGGCCGCCAGCGACCCGGTGCGGGTGCGACAGTGGCGGGCCATCTTCACGTTTTCCAGCGCGCTGGCCGTGCCAAACAGACGGATGTTCTGGAAGGTGCGGGCGATGCCCAGTTCCGTGATGCGGTGGGGCGGCTGGCCGTGGATGGCCCGCCCCCGGAACGTGATGGTGCCCTCGTCGGGCGCATACAGCCCCGTGATCAGGTTGAATACCGTCGTCTTTCCCGCTCCGTTGGGCCCGATGAGGCCGGCAATTTCTCCTTGAGCCACGTCCAGGTCCACACGGTCGACGGCCTTGAGCCCACCGAAAAAGATGCTTACGCCCCGCAGCTCGAGCACTAGGCGGCCTCCTCCTTGGGCGGCGCTGCGGCCGCGGCAGCCTTCCGCCTGCGGTTTCGGAAGGAGAGGGCGTTGACGGTGGCCGCCGACAGCAGCCCTTCGGGCCGGAAGATCATGAGGGCCACCAGCACCGCACCGTAGGCCATGGTCCGGTAGCTCGCCGAAAAGCGCAGCAACTCGGGCAGGATGGTCAGGGCCGCCGCGCCCACCAGCGTCCCCCACAAGGTCTGCATGCCGCCCAGCACTACGTACAAGAGCATGTCAATGGCCCGGTTAAACCCGAAGTCGCCGGGGCCGATGAAGTAGTACAAGTGGGCATAGATGCCCCCGGCCAGGCCGGCCAGGAAGCCGCTTTGGGTGAAGACCATGAGCTTATAGTACCGGGTGTCGATCCCCATAGCCCGGGCCGCCAGCTCGTCAGCCTGGATGGCCCGCAAAGCACGCCCCACCCGGGATGAGGCTTGGCGCAGCAGGCAATAGACGACCAGGGCCAGCATGGCGATAAGGATTCCCAGCACGATGAGGCTGGCAATGGTGTGGGCGTCCAGGCTGCCGCTACCGAGGGACGTGTGATCCCACAAGTACCACGTCACTTCGTCCACCATCTGGCGAATCCCCGCAAGGCCTAGCGCGCCGTTGGTGATGCGCAGGTTGAGGGCGAGGATCCGCACCATCTCGCCGAACGCGAGGGTCGCGATGGCCAGGTACACCCCCTGCAGCCGCAGGGTAGGGTAGCCCAAAAGGAACGCCAGCAGCGCCGCCAAGAGGGCGCCGGCGGCGATGGCCGGCGTGATGGGCCAGCCGGCTTCCAGGGTCAACAGTGCCGCAGTGTACGCCCCGACGCTCATGAAACCGGCGCCGCCCAACGAGAGTTGCCCGGCCGACAGGGGCACCCACACGCTCAAACCCAGGAGGCAGTTGATGGTGATGAGCATCGCCACCTGGAGGTTATACGGGTTTAAGACTTCGGCAAAGAAATCGGCCATGGTCAAGCTCTCCCTCCCGCCTGCTGCGCCCGGCCAAACAACCCGTCAGGCTTCACGACCAAGAGCAAAAACAGCAGGGCGAAGGCGGCCATGTCCCGCCAGGACGATGACAGGAGCTGCACGGTGATGACTTCGGTGAAACCGAGGATGAGGCCCCCAAGCATGGCTCCGGGCACGTTGCCCATGCCGCCCAGCACGATAATGGACAGTCCCTTAAGACCGTAAGGCAGGCCCATGGTGGGGTTTACGGCAAAGGAGAGGCCCACCAGTGCCCCTGCCACCCCGCCTAACGCCGCGGCCAGCATGACGGTGATGGCGATGATGGCTTCGGTGTTGATGCCCAAAAGCGCCGCCGTCGTCTGGTTTTCGGCCGTGGCCCGCATGGCCTTGCCCAGCTTGGTGCGGGAAAGCAGGAGCCACAGGCTAAGCATGATAAGAAGCCCTGCCGTCAAGATGACGAGGTCCACCTGGGTCACCACGGCGCTGCCCAGCCGGTAGCTGCCGCCCCGCAGGACCATGGGAAAGCTTTTGGAGTCGGGGCCAAACAGCTGCAGGGCCAGGCTGCGTAGGAAGATGCCGACGCCGATGGTGCTGATGAGAGGCGCGAGGTGTCCTGCCCGCCGGCGCCGCAGCGGCCGCAGGGCGACGTATTCCAAGAGCAGCCCTAGGATCGCCGCGCCGCCCGCAGCCACCAGCAGCATGGCCGGGGCGCTGAGGAGCCCGGTTTCTACGAGGAGCAGGCCAAAGAAGGCCCCGAACATAAAGATGTCGCCGTGGGCCATGTTGATGATGCCCAGGGTGCCAAAGACGAGGGTGTATCCCAGGGCGACGAGGCTGTAGGTAGCCCCCAGGCTCACGCCGTTGATCAATTGCTGGATCCACACTGTCGTCTAACGCGCTCCCGTCTAGATCCGTTGCGGCGCGGCCGTGGGGGCCGCGCCGCACTCAGGCTTCTGCCGCATCCAGCGGCCGGACTGGTCAGCGAGCCGTCGGGGATCTACCGTGCCCCTGCGGCCTACTTAAACTCCACGTACGTCCCGCCGCGCAGTTGCAGGATGGTGGCGTCCATCATCGGGTTGCCGTGCTCGTCAAAGGAGAACACGCCGGTGACGCCCTCAAAGTTGCGGATTTCGGCCAGCGCGTCCCGGAACGCTTGCCGGTCGTTAGGCCTGCCCGAGCGCCGGGCCGCCTCGGCAAAAAGCATCAGCCCGTCGTAAGCCTGGGCGGCGAACTGGTCGGGTTCGCGCCCGTACCGCTCCTTGTAACGGGCAACGAAGTCCTGCACCAGCGGGTTGTCCCGGCCGGCGAACCACGGGCTCCCCACGATGGCGCCCTCCGCCGCCTCGCCGGCCAGCGCGTATAGCTCAGGCGAGTTGAACCCGTTGCCGCCCACCACCGGCTGGTTGAGGCCCAGTTGCCGGGCCTGCTGCAGGAGCAAGGCGGCTTCCTTGTACAAGGCCGACACGACCAGGACGTCCGGGTTGACCTGCAGCACCTTGGTCAACTGCGCCCGGAAGTCGGTGTCGCCGTCTTGGAAGGTCTCGATGGCCACCAGTTCCACGCCGTTGGCCCGCAGCTCCCGCTCAAACGTCTCGGCGGCGGACTTGGTGAAGTCGTTGTTGTTGGAGTAGAGCAAGGCCGCCGTCCGGTAGCCCAACTTCTCCTTGGAAACCCGGATGGTGGTCGGGATGACGCCTTCCTCGGGCAAGGAGTTGCGAAAGACATAATCCCCAATCTCGCCAATGCCGACGGCCGTCGTGGAGATGCCCATAATGGTCGTGCGGGCCCGGTCGGCCACGGGACCGGCGGCAAACATCTCCGAGGACAACGTCGGCCCGATGATGGCCAGCACCCGGTCGCGGTTGATCAGCTTGAGCACCGCGTTGACGGCCTCGGTGCGATCGCCCCGGGAGTCCTCAAAGATGATCTCCACCGGCATGCCGTGGATACCGCCGGCAGCGTTGATCGTGTCCCGGGCCAGCTCAAGCCCCTCCCGCTGGGACTTGCCGTACGCCGCGCCGTCCCCAGACAGGATGAACACGGCGCCAAACCGCCACACGCCGCTCTGCGCGTGGGCGATGCCGCCGCCTAGCCACGCGACGACCCCCGTTGCGGTTGCCACCATGACCAGCACCGCGACCGCAAGAGCAACGACCCTGACTGATTTCACGGCCAATCTCCTCCCTCTTATCTAGCGAGACGGGCTTCAAGGTTTAGCATTGCGGCCGTCCTCTAGAGCCCGTCTCCTAAATCCAACGGATGGTCATGGTCGTAAAGTATCTTGTATCAAAAATGCAGAACGACATATTCGCCAGGGCAGGGCGTTCCCCTGCAGGGGCTGGTAGGGATTGGCTCGGGGCCGCGCCGCCAACTCAAGAAAGCCCTCAGGCGATTGGCCAAGAGCCATTCAAACGTTTCTTAAAGCCGGAATTCCTACGGTGCCGCCACCGGCTCCTGAAGCGCGTCCTGTGCCTGCACTAAATGACACGCCACAGTGTGGCCTGGAGCAACCGTGACCGTGGCCGGCTCTGCCTGAGTGCACACGGGCTGGCGCAACGGGCAGCGGGGGGCAAAGCGGCAGCCGGTGGGCACGTCGATCTGGTCGGGAACTTCGCTTGAACTTGCTTCCGTCGGTGCCGTGTTGGCGTCGGGATCGGGGACCGGGACGGAGTCGAGCAAGAGTTGCGTGTACCGATGCTGCGGCTGGGACAGGACCTGCTCGGTGGGGCCCACCTCCACCAGTTTGCCCAGGTACATGATGGCCGTGCGGTCGCACACGTAGCGGATGGTGGACAGGTCGTGGGAAATATAGATGATGCTCAAGCCCATCTCATCCCGCAGGCTCTTGAGCAAGTTCAGAATGCCGGCCCGGATGGACACATCCAGCATGGACACGGGCTCGTCGGCCACCATGACCTGAGGTTCCAGGACGATGGCCCGGGCGATGGCCACCCGCTGGCGCTCGCCGCCTGAGAGCTCAAAGGGATAGCGCCGCAGGTACTTGCTGGCTGGGCGCAGTTCTGCCCGCTCCATCGCCAGATGGACCCGTCGCTCGCGCTCTTTAGGGTCCCGCACGCCGTGGATAATCAGCGGTTCCTCAACGGTTGCGCCCACGGTGAACCGCGGGTTGAGGGTGCCAAAGGGATCCTGGAAGATCATTTGCACGCGCCGCCGGAACTGCTGCAACTCCCGCCCCTGTAAGGTGGCGATATTGACGCCGTCCAGGAGCAGCTCCCCGCGGGTGGGCTCGATGAGCCGGACGATCATCTCGCCGGTGGTGCTCTTGCCCGAACCGCTCTCGCCGGCGAGGCCTAGGATCTCCCGGCGCCGTAGGGTGAAGTCGATCCCGTCTACAGCCTTAACGACACGCTGGGCGCTCTTGAAAACACCGCTGCCCACGGGGAAGTGCTTGGTCAAGCCGCGGGCTTCCAGCACGATGTCCCTCGCGGCTGGGCCGGCATGGCCGCCCGCGGGTGTTTGCTTACTCACCGGGGTCACCTCCAACCGCCTTCCGGGCGGACGGAGCGGACTGCGTCGCCATCGGGGCCAGAGACCGCGCCGCCAGCGACTGCTCCCACGTGCGGCGGCGGCGGCCGGCGTCTCGGAAGGCCTCGGCCTGGTCCAGGCGGTGGCAGGCGGCCACGTGACCGGGCTCGACCTCGACCGGCGCCGGCGCTACCTGGTGGCACACCTCCGCCGCGAAGGGACAGCGGAGCGCGAACGCGCAAGCCTGCACCGGTTTCGACAGATCCGGCGGGTAGCCTGGAATGGAGATAAGCTCCCGCGCCTCGGTCTTGACGTTGGGGAAGGCGTTCAACAGGCCGATGGTGTACGGGTGGAACGGCGCCTTAAAGATCTGCCGCGTCGAGCCCAGCTCCGCCACGCGCCCGGCATACATCACCAGCGCCCGGTCGCACACCTTGGCCACCACGGAGATGTCATGGGTGACCAGCACGAGGGAGAGCTGCAGTTGCTTCTGGAGCATCATCAGGCGCTGCAGGATGCGATCCTGCACTACCACGTCCAGCGCCGTAGTGGGCTCGTCGGCCACCAAGAGCTCAGGCTCCAGCGCCAGCGCCATCGCGATCATGCTGCGCTGCCGCATGCCGCCGGACAACTGGTGCGGGTACGCGTGCAGGCGCTTGGCCTCAAGTCCCACCCACTGAAACAGGGTCTTGGCCCGTTCCCAGGCCTCCTGCCGCGACTTGCCCTGGTGCACGACAATGGCTTCCGCAATCTGATCGCCGATGCGGTACACGGGGTTGAGGGCGTTCAGCGCGCTTTGGGGGACGTAGGCGATTTCCTTCCAGCGCAGCCGCCGCATCTCGTCATCCCGCAGCGGCACCAGGTCCTGCCCCTTGTAGCGGATGGAGCCGCCGGTCACCCGGGCGTTGGCGGGCAAGAGCTTAAGCAGGGCCTTCATCAAGGTCGACTTGCCGCAGCCGCTTTCGCCCACGATGCCCATGGTTTCGCCCTTCTCGAGCGCAAAGGAAACCGACTCCACCGCCCGTAGAAAGCCGCCGGGCAGTTGGTATTGCACCCGCAGGTCCGCCACTTCCAAAAGCGGCATGGGCTACTCTCCTCTCAGGCGCGGGTTGACGATGGACTCAAGGCCCCGGGTGATGAAGTGAACCCCCAGCACCAACAGCACGATGGCGACGCCCGGCGGGGCCACCCACCACGGCGCGGTTCGCACCGCCCCGGCGATGAAGGCCGAGTGCAAGATCTTGCCCCACGAGATGGCTCTCGGGTCCCCAAACCCGATGAAACTCACACTGGCCTCCGCGATGATGGCCCACGCCACGACGAAGCTCATCTCCAAAAGGGCCAGCGGCAAGATGTTGGGCAGGATGTGCCTGTACATGATGCGCCAATGGCTCGCCCCGGCCACCCGCGCCGCTTTGACAAAAGGCCGCTCTGCCAGCGACAGCACTTGCGCCCGGCAGATGCGGGCCACCGTGCGCCACGTGAGCAGGGACACCGCGATGACGACGTTCCAGATGCTGGGCTCCAGCAAGGATACGAGCAGGATGACAAACGGCGTGAACGGGATCCCGTACAGGATGTCGACGATGCGCATCAAAAAGGCGTCGATCCGCCCGCCGAAATAGCCGGCGATGAGCCCCACGTTGGTGCCCACAAAGGTGACCATAAATGCCGCCAACAAGCCGACCTCGAGCGCAATGCGGGTGCCCATCACCACTTGGCTAAACACGTCCCGCCCCAGGTTGGTGGTGCCCAGCCAAAATTGGCTCGAAGGCGGCAAGAGGCGTGCCACCCGCCCGTCGACGCGGTGGATCTGGTCGGGGTCGTACGGCGCAATCCACGGCGCGAAGATGGCCACCAGAACAAAGGTGCCCACGATAATGATGCCGGCCAGCGCCAGCCGGTCCCGGATGAGCAGCTGCAGCACCTGACCGAGTGACATGACGCACCACCTACTTGTACACAATGCGCGGGTCCAGGTAGCCGTAGAGCAGGTCGGCTACGATGTTCATCAACATTACCATGGCTGCGATCATGAGAAACGCGGCTTGCGCCACAGGGTAGTCGTAGCGGGTGGCTGCCAGCACGATCTCGCGACCCAGACCCGGCCAGGAAAACACGTACTCCACCAGCACCATGCCGCCCACGGCCCGGCCCAAGTTTGTGGCCAGGGAGGTGACCACGGGCAGCAGCGCGTTTCTCGCGGCGTGGAGGTAGATGATGCGCGCGGTGGACAGCCCCTTGGCCTTGGCCAGCTCCACGAAGTCCTCGTGCATGACCTCAAGCATGGTGTTTCGCATGAGCAGGGTCGGCGTGGCGATAGAACCCAGGGCCGCCACCGTAGCAGGCAGGACCAGGTGCCGCAGAAAGTCCAGGTTGAAGTACTTCAGGAATAAGGACGTTTCTTCATAGCCCGGCTCCCGCATCCCCGAGTGGGGAAACCAGCCCAGCCCGTAGGCGAAAATCATGACGAAGATCATGCCGACCCAAAACTCGGGCGCCGCCTTAAACGCGAGCGCCGCCGTGATGCCGGCGGTTTCAAAGGGCGTGCCGCGGTGCCAGGCCAGCAAGGCCCCCCAGATGATACCGAGGGCGTAGGCGATGACCAGCGACGTAATGGCCAAGATCAATGTGTTGATGATCTTGTCCGCCAGGATGTCCACCGCCGGCTGGCGGAAGAAAAACGACATGCCGAAGTCGCCCTTGGTGAGGATGTTCTTGAGGTAGAGCACGTACTGGCGCCATAGCGGCTGATCCAAACCAAACTCGGCGTACAAGCGGGCGATGGCTTCCGGCCCCAAAGACGCGTCGACCATGGCGTCCACCGGGTTGGCCGGCAGCAAGCGGAACACGAAAAACACGATGGTGAGCAGTACAAACAACGAAATGGCTGCCTCAAGCAGCCGGCGCGCCATGAACGCCAGCAACGCGGCTCCTCCTCACCGGGGGAGGCGGGCCCCGGACAAGCCGGGGCGCCTCCCGAGTAGGTGTGGCGTCACGCCGCCGTCCCGCCTGCTAGCGGTTGGCCGGCAAGTACAGCCGCCCTTGCGCGTCCCATTGGTAGCCGGCCTCGGCCAGGATCTGGCGGGCCAACTCGGGGTCAAACTCGTAGCGCGGCACGTCCGGGTTGTACCAGTAGCCGGCCGACGGCGGCACGATCTGGCCGGGCCCGGCGGGCGTGGCCAGATCGTCCAGGATGGTTTCCGTGATCATGGCCGTGTCGATCACGTGGGCCATGGCCTTGCGGAAGGCCAGGTCGGCGAAGGGCTGCCGGCGCAGGTTGTAGGCGAAGTAGGTCCAGCCGGAGCCCATCACGTAGCTGATGCCCACGTGGTCCATCTCCTTGAGCACCTGCTCCTGCTCTAGGGTCAGCTGCGGCACGACCAGATCCGCGTCGCCCAGCTCCATGGCGCCCACGATCGCGTCGGGGTTGGCGTAGACGATGAGCAGGATCCCGTCGATGTTGGCCGGCGCGTAGTACCCGTCAAAGCGGTTGAGGCGCAGCTCTTCGCCGCGGCGCCAGTAGCCGAAGCTGAACGGCCCGGACCCAATGGGGTTGGGGTTGTTCCACTGGGTCGGGTTTTCCACGTTTTCCCAGATGTGCTTGGGCAGGATGGGCACGCTGATGAACGCGGCGTTGATGAACGCGCCGTAGGGCTCCTTAAGGTGGAAGACCACCGTGTAGTCGTCGACTAGGTCCACGCGATCCACGATCTGCACGTGCGCGTCCGCCCGGCCGAAACCGACCTGCTTGCCGTAGTCCCAGGTGAACTTGACGTCGTACGCGGTCACGGGCCTGCCGTCGTGGAAGGTGAGGCCTTGCTTGATCCTGACCTCAACGGTCTGGTTGTCGATGACCCGCCACGACTCGGCCGTGCTGGGCACGACGGCGTCGCCGTCCAGGCGCCCTAGGAAGTCGTAGATAAGGTCGAGGATCTGGCGGTCGGTGTTCTGCACGACGGTGAGCGGGTTGAGGTGGTCAATGTCCTGCCGGTGAGCCGCCCGCAGCACGTTGGGGCCCTGGGTGATGCGCAGGCGGGTGAGACTGTTATAGGTAAACAAGCCCAGGCCCGGCTGAGGGGTCACATTGGCGAGGCGCTGGCGGTTGTACGCCTGGGTCAGGTGGTTGAACCACAGCGGGATAACGACCACGTTGTCGGCCAGGTACTCCTGGGCCTTAAAGACGTACTCCCGCCGCGTGGCAGGGTCCAGCGAAACCGCGGCGCCTTCGGCGATGGCGTCATAGACGGGGTCGTTGAACCCCTGGCGGTTTTCGCCCAAGTGCCCGATGTTGCTTGAGTGGAAGATCCAAACGTAATGGTGCGGGTCCAGGCGCTCGGGCTGGCTGCCCCAGGAGAGGAAGAATCCGTCGTAATCCCACGGCTCCGAACGGGAGATGGACGTGATCACCGGCTGGTCGATGGGCCGCACGTCCACATCGACCCCCAACAGGCTGAAAGCTTCCTGGATCAGCAGGGCGGCCTCATAGCGGCCCGGGTCGTACTGGGGCGTCGTCGTGTAGAAAACCAGGCGCGGCACCCGGCGGGCCGGGTCCAGCGACTGGGCACTGGCGGTGACGAGCCCCGTCAGCACTACTGCGGCGGCCAGGAGTAAGGTAACAAGCCTGCGCAACACGGCCGTGCTCCTTTCGCATGGGATTTTGAATGTTCCCCGGCGTTTCGTGAACGCCTCTGTACCTTGCGACCATCGCCAATGCGGGGAAACCATCCGTGGTGAGCCGCCCTCACCCCCCTTTGCGCGCCGGGGCGGACCGTTGGCGCCGCAGCCAAGTCGGCGGGCCGCGCAGCCGGGCCCACGGGTGCCGCAGCCGGACCGGTGGCTAGCCCTCTGCCAGAAACTCGCGGCGCACCTCCGCCAAAAGATTTGGATTGTAGCAGAGGTCGATGACGGTCATGGCTATGGCCTTGGCCGCCAGGTTCATTCCCTGCAGAGCCGGTTCGGAGCGGGCCGCTGCGCGAAACTCCGGCGTGTGGTTCACGATCCCGTCGCAAATCTTGAAGTACGGCTGGATGGTGGGCACTATCTGGCTGACCCGCCCAATGTCCGACGAACCGATCCCCATGCGGGCCGGCGGAGCGCTCACGGGGACCCCTAAGGCCTCCAGGTTTTCTTGAAACGCCTTGGCCAGGGGCTTGTTGATGCGCCGCTCGGGATAGACTTGGCCTTCCTCGATCTCGCACCGAGCGCCCATCCCTTCGGCGGCAGCCCGCACCGCCCGGTACACCTTGCTCTTCACGCTTTCCAAGGCCGCCACGGTTTCGGCGCGGATGGTGAAGACGGCCTCGCAGTAGTCGGGGACGATATTGGCCGCGGTGCCGCCGTTGGTGATGATGCCGTGAACTCGACTCGTGTCGGGGAGGAAAGGCCGGAGGGCGTTGATGGCGTTGAACGCCTGGATCATGGCTTCCAGGGCGCTAATGCCCTGATCGGGCGCCGCCGCGGCGTGGGCGCTCTTGCCGTAAAACTTGAACGTAGCCCCCACCCGGGCAAGACTGCCTCGCAGCACCATGGTGTAGCGGGCGGGATGGCACATAATGGCCGCGTCGAGCCCGTCAAAGACGCCCGCGTCGGCCAACAGGATCTTCCCGCCGCCCTTTTCCTCGGCCGGGCAGCCGATGACCAGGATCCGGCCGGGCAAATCCGGCACGGCGTCCTTGAGCGCCAGTGCCGCCCCGACGGAAGCGGGGCCGATGAGGTTGTGCCCGCAGGCGTGGCCGAGGCCCGGCAGGGCGTCGTACTCGGCCAGCAGCGCGATGGCGGGGCCGCCGGGAGCGCCTTGCCACGTGGCCCGGAACGCGGTGGGCAAGCCCGCCAGGCCCATTTCCACCTGGAAACCGGCCTCGCCCAAGGGCTGCGTCAGCCACGCGGCGGCCCGGTGCTCCGCAAAGGACAGCTCGGGATTGTCGTGAATTCGTAGTGCCAGGTCCCGCAGAACGGCGTCGCGGGCGTCAACGGCGGCCTGGACCCGCTTCTTCCTGCTTTGTACATCGGTTGGGCTTGGGCTGGCATCCAGCTCTGGACCCTCACTCGGGTTCAGGCGGCCAACCGGATCGTTCGGGATATCACGAGGGATGGCTGTCGCGTCAGCCATGAACGGGGAGCCTCTCTTTGCCCGCGGGCCCGTAGCCGCGGGTTGGATATAATGTCGTATTATGGGTTTCCATAAGTGTTGCCTTTACTATAACATGGGGTTTGAGGACGATCAAGCAATTCGATATATATTACTGGACACTAAAGGGTGGGCAGACCATGCGGTTCGCCGATCTTGAAGTGTTTGTGCGCGTCGTGCAGGAAGGGACGTTTTCCGCCGCAGCGCGGGTGCTGGGCTTGACGCAGCCGGCCGTCAGTGCCCGCATCGCGTACCTGGAGCGCGAGCTCAACACAACGCTGCTCATCCGGGAACCCCGCCGGATGTACCCCACCCCCGAAGGGATGATCCTGTACGAGCACGGCCTGCGGGCCCTGGCGGAGCTGCATTCGGCCCAGCAGCGGATCCAGGAGGAGTCGGGGCGGCCGTCGGGGTCGTTTGTGTTGTGCGCCGGGGAGGCGTCGGGCACTACCATCGCCCCGCTGCTTTTGGCCTCCTTCCGCCGGCTGCACCCGCAGGTGGTGCCCAAGCTGCGGGTCGGATCGGTGGCGTCCAACTTAAACCAGGTCCTTGAGCACGAAGCCGGCCTGGCCATCGTGCCTTACCCGCCTGTGGAGCCGCGTATCGAGGCGGTGGAACTCTGCCGGGACGAGTTTCGTCTCATCGTGCCGGAGGGGCACCCGCTCGCGCAGGACGAACCGGTGGATCCCCACGAGTTGGTCAAGTACCCATTCCTGACCCGGGAGAAGGGCAGCCGGGCAAACGCTCTGATCGAGCGAGCCCTGGCCGAGCTGGGCGTGCGCTTCGCGGACGTGCAGGTGGCCATGGAAATGGCCAATAGTGAGGCGCTCAAGCTGGCCGTGTCGGAGGGGGTGGGCATCGCCTTCATCCCCCAGTTGTGCTTGCACAGGCCCGGTCATCACCAATCCGGTTTCCGCGCCGTGGAGGTGCGGGGCTTGAGCATCAAGCGCGGCTTTTACTTGATCCGCTCTGCCAACGCCGTTCACCCGTACGTGGAGCGCCTGTTCTGGGAGCACTGCCAGGATCCGGAGATGCTCCGGCAAGTGGCCGCGCGGTACCGTTTGGACCTGCCCGATTGGCTGGCGCGGCGCCCCGGGGGGTCAAACTCCTTTTAGTGCGATCACTTCTAGTGCTCGTGTCCGATCGCCCTTGCAGCTGATCATGCGGGGCGCGTGGAGAAACCGGAGTTGAAACCCGCAGCGTTCATACAACGCGACGATCCGCTTGGTCGCCTGGTTTGAGAGGACGACGGGTCCAGGGTGCCGGGCGAGCCACTCCGCGAGCCGGACCTGGTCCTCCCAACGGAAACCGTCTTGTGCGTACTGCGTGAACTCCACATCATAAGGAGGGTCCGCGTAGACGAAGTCGTCCCGCTCCAGCGGGATTGCGGCGAAGTCGCCCACCCGGAACTCCCAGCATGCAAAGGCTCCCCGGTAGGGAGCCAGGTCGGGGTCGTAGTTGATACTTTTATACCGTCCGAAGGGGACGTTGAACTCGCCCCGGCGGTTAAAGCGGCACAGGCCGTTGTACCCTGTACGGTTTAGGTAGAAGAAGAGTTGCGCCGCCTCGCTGGTGTCCGCGCGGCCTTCGCGGATGAGGCGGTTAAATCGCTCCCGGTGCTCGTAGTACAGGGTTGCGTCGTTGCGCATGGGCAGGGTGAAGGTTAGGCCGGCTTTCACCCAGCGGTAGAAGTTGATCAGATGAGGATTGATATCGTTTAAGAGCGCCCGGTGCGGCCTCAATCCCAGAGTCACGGCCAAACCGCCGCACATGGGTTCAACGAGGCGGCGGTGCGAATGGCGTCGCCAGATGGGGACCAGCTCTGGCACCAGCCATCGTTTGCCCCCAGCCCACTTAAGAATGGGCTTGAGCGGTTCACGCGCTTGGGTGTTCTCCACAGAGGACGAGGACGGCGGTGCAGGTGAAAGATCGGGCGCTGAGGGAAACGTTGACTGATTGCAAGAGAGTTCGGTGGTACCAGGGTTTGTCACAGGGTGATTGGCAGCCATGCGGGCTCATTTCCCTGGCTGATGGGAATTCCCCTGCTGCTCCGCGGTCTTGGCCGTGACCACAAGACTTTCTCACATACGCGGCTCCGGTGGTCGGTGATGGCTTAATCTGTCTGTAAAAAGCGAGTGGTCTGGACTACCATCGGTGGTAGGAGAAAAACCCGAAAGGGACACACCGAGGAGGCCCAGACCT
>NICF_comb_assmDRAFT_10000859_pt1 | contig 25075 bp, 26 predicted proteins | sample NewIslPassag4_SG_FD_11279 | JGI IMG/M metagenome (IMG submission 11279) | reverse complement strand
TCAATCGAGGCGGGAAGCGCGACGCCGTCCACCTCGATGTTGGTCGCCGTCGCCTTGCGAACCGGACGCCAGCCGAGCTCTATAGCGACACTCTTGATGTGCTGATAGACCTCGCGATTCACTGGGTCGCCCAGCACCGCTCTGATGAACCGCCACTTGTTGAACGTGCCCATTTCGCACGAGCCGTGAAAGCAGTTTCCAAGGCCCGTGTCGCGGTTGATGTAGACCTTCCACTTACTGCCGCCGCACGATGGACAGGTCCTCACATTGAGCTGGGGGCCACTCGAGCCGTGACGATGCCGGTACTCGATCCCCATGTAATCGAGATACGACTCCATATCGAGTCGCTCAAGGATCTCGTCCAGCTCGCGCATCGGGCTACTCCCTCCCGATGACTTTCGCGATAAACTTCGCCCTATCCAGTGCCGATTTGACTCGCAGACTCATGCCGTCTTCCTGGTTACGGCTCGCTGCGAAATAGAGCCTGCGCTCGTTGCACGCCTTCTCATCCTCGGTGGCGTTGATCGAGATAACCAGGTCGGCCGTGCGGATCTTGTTAATGTCCTCACCAACGTGCTCCATGCGGGCAACCGCAGCCTTGATACCCTCGCGGTTGATCTGCGTTGCTGTGAGCACCGCCGCGTTCTCGGTCTGAGCGATGGCGCGAAGGTCAATGTAGATCGACCGCAGGTTCTCCTGCAGGCTGTCCGTCCGAAAGTTCGGAGCCATCAGGTCGGCGTAATCCACAACGATCAGGTCGAACGTGAGCCCTTCGCTCTTGTAGCGGGAGAGCAACCGCGAGATACCCCTGGGTTGCAGCGTGCCGCTCGGGAACTCGTGAATGACGAGCCGCCCTATCTTCCCCGAGGCAGCCAGATCCGCGATCCGCTTCTCGACGTCCGTCGCACGCATCCCGAGCTCGCTCATTGTGACCTCGCTCAAGTTCGCGTCCAGTCGATCCTCGTAGATTTCCGCCGACACCTCGAGGGTCAGGCACAGAACGTTGTAGCCCGCGAGAGCCGCAGCCTGACTGTGATCGATCAGTGCCATCGTCTTGCCCGATTTGGGGCCGCCCATGTAGAGCGAAAGCTCCTTTCTACCCCACCCTCCCTGGTAGAGCATGGCGTCGAGCTCCATGATGCCGGTCGTGATGCCGTTCTTCGTGATACGACCGGCGAGCAGATCCTCCCTGCGCTTGCGTCGCACCGACGCTCGGGCGAAGAAGTCGTAGGCATCGAGCGCGTCCTGAGCCCCGACCTCGTTCGCGCTCTTGATCAGCCGCTCGACCTCATCGAACTTGCCTTTCTCGAGCAGATCGACCGACTTCAGGATCGCGCTCTTCAACGCCTGGTGCCGGGCGAAGGTCGCGATCTGGTTGATGATGTACTCACGATCCGAGATCGTGAGTTCCGACAACTCCTTGAGCTTACCGGGGATATCCGGCACCAGCTCCTTGCGAATGAGCTTCTTGGCAACTGCTTCCTTAAGAACCTCGGTAACGACTGCCCTGTTCTTTGGAACGGCGTGGTACTTCCCGTAATAACCGAGAAACGCCGCAGCGATTCCAGCCTCGAGCTCGTTCGTAAAGTATTCGGGCTTGATCAGCCCATCCGTGCGGGCGAGGAAGTCCGCGTCGCGGCAGATCAGTGCCACGACGGTGGTTTGGAACTCCTCATCGAAACTGAATTTGTCCTCTGCCTCAACCATTCAGTTTCTTGAGAGTGAAGCTCTCGATGGCGTGCTTGAAGATGATCCGCTGCTGTGGATTCGCCGTGTCGTAATTCTCGATGACCGTGATCGTGAAGCGGTCGGACTCCTTAAGAAGCCCACACACCATTGCGCCGTTCAGTAGGTTAATCACGATCATTGCCCGCTGGCTGAGCGCCTCAATCAGAGCGTCATGCCCTTCCTTGCGACGAGCAGCCTTGACCGGCTTGTGAATCTCGCGCTCGCGCGCGAAAACCCGCGCTGTTCCCCGTTGGGGGAGCCCCAGTGTTTTGCGAACTTCCATTGCGACTCCGAAGTATGTCAGTGCTTACTGATTTTTGTTCCCAAAACTCGATCTGTCAGTTCGTCTCCGAAGAAACGCCTCACAGTCGACTCCGAAAGCAGCCCCGTCGTGTTCAGGTGATAATCCAGTGCATGCTGTGGGTTCTTGCGACGGGCAATCTGCTTGCAGAGAGCCTCTTCCCACTCGTCCTGGTAGTAGCTCCGCGCCTCACCCCTTCCCCGATAGATTGGGTCCTCCGGGAGCTGGATCGTCGCCTCGTTGATCTCCAACCAGGCGAGGAGCACACGAGTCGTGAGCGCCGAGTTCGTCAGGTCCTCCGGACGGGCCAGGTACTCCCAGTCTAGATACTCGGAAGCGTCGAGTGCGATACGGCAGTAAAAATCGTAGCGAATGCCATATTCATCCGCCAGTCGCCTGCCCTTCCATAGCCCGATCGCCTTGACCGACGCCTCGCGCATCGGATCCGGCGTTCTGAATACCCTGAGCTTTCGCGCCTTCGAGCTCTCGAGCCGCTTCTGAATGACCCGGCGATACGCCCTCTCATACTCGGATGCGAACAGGTAGGTCGCTCGCATCGGGTGCATGTGACGGTAGTCCCACCACTTCGTCCTGTAGAGCTTGGGCTCGCCTTTCTGAAGCTCAGGTGGGATGACCTCGATGGTCACGAGATCGAGTTGCCGATCGCTCAGATTCCTTCCGTAGAAATCTCTCTGCATCGCAGCATCATTATAGTATGCGCTGCACTCTTTTCACTGGTCCAGGGGCGGGTGCTGGTTCAGAATACGCCTGAACGATCCGCTGAACGAGTCCCGAGCGCACGATGTCTTCGGGGCCGAACTGAACAACCTCGACACCGCGCACGTCGCGAAGCCTCGTCACCGCATCCGCAAGTCCATCTGCGCCCGGAAGGTCGACCTGCTCGAGATCGCCATTGACGATAACACGCGACCGTTCCCCGATGCGGGTCAGGAACATCTTCATCTGCATCTTGGTCGCGTTCTGTGCCTCATCGAAGATCACGAAGGCGTGATCGAAGGTATAGCCACGCATGTAGGCGAGCGGGACGACCTCGATGACCTTCTTCCTCATGAGATACTCCGCGAATCCCTCGCCGAGCCGTTTGACAAATACGTGCCACACAGGCTGGAAATAGGGATCGAACTTCTCCTGAAGGGTGCCTGGGAGAAATCCCAGCCTCTCGCCCACTTCAATTACGGGCCGCGTGACAATGACCTTACTGATCTTCCGCGCCGCGATCGCGTCAGCCGCAAGTGATGCGGCGATAAATGTCTTGCCTGTTCCCGCCGGACCAAGCCCGAACACCAGAGGATTCTGAGCGATGGCTTCGATGTAGTGCGCCTGATTCGATGTCCTTGGTTTAAGGGGAGGTAGCTGCTCTTCGAGTGATCCGCCCTTCTCAAACGCCTCAATCTGCTGGTCGATCTCCTGCCGCTTCTTGCGCTTTGCCATTCTCCGCTCGCATTTCAGTGGCGCTGCACTGCACCATTATACCTCAGCGCTGACTTAGTTACCGGCCCGGCCAAACGCTCTCGAGACCCGCACCCTCCTCTTTCGTCCGCTCGTAGTACTTGCCACCCACCACAGCGAAGTCGGTGATCTGCACGTATTCCATCGCCGTTGATTTTGTCTCCACGTTACAGTGCGCGATCAGGAAGCCATTGCCCCATCGCTCACCTTCGCAGTAATCGGCCTGACGACGATGCCCCGCACCCAACTGATGCCATTCGTAGCTGCCGTAGATGCGATTGTATTCCTGCCAGACGACATGCTTGTGGTGATGCCCGTGCCAGCCTGGCTGGGCGAATGAGCGGCCATGCGGGAAGTGATGCGCGAGGAACACGTCCCAGTAGACCTTGTAGTTCTTGGCGAGCTCCTTCTGGACTTCCATCTTGCTGACGGCCGCCAGATCAGAGCGGGCGATGTAGTTGATCTGGAACTTGTCTAGACCCAGAAGCTTCGAGACCGTCCAGCCGTGAAGATCCGACAGCACCACCTGCATCGCGGGCGTCGCATCCGCTAGGAGCTGAAGCATGCGATGCTCGTGATTGCCCTCGATGAGATCGATCTGCGCGTCCGGGCAAGCCTCACGAAGCGGTCCAAGGATGTGATCCCACACGAAGCGGATACGCCCAACGACGTCCCACTCTCGAGGATCGACGTGATACTTACCGAACTCCGGGAGGTCAAAGATGTCGCCGTTAAGGCAGATCACATCGGGTTGAATCCGCCTGCAGGTGTCGATGAACACCCGCAGGTAGAACCTGTCCACCTCGATGTCGTGCATGTCGCTGCCGACCACGATCGTGCGATACTTGCGCTTCGAGGGGCGCTCATACTTGTCCGCATATTCGGCCCGCTCGGCCGACAGAGCGCGGTAGTGATCCCGGCTCGCATGAATCGCGACCTTTTTCTCGAGCGCGTGCGCCTGTCTCGAGAGGACGATTCCCGCCTGACGCTTGAACTCATGAAAGGTACCAAAGTGCCGGTTCCAGACGCTCTCGGCGATCTTCGAGTGAACGCGGAAGAAGTTCCGCGTGATCACCTTGTCGGGGTAAGCCGCCGCGATTTCCCGCAGATGGTCGATGCACTGCTGCGCCGTCCAGGGCTCGCGAATCTTGGTAGTATCCTCGGACATGGGAATGTCCGAGCGAACGTAGAGGAGTCGCTTCTTCTCGTTCAAACCGGCACCTACCTATCGCCTGCGTCGAAGATTCCGCTGCACGGTCTCCGTGAAGTCGATCAACGCCTCGCACTGATTGGCGAGCTCGTTGTACATCTCCGCTAGTCTTCGGTTGTCCTCGATAAGGGCGTCTCGGGTAATCGTGGAAGGGGCTTGGGCCTCTTCGTGAGATGCTCTGGCGGTGGCGGACACAGAATCCGCAGTTGCTCCTCTGTCACGCGCTGCGTTGAGCACGCGCACAGCGCCAACAGGCACGTTACAGAAAGGATCCTTTTCAGGTTCCGCATACTTCGGAAGCTCCGCTTTCGCAACTGTGTTGGCCTCAATGCGCTTCTCCTCGGCCTCGAGGTGCTTTTCCTCGATCTTGCGCGTCGCCTCTTGAATCCGAACGACGCGCACGATCACGTCCTTCTGAGACTTTTGTTCCGCGAGCGCATCGAGTCGCTTGTGTACCCGATACGCCACGAAAGCGCCCAGAGCGAACGAAATCAGTAGCCCGTAGATGACGAACCGGGCCGAGAATGTCTTGGTGAACTCCCAACCCAGCACGCCTAGCAATCCGGGTGCTTTCTACCCTGAACGAGCTCGTCCGTTGGGGTGAAGATGCTGTTGAGCTTGTAACCCGCCAGATAGAAGGTCGCGATCGTCTGGAAGTTCGCCGTGAGCGCATCCGCCGTGACCATCGGGAAGATCACGGAGGTGAGCACCACGAGCGAACCCATGATGGCCCGAGCGTGCACCTTTCCATACTCGAAGAACCCGAGCTTCGTCTCGTTCTTGCAGTACCGCTTGAACCAATTCGCCATCGTGCCGAGCACGCCCGCCACCATGAGCGACAGGAACGGATAGGAGGCGAAGAACGCCTCGATGTACTCGATGTCCGTCATACCTGGTGAATCCCTCTAACCCACACAGTCTTTTTGAAGCCCAGCGGGCCGTATTCGTAGTAACTGGTCAGCTTTTCTTCGCGCGGCGCGGTCTCGCCGAGACCGAGGTGTACCCAGCTTCCATACTCGTTGATCACCTGGTCATAGCCCTTACAGTTCGCCACGATGAAATTGGCGAGCTCGAACGAGCTCAGGCTGGGCACGCGAATGTCGGCCGCAAGCCCGCGCATGTGCGCCGACGTCTTGGAGGATCCTGGGATTGCAGCATTGAGCGCCGGAGAGCGGTAGCCCGAGGTGACAATGATGATCGCCTTCGGATTCCACTTCTCCCGCAGCTTCGAGCGCAGCGCCTCGAGATACCAGGACAGGCGCTTCAGGTTCTCGAGCTCCTGCGGTCCCGGAATGTTCTTGATGCCGAGCCGCGCTGCGGTGTCCGAGCGAATCAGCTCGTCATAGGTGATGTGCGGGGCGAATGTCGAATACCCTGGCGCCTCCTTCGTCTGCGACATACGTCACCCATGACTGATTATTGCACCGGCTTTACAGTGCCGAAGTACCCGATCGCACGCCCGTTCATGTCCGACATCTTCACCGAGCGTGCGATCACTCTCTTCTCTTCGCCATCGGGTGTGACCGCCGTGTACTCCGACTCGAACTCGCGCTCTTCCGCGATCGCCTGAGCCCACTCGCGGTCGACCCGCTCTCGGTCCTCGGCCGCCACGGAGTTGATCCAGCCATAACCCAAGAGCTCCTGCGGCGTGCGGCCAACAAGGCGACAGTAGGTGCGATTGACGTGTGTGCACCGACCGCTGGCATCCGCCTCGAAGATGCCGTGCTCGGCATCCGCAACCATCGCTCGCTGTCGCTGGTCCTGAATGAGTATCATCGCCTCCACGCGATTGATGACGTCGCGCATGCTCGATCCGCCATTGGGGCGGACCTCTTTCTGGATCTCCTCTAGCCTCTTGTTCAGTTGCTCCAACAGCTTTCGAGTACCGAACATCGAATCGAAGATCCTCTTTACATAAGGCTTGAGAATCTGCCCGAGCTTGTATATCGAGATCAGACCACCCGCGACGCCGCCAGCCGTGAGAATCAGGCTGCTCAGTGACTGCTCCACTCCTCAACTCCGGCCAGGGCCGACACGATTCGGGTATTCTACCATATTCCCTCACCAGTGACTTATGTTCCGGGTCGTGACTTTTCCCGTTCTTCCTTGGCCTGCCGGATGAAGTACCGCAGGACGAGCAGCATCGACCGCAGAAGCCCACGCAGCCTCGAGGGGTCCAGCATGTTCTGCGCTAGCCACTTGTCGATCTCGGCCGTGCTGGCGTTCTCCAGAACCGCCCACATGGGGTCCTGGAAGACCGAGTTCATTTCCCGCACCTCGGGCTTCGCCCGCACCTCTATCGTTTTCATACCGTCACCAACTGCGCGAATGGCAACTGCGGGAACTGCTCCACCTCCACGAGATACTTCCCCTTATCCGGGAAGCTGAGAACGACCGTCCCACCCTCGTCGTCGTTCTCCACCTCGAGCTCGGCATCTCCCGTAACCCGGATCTGCGCGCCGCTCATGACACCCGTCAGCGTGATTAGTCCACCCTCCTGCGACAGGACGACGGTGCTCACTGGACGCTCGACCACGACTGGGTTCTCGGGATCCGAGAGATCGACGTAGTGTGTGTCCGTCATTCCCTTTCCCTGCACAACGGGTATCCCATCGTGCACCTGAAGCGGAAGCTCATCCTCCCGGCAAAACCCCCAACGAAGGATTCTCCCCGTTGGCTCGTATGCGACGTAATCAATCATCGCACTCACTTCTTGAGCTCCACAGCAACGACCACAGCCCGCGTTACCTGCCAGTTACCCGAAGCGCCAGGCATGTAGACATAGGGACGGTAGGTATAGGTTCCCGCAGGCACGTTATCCACCACGCCATACAGCTCGCCGTCAAACATCTTACCCAGCCAGTTGCTGACGTCGATCGAATTATGCGCAACTGAATCGATAGTCGTATTGCCACCACCGTCGATCCGATAAAGCAGTACCACAAGACCCGCCGGGGTCGTGTTCGTAAGGTGACTGACCCTTATTCCCCACATCACAAGCACCGGGCGACCCGACGTCGTGATCGTCGCGATAGCGTTTGTCGCCGCGAGCGTGCCATTAGTGCCGCCCGAGAGGTTCTGTATCGCGTTGCTGAACGACCCTCGGATTGCCGTGACCGCCTCGTTGAGAATCTTCTCGGTAACGATCGCATCGTTGGCGATCTTGATGGAGTTGACCTGCAGATCACCAATCTTCGCGCTCGTGATCTGGCCGTCCGCGATCTTCGCGGTCGTGATCTGTGCGTTACCGATCTTCGCGCCGGTGATGATGCCGTCCGCGATCTGAGCGGACTGTGTGATCAGCGTCGTCGTCGCAAGGTGCGCCGAAGTGATCGCTCCCGCCTGGATGCGATCGCCGGTGATCGTCCCCGCCGCAATCCTGTTGCCGTTCAGCGTATTGACCGCGATGTGGTTGCTGTTGATCGCGTTGGCCGCAATCTCGTTTGCACCAACCGCACCCGCAGCAATCTTCCCCGCCGTGATAGCGCCTGCGGCGACCTTATCCGCAGTGATCGCCTGAGCGCCAATCTTGTTGGTAACGATCGCACCATCCGCAATCAGCGTGGTGCCGATCATTTCCTCGAGGCGAACATCCTGCGCCTCCATGTACCCTGCGGTGCCGTTGTAATTGAGGATGACACCGACAGCCATCGTTCGCGCGTTCGATGGGAATGGCCTGACAGTGCCGGATCCGAACTCTCCCATGTACTCCGCGAACGTGCCTGACGGCGGAACGACGGCGCTCGCTGCATAGAACCACATCGTTCCATCGCCAGAGATGTTGTTGCCCGAGACGTCGAAAAGTGCAGCGACAAGATAGAACGTGCCGTTGCCACCAACGTTACGTGCACGGGCGCGCACCCGATAACGTTTGTTTGGATCAAACGGCACCCGCCGAGACGTCACCCACCAGACACTATTTGACGCACTCCTCAGGCACGTCGTTCCAGCCACGCCGTCGCTGATAGTCGCAATGGTTCCGCCGCCACCCCATGTCACCCACGCACTCAGATCAGAACACGCCGGGTCGTCATTGAGTGCAGCGCCGCGACCAGTAACTGCCAGCTTCTCGGTTGTGATCGCACCAGCCGCGATATGCGACGCCTGAATCGCACCTGCAGCGATCTTTCCGGCCGTGATCGCCCCGGCGACGACTTTTTCCGTTGTAACTGCGTTATCCGCAATCTGCGTCGTGCCTACTGTACCAGGCAGAATCTCATCGGGTCTCGGCGCATAAGCGGTAAGCACCTCACCCGCCTCGAGCTGCACACCGTCGACCTCAAACCACTGTCCGACCCCGTTGATGCCGCGAACGAATACCCTTACCCACGCGACATTCGTGCCCGGCGTGAACTTTACGGAGAGTCGCTGCGTGCTCTGATCGCCAGCGGCGAGTGAACTATAATAGTCTGCAATCTGCGTTCCGCTTCCGTTGTAGGCGCGCGCCACCAATCGCACCCTGTTGGATGCGTTCGTGCGCACATAAGCTGAGACAACATAGGGCTGACCCGGCACAACACGATGATTGCCGTCGATCTGAAGAGCAGAGTCGTTCGCGTTCGATGCGCCCGTGATCTGAACGCGCACCGCATAGTTTCCAAGCGGTGCTATGGCCGACACTCGAGAAATGGCGTAGGTGCGCGACCCATCCCCCGTATCGCTAACCCAGAGCAACCAGTCATCCGGCAGATTGTTGGCCCCGTTCGACCACGCCTCCGCACCGCTGTTCGGAAGAAGATTGCCCCCACCGATGTTGACATTCATCTTCGCGGCGGTAATCGCCGCGTCGGCGATCATGTCACCGGTTATGGTTCCAGGCAGCAGTTCGGATGCCGCAGGCGCATAGGCCGTTGCAATCTCACCCTCCTCGAACTGGATGGCGTCGACATCAATATAGCCCAGCGTCGTGTCATTCGCGTTCGGGCGCACGAGCGAAAGACCGATACGCCCAAACACAGCTCCGGGAGGCGCGGTGAATCCACCAGAGACATACCGTTCCCAGGCGTCCGTTGCACTGAACGTGTGCGTATCGCCGTCGTGCGCCGCGAATTGGGTTCTGTTGATGTCATACCACATCACGCGCAGTCGCGCTCGATACGCAAGGGTCGAGGTGCGCAGGTAGCATGAAGCCACATACTTGCGCCCCTCCACCACCGGGAAGATGGTATCGGTGTGATGATACCGTGAATGTGACGACTGGCTCGTGGGCGGCGCGACTGCCGTGACCGCAAAGCGCGCAAATCGCCTGCCGTGCGGGGTAGGCGTGCCCTCCACCACCTCCCACGTCGTCGTGATACCAGTGCCGATGCCGGTCTGCGTCCAGTAAAGCGGCGTCGAACCCGATGCCGCCTCGAAGCTCGAGTTCGGAACGAGATTCCCGCCACCGATTGAGACGTTGAGCTTACTAGCGGTAACTGCACCGTCCCCGATCTGACTGGACGAAATCTGCCCGACGATATCGACAGCCGGAACTTCCGCCGTCCACTTGGAACCGTCATAGCGGTAGAGCTTGTTGTCTACCGTCCAGTAGACCATCCGACCCTCGAACAGGTCAGTCGTCGGAAGTGTTTCGCCGGACCAGATTTCGTAGCCCACCTTCACCTTGGTGACGGTGAAGACCTTCTGGTACTGCCGACCCTTGTAAACGGCCGTGATAGTCAGCGTGCCGCTGTCCGTCGTCAGATTGGTAACGCGGTAGAACCCCTTCTGCTGACCGGGAACGGGCGTGTTCGCCGCGTTATTGATCGTACCCGTAAGACCTGGGCTCGCCGTCGCGCTCAACGACGCGGACGCCGTGACGTCCTCATCACCCTCGAAGACCCGGGCGATACCCTGTGCCTCCGCATAGCTCGGTGCGGAGCCGTTCGCATACGCGATAACCGCCGCAATGTACTTGGAGAGCTCGAGCGTGACAGCGGGTGCGCCATCCTGTCCGTCCTCACCAGCCGCGCCGACTGGCCCGAACCGAACGTTCGTGATCTTCGTGCCGGGATCGGCGAACGAGGAGTCGAGGTGCAGAGAAAGATTCGGCGGTGCGCTTGCCGAGTACACCTCATTCCCGTTGTGCAGATAACGGATGCGGCGGTTATCGTAGATGACCGTGAACTGATCGCCCGGCACCCAGTTGCCAACACCCGATGCGCCGTGCTGATTGACGCCATCGTGATAGACGAACAGCACGCCGTCGTTACGCGGATAGATCGCGTAGTCGATGGTATCGAAACTCTGGCTCTCGAGCGGATCCTGGGTAAGACCCACCATCACCCGCCCGTTCGCATCCGGGCGCGAGAACGAGACGAACGCACCACTCTGGAAGCTCTCGACCGAGAAGCAATCGCTGTCCCAATTCGTCGCGCCCCCGACCTTCTCGATTGTCGTGGTGGTCGCGTAGCAGTTGCCGCGCGCGGTCAATCCGAACTGCCCCGCACCCGTCATGCCGCTCTGCAGACGGACAATGGTGATCTCGTCGTAGAGCGTTCCGGCCGTCACGCGCACCTTCACCCGGTTGCGCAAGCCGAAGTTCTCAATCGTGAGCTGCGCCGTATCGCCGGATACGTTACTCAGCGGTGGCGGAGTAATCGGGTTGTCGTTTTCATCGAAGACGGTCCACGTCGGCAGGATCGGCAGGTTCTGCCGATGCGCCTGGAAGTTAATTGTCTGCTGTGCGGGAGAAGGTGTCGGCGTCCCCGTGCTATTGTCGTAGGTGAAGACCTGCGAGCTCGCCGTGAGCGTGATGACCGCCGAAGCAGGGCCCGCTGATCCCGCCCTCGAGACGGAGATACTGAACACCTTGTCGAAGCTGACACCGTTGTAAGTCGCCCGCAGAACGAGCGACGCGGTATCCGCCGTGACTTCAGTGACCTGATAGTACCCCGCAGTGTCGATCGTGCCCTGGCAGTTGACCTGACTCTGGACCGAGAACGTCGCCAGACCGCTGACGTCGATGCCGCCGTCGTAGACCTTGAAGTAACCGTTCGCATCGGCGTAGCCGGTGATCACCCCCGAGGAGTCCGCCGCGAGCGTATGCGCCTCATTCGTGAGGAACACGACGACGTTCGCAGGCGCGGCCGGGCTCGCCGAGATCGGATTCGGGCGCACCCACCCGCTCGCGTTGTCGGACCAGTCGAGCGAACGCAGCCAGTAGTAGTACTGGAGCGCCGGATTGGTCGCGAGCGAGTCCGTCCACTTGATGGCGTTCTTATCCGTGATCTGAACGGTGACGGCCTGCTCGAAGTCATTGACCGTCGCTCGGCGGATCTCGATACCCCGAAAGTCCCCGTCGTCCGGGTTCTCCCAGCCGAGCGTCAGGCCGCCCTGCCCCTGAATGAGTGTGACATTGGTCGGCGGATCGGGAGCAATCTGATCGCCGCCGGTTGTAATCGTGACGGTCGGAGCCGACGACTTCAGCGCAACGCGCCCGTCTCGAGCGTGGGTGACGACCTGAAACTTCAGCGTCTGCCCAAGGATCGCCTCGTAGCGATAACTCGTGCGCGAACCGCGCACCTGAGCAACAAGCTCATATGGCCCATTGTCGATCGACAGGAAGATGTCAACGCCGTCGTATTCCGGGAAGTTAATAGGCGCTCGCCAGGACAGGTCCACCACCGGGCGGAAGATGTCCCCGATGACGGCCTTGGCCTCCGCAGCCGCAAGATGCGTGACGTGCGGAACCGCCTGGGTGTAATCGCTCGGCGGCTGCACCACCCCGCCGATATTGCTCGTCCAGTCGTAGACCGCAGGGTTGTACTCGATACAGGTGATCTTGCGAGTGAGGTCGCTTGTATCACCGTCGATCGAAATGATTCGCCATTCCTTCGTGACGGTCTGGACGGGACCGACCATGAAGTTTGCGAACTGCGGCGGAGCCTCCGGCAGCGAGGTATCGAGCGTGAGCTGCGTGTGCTCGCCGGGACCGTTCGTGACGGTGCGCATCTCGATGGCATCGGTCTGGAAGAGCTGGTAGTTCGCACCTGGCGAAATACCCGCTGCATCCTCGACCGTGACACCCGTCATCGTCGTGCCGGTGATGCGCAGATCCTTGCCCGCAACCTGGATACGATCGACGTTCGTCTCGCCCGTGTACCCGTTGAGCGTCAGGTGATTGCCCACGACGGAGGCGACCGTGCCACTTACGCGCACGAGGGCGCTGTAGTGCACGAGCGCCTTGTATGTCACGCCTGACTGAAGCGTTACCGGACGATCAAGCCGGAGCACCGTCGTCGTGGATCCAGCCTCGAGACGCCCGCCGACAGCCCAGTTCGGCTGATCGTGCTGCACGAGCACGACATCGCCCACCGTGCAGGCGATGGCTTCGATCGGCGCACGGAAGGAAATCGTGCTGCGCAGGTACTTGTTCAGCTTGAGCTGGAAGATCGCCTCTTCCGTCGCCCGCTCCGCCGTCGTGATGCCATAGAGCGTGACGTGCGCCGTGTTCTGAGGGGCACCCGCCGCAACAGAGTCGTCGTAGACCTTGATGGTCCGCTTCTTGTTGCGATCCTCCTCGTCGAAGTAGCTGACCTCGATCTCGTTGGCGATCGACCCACTACCGAGCCACTGCTGGCTGAAAGACCCTTTGATGATGTTCCCGACAGTGAACATCATGCTCGGGCTCGTCGGTTTCTCGACAGCCACCGAGTATTTCGTCCCGATGTTGACGGGACGTGCGTGGCCCGCTCTGTAGACGTGCTGAAGCTGATCCCAGATGTTGTCGCGCTGATCGAAAACACCCCTGAACGTGAGCCCCTGAGTGCGGCAGTACTCGCCCCACTCCTTCCACCTGTCCATGTCGAAGCGGCTCTCGGGGATACCCGCGCCATATCGAGTGTGCGTCAGGGCGTCAAACGCCACCCACGCCGGGTTGTCACTCGGCTGATCCGTCACCCACTGGCCGTTCTCCCAGACAGGGATGATGCGACCGTGGTTGATGAACGTGACGTTCGGAATGGAACTGAGCTGGTCATCGAGGCGAATACGGAGACCGAGAAGCGCCGTGTGCCGGTATGCGACCCGATCCTCCACGATCTCCACGAAGTCGACCCACTGCACGCGATCGATCTTCGTGTTGCTGACCGTCTCCGCGTTCTTGCGGCGCACCCGCACCTCATACTTGCCCTGCGGAAGCTGCGGACTGAGGATGCTCCAGCGATACGGACTGAGTTGCGTGTGCGTGACCGAGAGTCCTGCCAGGTAAACGGGCTGCTGAATCTCGATACCGACGAACCGGCCGTCCTGATCCTTGATCTGGCGAGTCAGAGGATCGACCGTATGTCCAGGATCGAGCTCGGTGACACGGCGCTCTGGCTGAATCAGAACACCACGCTCGCGCACCTCGTAGTAGAGGTAGAGTGGCGTGTAGCCACCTGTCATGCCCTGATTGGTGAGCGAGATCCACTCCCCGCCGCTCCCCAGTGGGCGATACTGGACCTCGAGCTCAACCGTCACCGGATGCTGACGACCCTTCTTGTCGTATTCGACCAGACCAGAGGGCGCTACGAAATCGAGCCGGAAACGGTCGATGTCGTTCGTGACGGTGTGAGTCACGAAACTGGTATCGAGCACAACACCCTTGTTGACGGGCGTCAGAGTGCGATTGAACCAGCCGATGGGTTCCTGGTCGGCCGTTCCGAGCCGTATCTCGTAGGTAACATCCTCGAAATTGGAGATCGGCTGCTCGTTGATCTCGATGTCGCTGATACCCGCAATAGGCCCCTCGCCAGCGTTGATCAGCATGTAGAGGTACTGATGCTCGCCGACGTTCTCGACGTGCATGGCGATGAGGTTTCCAGCCATGCGGAACCGGCCATAGCACACCGGGACCTGAATGCCTTCCTGCGCGACGAGCTTTGCACCATCGAGACCGTAGCTCGGAGAGCTTTCCATGCTCTCGAGCGAAGGGAGCTGTGGCGGCAAGAGTGCGTTGATAAGGAGCGCACCGGCCGCCGTAACGGATGCCGCAACGGCCCAATACCCGAAGCTTCCCGCCTCAAAGAGCGTGCTCGCCCACCACTGACCTGCGGCGAACGCAGCGATGACCAACACGATGCGCAGGACACTCTTGACGTCCTCGCCATCGGCCGGTACCGGCATCACGACGACGGTGTGACCGCCAGGGACGAGCTCCGTCGCATACTGCTCGGGCAGGATGATCTTTCCCGAGACGCTGACGACCGTCGTCTCGGTGAGCGGAATGCCTTCGATCGCTTCCGCGACCGTGAGCCCCTCGTGCCAGTCGATGATTCGCTTGGTGTGCTTGTGCGGCTCGAACGGGTTCTCGACGTGCAGCACGAGCACCCGCGTAGGATCACCTACCGGCCGAAACGGATACTGGTTTTCATCCTGCGTAGTCATAGAACCCGATCGCCCTTGGCCTCCAGATGGAGAAGTACTCGATGCACACCCCGCCAGAACGTTCCCAGACGTGGATCATTCGCCCATGCGGCAGAAGGAAGCCGACGTGCATGGACTTTGCAAGCTTCATCATCGCGACCACGCCGGGCCTTTCCTCTACCTCCTGCCACATCACCCGCCCCGACAGCATCGCTGCGACGATCTCACCACTCGTCGTGGGTGAATGATAATCCGGCACCTCCTTCCCCATGCGGCGGTACATTTCACGCACGAGCCCGTAGCAGTCATAACAATCCGGGCCGCGACCGCCATACTTGAATGGCCTTCCGATGAGGTCGCGCGTGAGCGCCTCAACGTCCATATCGAATACCCCTCGAGACCAGTCCAGGAAAGCCGCCGAAGTTCACAGTGTTGCCGTGCGCCGCGCAGCCGTTCGGACCCTGTAGCGTCAGATCACAGGTGGGCAGCGACCCGTTGTATCCACACTCGGCACTCTTGTACCGCCAGGCGCAACGATCCCGCATCTGCGTGCGGCGCGGGAAAATCTTGCGAAGCGAGGACTCAACGCCGATCTTCAGCGTGATCTGAAAGTCATTCGCGGAAGACTCGAGGAGCTCAAACGTCTCCTCGATCTCGGGCGAACCATTGAGGTTCGCCGAGTTGACGATCCGCATGATCAGAATGGAGCCCGCCGCGCCGCCGAACTCGTTGAGCTTGTTCATGAGAACCTTCTGGAAGTCCATCGCGCGCAGCGTGAGCTCCGGGAGCGCACCTGCTTCCTCCTTGAGCTCGAGGTCGAACGGAAACGGCACGTAGGTCTCGTTCTGGAAAACGACCGGCTCGTTGTTGTTCGCCACGAAGATTGTCTCCACGAACTGTCCGGTGTGCGCGTTCATCACCTGAATCTCCATCAGGACGAGAAACGCATTGCCGGATGCGAGCTTGTTCTTCTCGAGAACCGTGTTGACAGACAGTGCCTTGTTAGGCATTACACCTGCTCCAACTGAACGTCAGCCACGGTCCAGAGCCGCATCAGACCGCGACCGACATACTTGGCTTTCAGTTCCGTCCCAGGTTTGAACCGCACCGTGTACACCACGCCCGACACCGGGTGCTGGTAGGTAAAGGGCTCCGAACTGCCCTTCTTCGCATTCCAGAAGTCAAAGAGCACCTGCTTCTCGGCGTCCGTCAGCTCCGTGAACCCCGTAACGAACACCCTGCGCGGCGGCCGTGTGAATCGGGGCCTCGTGATCGTGTAGCCACCGTCCGTCTCAGCGGCCATCGCCGGGTTCTGCCCGATCTCCTGGAAGTACTGTGAATCCTCCTTGCCCTGTACCAGGGGTGGTGGAAAGTCTGCCATAAGTCACCCGTTAGTTACTATCTTACCGCAGCGCGAAGCCCGTCGCGAAACGGGCCAGGCTGCGTGGCAGCCTTGAGCACGACGTCCAGCACGAAGTTCTTGCCGTCAAAGCGCATCTGACCCTTCTCGGCCGACACGTCCTGGCCCGACTGATTGATGACGTTCACCTCGACATTCGGTGCCTGGGTCGTCGTCATGCCGCCCTTGATCGTCACCGGGATCGTCCGACCATCCGGCAGCGGAACGAACGCTTCCGGCTTGTCACCCTCGCCATAGACCGCAATCTGAGGACGATTCGCGATACCGCCACTCGCATACCGACGCAGCAGCGCCGGACCGTTCGGGGTCATGACCCCGCCCTTGCGGAACGACGGGACAATTCGCTCGATAGGCCCGAGGGCATCGAGCACGTTCGCATTGGTCTGCGCGGCGATTCCCGAGAAGTTGCCCCCGCCGAAGAAGCCGCCGACCGCCGAGGTGATGAGCCCCGCGATCATCTTCTGAAGCTGGATCTTCAGAAGGTCGCGCAGAATCTGACGAACCAGACTTCCCCACTGGAGCTTGCCGGTCTCGACCCACTCGACCCACGCATCCGTCGCGCTCTCGAGCACGCCTGTAATGGCCTCCTCGATGCGCGTCGTAGCATCCAGCCACTCCTGCAGCATTCGATTCAGCGGTTGCTGCGACTCAAAGAGTCGCCAGCGCGCCTGAACGTTCTGCTCGAACTGGTTCAGGAGCTCTGCTGCATGAGCACGCCCAATCTTCGATTTCTGCAGGTTGAGCTCAATCCACGCCTGTAGCGCTTCACGCTCTGCGACAATCTCGGCCGCAAGCCGCTGCCGAGTGTTCTGGATAAGCTCCGTTTGCAGCCTCTTATGCTCATCCTGAAGCTCGAGCAGCTTATTGCGACCTACAACCTTCGAGATATCCGCCGCAACCTTCTCAACGGCCGCATCGAACTCAGCAAGTCGATCAGGGACGTCAGCGAGCGTCGCCCGGATCCCTGCCATCGTGCGAAGGAACGTGCGCAGGCGCGCCTCGGCCGTCTCGGCAGAGCCCAACAGCATGCGGTCGTTGACCAGCGCAAGCTCTTCGGCCACCTGGCCGCCCGCACGAGCGACATGCTCCATCGCATCCTTGAAAGCGTTGTCCTGCTCCTTGATGCGCTTGAGCTGCTCCTCGAGTGCGGCGAGCTCGCGCGTCAGCCGCATGATCTCCGCCGTCTGTTCAGCGGAGGCAGGAGGACCACCCTTCTTGGCGTCGAAGTCACCGCTGCGGATGCGCTCCTCCATCTTTGCGATGTCACCATTGAAGCCGGTGATCTCGGCGCGCACCTGAGCGATCTTCTCCCGCAGGTTCTCGATCATGACCTGCGCCGGGTGCTCTTCCTGCGGCTTGGTTGGGTCGACGAAAACGTTGCCAAGCTGTGCGATGTCCGCCAGCGACTGCATGCGTGCCTTGGCTTCCTCGAGGCGATCATTGATCAGATCGATCACCTGCTGGAAGCCACCCGCAGCGCGCCGATCGCCCATGCTCAGCGCCTGGTCGCGCAGCTCCTCATACTTCGCCCGCTGTTCCGCGAATACCCTCTCAATCTCTACAAGCTGACGCTTGTCCTGTTCGGCGCGAAACTTCTTGATTTCCTCGGCGTATTGCTCCTCGGTGAGATTCTTCTTAGCGAGCATTTCCTCATGAGCCTTGAGCTCAGAGGCATAATGCGCCTGAATCTCGCTGAGCCGCTCCTGAAGCGTCGTCANAAGGTTCTGCTTCTGAGCCTCCGCTTCTCTGCGCGCACGGTTCGCGATAGCATTGTTGAGCCGCCGCTCCAACTCCTCGTATTNGCGCCGCTCCTCCGCGACCCTTTCGCGTAGATACCGAAGCTTGCTCTCGTTGTTCTTCCAGAGCGCCGAATGCTCCGCAGCGAACAGTTTTCCTTCCGCCTTGCGCAGCCGCTCCCGCTGTTCCTCGAGAGCCTTCTGAGCCACCTCGATGTCGCGCCCCGTTTCAATGCCCTCGTGCTCCTTGAGCATTTCGGTAGCGCGCTTCACCGAGTCGCCATACTTGATCCACGCGGCGATGAGCGACCCCATCACCGTAACAGTGCCGAGGATCCAGCCCACCGGGTTCGTCAAGAACAACGTGCGCAGGGCTGCAGCCAGACTCCGAACACTGAGAGTCACCGCAGCACCGGCCGCCGCGAGCGCGCCGAAGCGAGATGCCACTCGAGTGACCACCGCGACGATCTGAGCAAATCCAAGCGCCCGGAAGGCTGCGCCGAGCGTCAGTACCAGCGGCACGAGAATCCGCTTGACCGCGATGAGCCCCAGGATCGCCTTCGTCAGATCCAGGATCTCTTCGCGATACGTGAAGACCCACTTAACAAGGTTCACGATGGTGTCGACGACGCTGGTCATCGCCTGACCGAGCGCCACCGCAAAGATGCGGCTTCGCTCGGGGTCCATCGCCTCATTGAGCTCGACGAGGGCCTCACGCAGACGCTGCATCAAGCCCGCTTTTCCTACCTCCTGCTGGAAAAGCATCCAGTTCGTGCGCAGCTTGCTGAGCTGGCCCGAGAACGTCTGCATCATGTTGCGGGACGAGCCGCCGAATGCACGCTCGAACTCCGCAAAGAGCTTCTGCAGAGCCGAGCGCGCCTCGACCGTGCCAGAGGCGATCTTGTCCACGAGATCGCCCACCCGCATGTTCATGCCGCGAGCCATGAGCTGAATGGCGGTCGGGACAGCTTCACCGAGCTGCTGGCGAAGCTCTTCCATCGAGATCACACCCTTACCCGCCATCTGCTGGATCGCGATCGACGCACGATGCAGCACCTCGTCAGTTCCGCCGAACGAGGCAACTGCATCGAGCAGCGACTGAAGGCTTCCGGTCGTCGGATCCAGACCCACCGAGCGGAACTTCACCCAGGTGTCCGTGATCGCGTTGATGGCGAACGGTGCGTTCTTGGCCGTATCGATGATCGCGTTGAACTGCCGCTCTGCGTCCTGGATCTTCTCCGTGATCGTGGTCGCAGCGGAGAGGCCCCGCAGGAGGAAGTTCATGCGCTCGAGCCTGGCGTTCGTCTCGACAATGGTCCTGCCCCACTGTCCCGTAACCGCCCAGAGGTTGTGAAGCGCGGCTCGCGCAAGTCCGACCGTGATCGTCAGGTTACGGATGCGCGCACCCAGGCCCGTCAGCGCATGGTCGATACGCTGAACGTGACGATGACCGAGATTGACCTGCTGAGTGAAGTTGGTGACAGCCTGACCCGCGCGGGTCAGGTTCATGTGAAACTGACCGCTGTCGAGGTCGAGCGTGACTCTCAGCCGATTCACCGCCATTTCAGCTACCGCCCATCAGTTTCGCCAACTGTTTCAGCCGCTTAATGCCCTCCACGTCCCTATCGGGATTGGTTTCGATTACGACCGTTCCAAGCTCGCTGGACAGTTGCTCCGCAAGCTCTCGGGTCTGTGTGCTCTGTGCACCGAGCAGCAGCCGCATCTGACGGATGTCACGCTCCGCTTGCAGCTTCTGGATGTTCGATTCCAGAAGCCAGAACCGATTGATCGGCATTCGCAGAAGGTGTTCATCCGTCAGCCCATAGAACGCCATCACCCGGCAGAAGAGGAATCCGAAGTCAATTAGGACTTCGCCTCCACTGCCGGATCCGCTTCCCCCTGCCGCTTTTCCGCCTCCTTGATCGTCTCCTCCGCTCCCTGCATACCGACCTGAATCGCGAAGTCGGCGAGCGCATTGAGCTTGGCGAGCCCGAGGTTCTCAAGCTCATTCTTCGGGATCGTGGGAAACATCCGGTGCAGAACCTCGATCAGCGTGAGGATCTGCTGACCCTCATCCTCCACCTCCTCGAGCTTCTTGAGATTCTTCTGCGCCCAGATGAAGTCGGCGACGGACATTTCCTTGAGCTGGTGTTCCTGACCGTTCAGCTTGACGACGACCTCTTCAGGGGCCTTGAGCTCATCGAGGTTGAGGAAACGTGTTTTCGTCATCTCTCACTCCGCTGTAAAAGAGGGGGTCGCCCACCACAGCGACCCCCTTACTGGTTCGTCAGTCGTGACGTAGTTTCTTAGGCAGACTCGTCACCCACGATGAAGAGCACGCCCGTCTGCGCGTCCGGGTAGGCGTTGAACTCGACGTTGAATACGCGCTCCTCATCGAGCTTGTAGGCGAAACTCATCGCACCCGCCGTGCCCGCGAACGGGATGATGAAGTCCTCCGAACGGTCGGTGGCAGGCAGCGCGATCGGGTGCAGGACGAGCTTCTTGGCGATCGCCAGAAGGTCCATGCCCGTGCCATGGTACACCTCGACCTTCTTCTTACTGGCGTTCGTGCCGCCCGAAAGCGTAGAGCCGGAAAGCGTCACGCTCGCAGCCTCGGTCGCCAGAGTGAACCTGTTGCCATCCTCACCCGCGTCCTTGTAGGTGATCGTGACCACATTGTCGCTGGCCATGTAAGTCGCCACCGCGATGTCCTCGTGGACGCTGCGCGAGAGGGCGGCAGCAAGATTCGCGGCCGTCTTGTCGTCATCCAGACCGATCGCCACGTCATGCGCGCTCTGCGGCGAGCTTCGGAACGTGAACTCCACACCGTTGACGACCACCATATCGCCATCGGTGGGATTCATTGTCAGCGTGATCGTGCCCGTCGCCTTCGTTCCGTTCGAGGTGAGAATGGAGCCCGGCATGACGCGATTGATCTGCTCGATCGTGGTCTCCGCGAGCGGAGCCCGAACGACACAGTTACGTGCCAGAATGAACTCCTTGACCGGCACGTTACCGAACTGATCGATCATCGACTTATGGGTTTCGGTCGTGACTTCGACCTCCACACCACCCTTGGTCGCGCCGAAGTCGATCCCGCCATAGATCAACCGGCACGTCCCGAGCTTGACATTCTGCGTATTGATCGCCACTGCCCGACTCCTTAAGTCACGCCTGACTGACTATTATACACGGCATCGAAGTTGATCGACCACTCCAGTCGATCTCCCTCTGAAACCGGATACACCAGGGGCTCATGCCTGGGCAGGATGTGCCTGACCCACATATTGCCGACCTGCCGCTCCATACGGATCGTCAGCACGCCACGAACGGACAGCGCAAGCGCCTCGCCCTTCTTGTAGTCGCCATGACGAACGATCACCTGGAAGCTGGTCTTGTAGAACCCCGGCAACTCGTGATCGACGGGTGTTCCGACGAAGGACTGGCGAAGCAGCACCCCACTCGCCACCCTGGCGGGCATGTGATGGACAAACAGGTTCTTCTCGGAGCCTGAAATTCTTAGCCCGATATCCTGCTCTGCGAGGTATACAGCAACGGAATGTAGATCCATTACTTGAACCTCTTCACGATGTCCCGCAGCACCTTCTCCATGTACTTCGTCAGCGGATCCCGAAGATCCTCCATCGCCCGCTCGAGGTACTTCGGCCCCACCTCAACGCCCAACCGTTCGGCCTTCTCCTGCGACTTCGGCCCAAGCTCGTATTCGCTCTCATGCATCTCGAGGGCGTAGTCGCCAACGACCTTGTCCGGCCTTTCCGGGACAGGGTGTGAGTCGTCGACACCAACGTGGTAGCTCGCATACGCCCGCCCCCGCTTCTCGAAACCCATGACCTTGATCGCGTCCTCGAGATTGCCCCTGTCCACCGGGGCATACTTTCGGGCAAGCTTCTGGATCTCCGTAGCCCCCTTCCGAAGAGCCTTGCTCGTCTCGGCGTTGCTGACGTCGCTCAGGTTCTTGAACCTGCGGACGAGCTCGCCCGGGTTCTCGACCCTGAAAAGCGCCCTGCGTCTAGCCATCGCCCCACACCGCCAGATCGACCTGGTAGTGATCGATCTCCCCATCCAATCCGAACCTGGGGAAGATGGATACCACCTTGAGGCGATACCCGCCGAGCTCGACGCGATCATTGACGGCGATCTTCGAGTCGCTCGGGAAAAGCAACCTTGCGTCCGCCACGAACTCGTGAGCTGCCCCTCGAGACGCCGAGCTATCGGCGCGCACCGACGTCTTCTCCGCACCCAGGGTGAGCTTCACGACGGCGCACATTTCGCGTCTGCCAGCGCCCAGAATGTCCTTCCCATACTCGTCCACCCCTTTCACGGGGTAGACCATGCACTCGACATTCGGACGCAGCAGCATCGCGCTAGTGTATCACACTCACCGATGACTGACCGTTAGCTGAACAGACTCTCTGAGTCGACCACGATCGAGTTCTCGACCTCGAAGGCAAAGAGGTGCGACGGGCGCAGCCGCCCCTCCCTGTCACGAAAGTAGATTTGAGCCTGGTAGACACCCGGCATCGAAAAGTCACCAGCCTCAATCGACATCGCGACGAGTCCAGCTTCTGCATCCTGAATCGCCGAGACCGGGATGACACGGCTCACAACCGACCCATTCGGCCGCCTGAGCGCTGAGCGCACATCCCCTTCCCTGACGCCCGTCATATCCATGCCGGTTCTCACGAGCAGGGTCAGTCCTTCTTCGCCTACATAGAACTTCTCGTCCAGCCTGTTCATTCGTCCAACCTGATGATCTTGCTCAACCGCCGCGCGTCGACCACGACCACACGACCCGTTGGCACAATCGAGGCATCGCCAACCCGCCAACGAAGCAGGAGATTGCGCTGCATGCGCGCAATCTCATCCCACGAAAGCCCAAGCTCTCGCGCAACTCGCGCGATGATGTCCCACTGCACCGCACGGGACGCAAGAAGCCCCTGCAGGATCTGCCAACGCAGGGCATACTCTCGCGAGACCTGCTCGAGGATGTCCCAGCGCAGCGTGCTCGTGCGGGCGATTCGTCCCTGAAGCTCCCAGAGCAGCTCCCGAGACGCCATCGCACGGGCAAGCACGTCCCAGCGCATATCGATCGCATCCGAGACGCGCGTGAGCACATTCCAGCGGAAGTCACCCGTGCGCTCCGTGCGGCTCAGCAATGCCCACGACAGCACCTTGGAAGCCGCAACGCGCCCTATCTGTTCGAGACCCCAGGACAGCTCGAGATCCTGAGCGACCCTGACAAGCTCGTCCCAGCGGAGCTCGAGACTGTCACTGACCCCGATCAGGCTGTTCCAGCGAAGATCGAGACTGTCACTGACCCCGATCAGGCTGTTCCAGCGAAGATCGAGACTGTCACTNANCCCGCACGAGTGCATCCCACCGCAGGTCGAGGCCCTCGCTTACCCTCGCCAGCATGTCCCANCGCAGGTCGAGGCCCTCGCTTACCCTCGCCAGCATGTCCCANCGCAGGTCGAGGCCCTCGCTTACCCTCGCCAGCATGTCCCAGCGGAGGTCGACGGGGTTCGCGATACGCGCGATAAGCGACCACTGAGCGGTCAGGGAATTCGCAACGCGGCCGCCGCCGACCGCGGGCCTAAGCGAGACACCGATGATCGCCCAGTCATTTGCCGCCCCGATCGTGTGCGACATCGTGACTGAGGTCGCCCCAGCCTCATCGGACACGGCACACACTGCCTCGGTGGTGCCGTTGTCCGCGACTCCGCGTAATGTCTGGCCGGAGCCGACGGAGACGTGACCGGTATCGGCACACGCCATGACATCGACCACTAGCTCGCCAGAGGCGCTCTGCACCGAAACGGATGGTCCTGTGCCGACGCCAGTCGCCGTCGATTCCGTGCCATGGGGGGTCGTCTGATTCACCCCGAAATAACTCGACGCCACACACGCCAGATTCATCGGCGAGTCTGACAACGTCACGACGACGTCGTTGGTCCCCGTGGGCGGATTGAGCAGGTACCAGTATTCGACCCGAATCACCCCACTCAGGACCGAGCCGCCCAACCGTGTCATCGCCACGCCGGCGTAGGTGATACTCGACACGGTCGCAGGCCCAATCTGATTGATCGCGACCCCGACCTTGAGGTAGCGGTCAGACCCTGCCCCGACCGTGTGAGGAAAGGTTATGCCGGAGACATCCTTGCCTCCGGAGGTAGTGGCGGTCGTGCTGTCGTGAGCTATAGCCACGGCTATCTGTCCACTATTGCCTCGGCGATGCAACCCCTCTCGCCGATCATCATCCCACGCATGGGGACTCCGCGATCCACTGCGCAGCCTCGCGCATCGCCCGCGCAAGCTCACGCGGACTGTCACCGTGCGCGAATACCCGGCGCTGCAGGCCAGCTGCGGTCGAGATCGTCACCGCCAGATGCAGACCCTCAGATCCACGCCAGTCCGGACACGCCGCCACCAGCTCCACCGGACGGCGATCATTGCGCCGGATGGCGGGCCTTCGTGCGGGAGGGGGAGGGGGCGTATCGTGTTCAGCGTGAATGCTGGACGATCCGAGATTACCCCGACTTTGATGGCGCGTTCAAATCCGGATGTCCTTCGCATCCAGGGATACCTGGATGCGCCAGCGGGCACGACGCAGCACGTCGAGGCAGTCGTAATGCCGGTCAGATCCACGCCGCGCGCGAGCAGACGCTCGCGCACTTTCGCGCGGTACGGATCGTCGATGACCGGAGAGAGATAGACGCGGATCGGCATCTGCCACACTATCCGCAGCGCGCGACGATCACCGGAGAATCCGTCTCGCGGGTGAACGTAACCGCCTCACGCGGAATCGCGTAGAGATCCGTCCCCTTCACACGGGCATCCGGATCGCAGGGTGTGCCGACAGGGAC
>NICF_comb_assmDRAFT_10000855_pt1 | contig 25214 bp, 26 predicted proteins | sample NewIslPassag4_SG_FD_11279 | JGI IMG/M metagenome (IMG submission 11279) | reverse complement strand
TTGCCCTTTACCCTTCCTTTTAGCGAAGTGGTCGGGATGCTGGCCACGGATCCAGAAGTTCAGCTTGCCCATGCGAGCGTCTTATTCAATGTTTTCATTTCGTTACTATTCTTACCCTTTGTCCGCCCCTTTGCAGGGTTTATTTCGAAAATCCATTAAAAAAAGGCAGCGATTAACGCTACCTTTTGAAATTTCTTTTAATAACCGGTGGATCCTTCCTGTTCAAGACCCTTTACAATGGCAATACCGGAAGATGCTCCAATCCGGGTCGCACCGGCTTCGATCATTGCTTTAGCATCCTGTAAGGTCCGAACTCCTCCGGAGGCTTTGACACCAATATTCGGGCCAACCGTTTCACGCATCAGTTTGATATCTTCAACGGTTGCTCCCCCTGTGGAGAATCCTGTGGAAGTTTTGACATAATCTGCACCAGCTTCCACAGATAGTTTGCAGGCACGAACCTTTTCGTCCTCCGTTAATAAGCATGTTTCAATAATAACTTTGACAAGGGCTTTTCCTTTAGCGGCTTCGACGACTGCTTTGATATCCCTTTTTACCAACTCGTCTTCACCGCTTTTTAAGGCGCCTATATTAATGACCATATCCACTTCTTCGGCACCATTTTGGATGGCGTTTTCCGTTTCAAAACGTTTTACTTCCGGAGTAGTTGCTCCAAGAGGAAAGCCAATTACTGTGCACACTTTTACGTCGCTATCTTTTAGGATTTCGGTAGCCAAGGGTACCCATGTCGGATTGACGCAAACGGAAGCAAATCCATATTCCTTTGCTTCCAAACACAATTTTTCGATGGCTTCCTTTTTCGCATCAGGTTTCAGTAAAGTATGGTCAATATATTTTGCAAGTTCCATAGTCAAAACTCCTTTGTAGATGTAATGGGCTTCATGCTCCCTTATCCATTATATAAAATTTGAAGATGTTACCCAACGAAAAAAAAGGAAAATTTTTCTACAATCATTTTACTATTACCCGATCATTTGTTTTTCAATGTCCGTAATGTCATCATCAAGAACACGTACAAAGGCTCCTTCACAATAAGGATATCCTGCCTTTGTTATTTTGATGCGGACAAGTTTTCCAACCATATCATCTGTAGCCGGGAAAACCACTTTCAAATAATTGTCTGTATAGCCTTCGTATAAGCCGCTTTCCGGATCATCTTTAAAAGGTCCTTCAGGAATAACATCAAGAACCTCGTTTTCAAAATGGGAAGCATATTCCTTGGCCAATTGATCGGAAAGGGCTATGAGACGGTGTACCCGCTCATTTTTCACTTCTTCATCAATTTGGTCAGGCATTCTGGCAGCAGGCGTACCGGTCCGTTTTGAATAGGGAAAGACATGAAGTTCGGCGTATTTATGTTTTTTTATAAAATTATAGGTTTCCATGAATTCCTCTTCCGTTTCCCCTGGGAAGCCAACGATGACATCGCTCGTAATCGCTATACCAGGTACGGCATCCTTTAATTTCAAAAGTCGGTCTTCGTATTGGGTCATTGTATATTTCCGCCGCATCCGTTTCAAGACGGTATCTGACCCAGATTGAAGGGGAATATGCATATGCCGGACAATGACCTTCGAGTTTCGGATGGTTTCAATAACTTCATCGGTAAGTTGGCTTGCTTCAATTGATGAAATGCGAATACGCTTCAAGCCAGGAACTTCCCGTTCCAAATCCTTTAGGAGCATCGCCAAATTATAATCCTTTAAATCTTGTCCGTATCCCCCCGTATGTATTCCTGTTAAGACAATTTCCCGGTATCCTGCAGCCACCAGTTGATTTGCTTGGCGGATGACCGATTGGGGATCTCTTGAGCGCATCAATCCCCTTGCCCATGGAATGATACAGAAGGTGCAGAAATTGTTGCAGCCTTCCTGAATTTTTAAAGAAGCCCGATGCCGGTCGGTAAAGGTCGGTACATCCATTTCTTCGAAAACGCGGTTTTTCATGATGTTTTTAACCGCATTGATCGGCTTTCTTTCTTTCCGATATTGCTCAATATATTCAAGCATCTTTGGCCGGTCTTGGGTTCCAATGACAATATCGACACCGGGTATGGCCATGATTTCTGCAGGGGAAGTTTGGGCATAGCAACCCGTAACACAAATGACCCCATCTGGGTTTTTCCGGATAGCCCGGCGAATGATTTGCCTGCTCTTTTTATCTCCTGTATTTGTTACAGTACAGGTGTTAATAACATATACATCGGCGATCGATTCAAAATCAACCCGTTCATAACCGTTTTGTTTAAATAATTGCCATATGGCTTCCGTTTCATAATGATTTACTTTGCAACCAAGGGTATGGAATGCAACCGTTGCCATGTATGGTTCACCTCTGTAATTCAAAATAAAAGGATATTGCTGAAAGGGCATAAAGCGGTGCGGTTTCCGCCCGAAGGATTCTCGGACCTAATCCGCATAAAGAAAAACCTGCCTCTTCAAATTGCTTTATTTCTTCCTTAGTAAAACCTCCCTCTGGACCAAAAATGACTAAGAGGGAGTCTCCATCATTGAGTTTTTCTAGAACTGAAAAAAATAGACTTTTTTCATTTTCCCTTGCCTTTTCTTCATAGGCAACGACTGTCAACGTATAGCCTTGGGATTTTTCGAGCAATTCTTTAAAGCTGATGGGAGAAAAAACTTCCGGAATCCGGTTTCTTTCCGATTGTTCGCTTGCTTCCTTGGCGATTTTTCTCCATCGTTCCACTTTCTTTTCTGCTTTCCCGGAATCCCACTTCACTACAGAACGACTAGAGGAAAAGGGGAGGAAATGGGATGCACCCAGTTCAGTCCCTTTTTGAATGACCCATTCCCATTTTTCACCCTTTAATAAGCTTGATGCAATGGCAACTTTAATCGGAAGTTCCCTGACGTCTTCACGCCGGTTTAATATGGTTGCCACTACATGGTCAGAATAAATGTTTTCAATTTTACATTCTGCTATCTTTCCATCGGGACAGACAACTTCGATGAGGTCGCCGGATGCCATCCTCATGACTTTTCCTATATGATGTGCATCTTCTTCCGACAGAAAGATCTGCTGTTCTTTTATCTGAGACTGTTCCGCAAAATAACGTTGCAAATAAGCCACCTCATTTTGATCAGGACTACTCTGGCTTCTGGCAGATGATTGTGACCCAATCCTCCATGAGAAGGGTTTCCAATATATTAAAACCGGACTGGGTTAATCCTTCTTCCACTTCTTGCCGTTTTTGATTAATGATGCCGGAGGTAATGAAATAACCTCCTGGTTTTAAGGTTTTATACGCATCATCCGTAAAACGCAAGATAATCTCTGCCAGTAAGTTCCCGACAATAACATCTGCCGGACCTTCAATGTCGTCGAGAAGATTATTTTGCTTTACGCTTACTGTTTCCTGAACTTTATTTAATTTAACATTTAAGGTTGCCGAATGGACGGCAACTTCATCCAAATCAAGGGCTAAAACTTGATCTGCACCTAGGAGACTGCTGGCTATACTTAATACACCGGAACCGCAGCCGACATCAATGACGTAATCCCCTGGACGAACGGTTTTTTCCAAAGCTTGGATGCTCATGACCGTCGTTGGGTGGGTTCCGGTGCCAAAGGCCATTCCGGGGTCCAGTTCAATAATCAGTTCATCACTTTGCATCGGTTCATATTCTTCCCAGGTCGGGACAATGGTGAACCGCTTCGAAATTTTGACAGGATGATAATATTTTTTCCAGGCTGTAGCCCATTCTTCCTCATTGACTTCACTGATCGTCACTTTATTCGGTCCAATGTCAATATTATATAAGATTAAATTGTTAATGGCTTGCTTAATTTCCTCAACGGTCTCCCCGAGAAAACTATTCACAGGCAAATAGGCTTTGATGATTACTCCTTCTTCCGGATAATCCTCAGGGTTCAATTGATAGATTTCCCCAAATTGGTCCTCCCGATCTTTTACCAATTCATAGGAATCTTCAATGACAATCCCGCTGGCACCAGCCTCATAAAGTATGTTGGAGATGGGCTCTACAGCTTCGTTCGTTGTGTGAATGGTAATTTCAGACCATTTCATAAATAAACAACTCCATTCCTTATTCCCCTTAGTCCCCTTTAAAGGCACGTTTCATTTTTTTGATAAAGGTTTTATCCTGCTCATCTACCGTTTGTCCACTGATTGCTGCAAATTCCCGAAGCAATTGCTTTTGTTTTTCTGTCAATTTCGTTGGAGTTACAATCCGTACCGTTACATGCTGATCGCCAATCCCATTGCCACGGACATTTTTGATTCCTTTCCCCCGTAAACGGAATTTCGTATGGGTTTGGGTACCCGGGGGAATTTTGACTTTCACTTTTCCATACAAGGTTGGCACTTCAATTTCATCACCTAAAGCTGCCTGTACAAAGGAAATCGGCATTTCGCAATAAATATCGTCGCCATCACGTTCAAATAATTCATGAGGTTTTACATAGAAGAGCACATATAAATCTCCTGGAGGTCCCCCATTAATTCCCGGTTCCCCTTGACCGGCCACACGTAATTGTTGACCGTCGTCGATTCCAGCAGGAATTTTGATATGGATTTTCTTCCTCTTCTTGACCCGACCGCTTCCATTACAATCTTTACATTTTTCTCTAATATATTTTCCTGTTCCATGACAGTGATGGCAAACCCGGCGATTAACAATTCGGCCGAAGGGGGTATTTTGTTCAATGCTGATCTGACCTGTTCCTTGGCAATGGGGGCAAGTTTCCGGATGCGTTCCAGGTTTGGCTCCGGTTCCATGGCAACGTTCACATTCTTCTTCCCGAGGAATTTCAATATCGGTTTCCTTGCCGAATGCCGCTTCTTCGAAGGAAATGGTCATGGTATATTGAAGATCGGCTCCTTGCCTGGGGGCATTCGGATTTCTTCTTCTGGAAGAACCGCCAAAGAAGCTATTCAATATATCTTCAAAACCACCGAAACCAAAGGAGCCATCACCGAAATCAAAATCTCCGAAACCGCCGAAGCCTTGACCGGCGCCATTACCCATTGCATGACCAAACTGATCATATTGGGCTCTTTTGGTATCATCGCTTAATACTTCATATGCTTCAGAAATCTCTTTAAACTTTTCATCCGCCCCCGGCTCTTTATTAATATCCGGGTGGTACTGTTTTGAAAGTTTTCGGTAAGCGCGCTTTATTTCTTCCTTTGTTGCATCTTTACTAACACCGAGAACTTCGTAATAATCCCGTTTTGTCATACGTTCCACTCCCGAATCTATTCGCATAAAAAATATTCTACCGTTTTTTCAAGAAAACCGCAATCTGTAATAGCCTTTGACCATAAAAAAGTCAAAGCCAAGGGAACCTGACTTTGACTTTTGGGGTACGTTCAAATGCTCATGATGGAATCATTTATCGTCTTTTACTTCTTCGAAATCGGCATCCACTACATTGTCGCCTTTTGCACCGCTATTCGGTTCGGCTTGGCTTGCTTGGTCTTGTGCCCCTTGGGCTTGGTAGAGTTTAACCGCCAAATCTTGCAAAATGTTTTGTAATGCATCCTTTTTGGCGCGAATTTCATTAATATCATTTTTCTCGACGGCCGCTTTCAAGGCGTCTTTTGCTTCTTCCGCTTTCTTCACTTCAGCAGCGTCCACTTTATCTTTAACGTCTTTTAACGTTTTTTCTGTTTGGAAAATCAATTGGTCCGCTTCATTGCGGAGTTCTGCCTCTTCCTTCCGTTTCCGGTCGGCTTCCGCATTGGCTTCCGCTTCTTTAATCATGCGTTCGATTTCCTCGTCAGAAAGACCGCTAGAAGATTTGATCGTTATTTTTTGTTGCTTTCCGGTACCCAAATCTTTGGCGGATACATTGACGATTCCGTTTTTGTCAATATCGAAGGTTACTTCGATTTGCGGTACACCTCTTGGTGCCGGAGGAATATCCGTCAATTGGAAGCGTCCCAAGGTTTTATTGTCGGCTGCCATCGGACGTTCCCCTTGGAGCACGTGAATCTCAACGGCTGTTTGGTTATCTGCAGCTGTAGAGAAGATTTGGGATTTGGAAGTCGGAATGGTGGTGTTCCGTTCAATCAATTTGGTGAATACACCGCCTAATGTTTCAATACCAAGAGACAAAGGCGTTACATCCAGTAGGACAATATCTTTCACGTCACCGGAAATGACACCACCTTGAATGGCAGCACCCATAGCAACAACTTCATCCGGATTTACCCCTTTATGCGGTTCTTTTCCAATTTCTCTCCGGATGGCTTCTTGGACGGCAGGAATTCTTGTAGAACCACCAACCAAAATCACCTTATCAATATCTGCGGCAGTTAAACCAGCATCTTTCAATGCTTGACGGGTCGGTCCCATCGTTCTTTCAACAAGATGGGCAGTCAATTCCTCAAATTTGGCCCTTGTTAGCGTTACATCAAGATGCAAGGGACCTTGGGGGCCAGCTGAAATGAAGGGCAAGGAGATTTGGGTGCTTGTAACACCTGACAATTCCTTTTTCGCCTTTTCGCTCGCGTCTTTCAAACGTTGCAACGCCATCTTATCTTGGGCAAGATCAATACCATGTTCCTTTTTAAATTGTTCCACCAAATAGTCCATAATCGCTTGGTCAAAGTCATCCCCACCAAGTTGGTTATCCCCGGCCGTAGCAATAACTTCAAAGACACCGTCACCAAGTTCAAGGATGGAGACGTCAAAGGTACCGCCACCCAGGTCGAAAACAAGGATCTTTTCTTCCTTGTCGGTTTTATCAAGACCATAGGCTAAAGCAGCTGCTGTCGGTTCGTTAATAATACGTTCAACTTCAAGACCAGCAATTCGACCGGCATCTTTTGTCGCTTGTCTTTGGGCGTCATTAAAATACGCAGGAACGGTAATAACCGCCTTGGTGACCGGTTCCCCAAGATATTCTTCAGCATAGGATTTCAAATATTGTAAGATTATGGCTGAAATTTCTTGAGGGGTGTAATCTTTCCCTTCCAAATTTACTTTATGGTTTGTACCCATGTATCGTTTGATGGAAATAACGGTATTTGGGTTCGTAATAGCTTGACGTTTTGCGATTTCTCCAACTTGCCGTTCTCCACTTTTGAAGGCAACTACCGACGGAGTCGTCCGGTTTCCTTCCGGATTTGGAATAACTTGTGGTTCTCCACCTTCCAAAACCGCAACACAAGAGTTTGTAGTTCCTAAATCTATCCCAATGATTTTACTCATAAACCATACCTCCTAAAATGTTACAAAATATGTAAGTTTTCCAGTTACTGGTTAACCTTGACCATAGCAGGGCGCAAAACCCGGTCTTTAAGCAAATATCCCTTTTGATATTCTTCAAGGATGATGTTCGAATCTTTAGTCTCATCGTTGCCTTGCATAACCGCATGGTGGTATTTCGGATCAAATTCCTTTCCTACGGTCTCGATTGGTTCGACACCTTCCTTCTTGAGCGCTTCCAAGAGACCTTTATAGATCATTTCCATACCGGATAAAATCGATTTCCCTTCTTCGGATTTTGCTTCCACTTGAAGGGCCCGTTCAAAGTTATCGACGCTAGGCAAAATTTCCAGCGCTAACGATTGGGAACGATATTTTTCAATTGCCTCCATTTCCGAACGGGTTCTTCTCCGGTAATTATCAAAATCTGCTTGCAATCTTAATATACGGTTTTCCTTTTCAAGCAGTTCCTGTTCTAATGTTTTAATTTGCTCGGTTAATTTAGCGATAACTTCTCCTGAGGAAGCTTCCGTTTCTTGGTCACTGGGCGCGGAAAATGTTTCTTCCTCAGCGAAGATCGGTTCTTGAGTTTCATTCGTTTCCAAAGATTCATTTTTTTCTTGTTTTTCCATTTGAATCGTTTCCTTTTCATCATGTTCTATTGCTTTTTCTTGCTCTATGTTTTTTTCATGTTCCATTTCCTCACCTCCAACAAAGTATCGACAGGAAAGCTCTATTTTTGTCAATATTTTTCCGCACGAAACCTAATGGTGGTCCGTGCGGAAAATACGGATTGTATCAGTTTAATTCCCGGTTGGATAACGAAACATTGAAATTATGACTTAACGTATTAAGTAAACTGATAACCCTAGCATAATGCATCCGTTTTGGTCCTAATATGGCTATCTTACCGATTTGCTCTTCGCCAAAGGTAATGGTAGCCGTGATCAGGCTACAGTGATCCATGGCCGGCACCTGATTTTCGGTACCAATTTTAACATCGATACCGAAGGGAGATTTCCGGATCAACTGATAGAAACTTGAGTCTTCTTCGATCAGTTTCATCAGATCCTTAATTTTATCGATATCCTGAAATTCCGGCTGTTTCAGCATATTTAACTTTCCGCTATAGTAAAGTTTTTCTTCCTGTTCAATGTTTAAACAGTCCGCCAGGGAACGGAGAATAAGGTCATAATGGTCGACGTGTTCCTTGAATAGCACATTGATTTCATTAAATAACTTATTGTGCAGTTCATCGACATTCACGCCAACTAATCTTTCATTTAATATATTTACGGTTTTTTCCAGTTCAGATGCATTGATTGATTTCGGCAAGGTAAAAAGTCTGTGCTCAATATGTCCGGTATTTGTAACGATAATGGCAACAGCAGTCCCTTCATTCAAAGGAAGGATCTGAAAGCGGGCCAATTTATGCTTCTTGGCAGTTGTCCCTAACACGATAGCCGTGTATTTTGTCAGATCGGATAGAACTTTTGCGGACTTTTGCAAAATGAGTTCCAATTCCAATATATGATCTTGAAAGATGGAACGGATTAAATTCATTTCATGCTCATGGATTTTTTCCGGCGCAAGAAGATGATCCACGTAGAAACGGTAACCTTTCTCGGAAGGCACCCTGCCGGAAGATGTATGGGTTTTTTCAATAAATCCCAATTCTTCAAGATCGGCCATATCGTTACGGATCGTTGCGGAACTGAAAGAAATTTTGTTTTTCTTTGCCAAACTCCTAGATCCGACTGGATGTGCGGAGCGAATGAAATCATCAATGATGACCTGCAATATTAACAACTGGCGTTCCGTTAACATTACCATCACTCCCTTAGCACTCTTTGGGTCCGAGTGCTAATACTAATATAAAATTATCAAATCACCCTTCGTATGTCAATGTTTTCGAACAAAATGCCTTTTCTGATCAAACACCGTCGCCCAATAAAACAAACCATCTTAAACGACAAAAAAGAATATTAGCCAATAAATTCCATAAAGACATCATTACCAAGGAAACGCCCTTTTTTGGTAAGGCGAATATGATTATTTTCAATGGTAATCAACTGTTGTTCCAAGAGTTTTGAAAGTTGATCTCTGTAGACAACCAGTGGACTTACCCCAAATTTTTTAGTGAAAACGTCTATGGATACTCCAGAGGTTTTCCGTAATCCTAAAAACATCTCTTCTTCCCGCTGTTCTTTTTCTGAAATCGGTGTTTCCGTGCGGATCGGCAGAATCCCTTCTTCAATCCTTTGGATATATTTATTTACCGGTGCAATATTTGCCCGCCGGATCCCATTTAAATATCCATGGGCACCGGCACCAAAGCCGAAATATTCTTCGTTATTCCAATAGACGAGGTTATGGCGGCTTTCAAATCCGGGTTTCGCATAATTGCTGATTTCATATTGGATAAAACCATGGGCTTCCATCTTCTCCATGATCAAGTCGTACATTTCCCCTTCAATATCCTCCCCTGGAAGAGGCAATTTTCCCTTTTGCAACAAATTATAAAAAACCGTTTTCGGCTCAACAATGAGAGAGTAGGCTGAACAATGCTGTATATCGAGGGAAAAGGTTTGATTAAGGGAATCAAGGACATCCTCCATTTTTTGTCCCGGTAGCCCGTACATTAAGTCGATGCTGATATTTTTGAAACCAATTTGTTTTGCAGTATCGATCGTTTCAAAAACATCCTTTGCCCGATGGACGCGGCCAATTNTCTCCAATAGNTCATCATTGAAAGATTGGACTCCTATGCTTAGCCGGTTGATTCCCCCTTCCTTGAGGACAGCCAGCTTTTCCTTATCCAAATCCCCCGGGTTAGCCTCAATGGTCACTTCTGGATTGGCATGAAGCGGAAGTATGTCAGAAATGGCCGTCAATAGTCTCTCCAATTGATTGCTGGAAAGGGCGGTCGGTGTCCCACCACCGATAAAGACGGTCTCTATGGGCTCTTTCAGTTCGTCCCGGTGCATTTTCATTTCAAGGATAAGTGCGTCCAGGTAACGGTCGACCGGCTGTCCTTTCAAAAACACTTTGTTAAAATCACAATAATGACAAATATGGGTACAAAATGGAATATGGATATACGCGGCTTTAGCCATAGGAAACCTCCTGTAAACATTCGGATAAAAAAAGTTAGCGGTAAGGAACTTCCCCGCCGCTAACCTTTCAAACTCGTTAATGATTGTTCTTATCGTCAATTTTCAGTACTGCCATGAAGGCCTCTTGGGGAATTTCAACGGACCCAACTTGTTTCATCCGTTTTTTCCCTTCCTTTTGTTTTTCCAACAATTTCCGTTTCCGGGAAATGTCACCACCATAACATTTGGCAAGCACATTTTTCCGCATCGCTTTAATGGTCGAGCGGGCAATTATTTTAGTACCGATAGCGGCCTGTACAGGCACTTCAAATTGTTGGCGGGGAATCAAATCTTTCAGTTTCTCGACAATCGCTTTCCCCCGTTCATAGCTTGAATCCCGATGGACAATCAGGCTTAAAGCATCCACTTTATCCCCATTGATTAAGATGTCCATCTTAACCAATTTGCTCGGTTTATAGCCAATTAATTCATAATCGAAAGACGCATAACCCTTCGTATTTGATTTTAATTGATCAAAAAAGTCGTAAACAATTTCTGCCAGTGGAATTTCATAGGTGATCGTCACACGGGTTTCATCCATATACTGCATGTCTAGGAAGTTCCCGCGTTTATTTTGGCACAGTTCCATGATCGGTCCCACATAATCATTGGGAGCCATAATCGTCGCCTTTACATAAGGTTCTTCGATCCGGTCTATTTTTTGCGGATCGGGCATTTTGGCGGGATTATCTACCGTTTCCATCGTGCCGTCGGTTTTATATACATGATAGATAACACTAGGTGCGGTCGTAATAAGGTCAATATTAAATTCCCTTTCAATGCGCTCCTGAATGATATCCATATGTAAAAGTCCCAAGAAACCGCATCGGAAGCCGAACCCTAAAGCTTGGGATGTTTCCGGCTCAAAATGGAGGGCAGCGTCATTTAACTGAAGTTTTTCCAAGGCATCCCGAAGATCATTATATTTTGCCGTATCGATAGGATACATACCGCAAAAGACCATGGGATTCATTTTCCGATAACCAGGAAGAGGTTTGGAAGCAGGATTATCGGCATGGGTAATTGTATCCCCCACCCGGGAATCTTTCACATTTTTGATGGAAGCAGTCAAGTAGCCGACATCTCCGACGGTTAAATACTCGCGTTTTACTTGTTTTGGAGAAAACACGCCAACTTCAGTAACTTCGAATTCTTTACCGGTTGCCATCATCCGGATTTTATCCCCGACTTTAACCGTTCCTTCCACAACCCGGATGTAAGCAACTACACCACGATAAGAATCATATAGCGAGTCAAAAATCATGGCTTGTAAAGGGGCATCTGGATCACCTTTCGGGGCCGGCACTTTTTCCACAATTTGTTCCAAAATTTCTTCAATCCCAATACCCGTTTTTGCGGAAGCAAGCACGGCGTCACTGGCATCAAGTCCAATGATGTCCTCTATTTCCTTCCGAACCCTTTCCGGGTCAGCGCTCGGCAAGTCAATTTTATTGATCACAGGGATGATTTCAAGATTATTATCTAAGGCTAAATATACATTGGCCAAGGTTTGGGCTTCGATTCCCTGTGCCGCATCCACAACGAGGATTGCCCCCTCGCAGGCAGCCAAGCTCCGGGAAACTTCATAAGTGAAGTCAACATGCCCCGGTGTATCTATCAAATGAAAAATGTATTCCTGTCCGTCTTTTGCATGATACTTCAATTCGACCGCATTTAACTTAATCGTAATACCCCGTTCCCGTTCCAAATCCATGGAATCAAGCAACTGATCCTTCATTTCCCTACTTGAAAGGGCATTCGTTTTTTCTAGAATCCGGTCTGCTAAAGTGGATTTTCCATGATCGATATGGGCAATGATGGAAAAATTCCTGGTCCGGCGTTGCCTGTCCAATTTTTCTTCTCTGTTCATTCGGTTCTCACTCCTGTAGACGATGAAAAAATCACTAGCCTGATTATATCAGTAGACATTTGGATATTCAACGAAAAATGAATTTGCTGCTAAAGGGGGTGAAGGATTTTTTTCATTTTTCTTTTCAGGCTCGCCTATTTTTCCAAAAAAAAATTACCCTTGTAGAAGTCGCTCAAGGGTAACCGATCAATCAGGGACAATTTTCCCAAATAGGTCTGTTAACCATCCCGAAAAATTTTTTGCTATTTCTGTAANAAGATTAAAGGTTTTCATTTGCTCCAGCCGCTCCTTTTTTTNCTCCAGGTCATGGGTTTTTGTTTTTCCAAGAACGGTCATTTCATATNGTCCGTCACTTTTTTCCTCTATGGAAAAGGCNGAGGATAAGCTAGGATCATCATACCCCCGCATTTTTTTCATACCGGTATTGGCCTCNTGGATTCCGACAAAAACTCCTATNAAGAAAAGAGCTGCCATTATAAAAGCCTTCAGCAGAAAACGAACCACCATTTTCACCCCTAGATTTTTATACTCTAGTATTTCCAAATCCTCTTATCTTCAATCTATGCAATAAGATGATTGCTAGAACTTTACTAGAGTGGGGTTTTAAGTTCTAATGGGTGCTGATTCCAGCCTCAAGACCATCCAATGCCTGATGAAGACTGGCATTCAGTCCACTGGCCAAAACATTTGCCATCCGTTCAATAAATACATCCACTTCCTTTGGTGTCACCATCAAATTATGACCTAAAGGAGCAAGCACCTCTTTGATTAATTGCCGTTTTTCCTCTTCAGCAAGGGTTCCTACAATCCCCAAATAGGTTTGCCGCACTTCTTCCCCGGGAAGATCTTCGTCGGTTAAAACCCTTCGTTCTCCAAAGGTAAGACCGCTTGGTGCAAGTCTCCGGGAAGGGCGTCCTCCTTCCTTCAATTCCCTGCCAAAATGTTTCAGTATATAATCAATGGCATCACTTGTAATCGATACCGCATCGACGACAGTAGGAACGCCAATGGCGATACAAGGAATCCCTAAGGTTTCTTTGCTCAGTTCTTTCCGTTTGTTGCCGACACCTGAACCGGGATGTATGCCGGTATCAGAAATCTGAATCGTTGTGTTTACCCGGGAAATGGCACGGGAAGCGAGGGCATCTACAACAATGACAAAGTCAGGTTTCGTTTTCCTGACCACACTGAAAACAATATCGCTCGTTTCAATACCAGTCAAACCCATAACACCCGGAGCAAGAGCGCTGACAGAACGATAACCTTCCTGTACGCTTTCCGGTTGCAACTGGAACAAATGTCTGGTCACCAGCACATTTTCACATACTAACGGACCTAAGGCATCTGGGGTTACATTCCAGTTCCCCAAACCGACAATTAGACAGCTAGCATCATCTTTCAGGCCCATTTTATCCATGAATTTTTTGAATTCCTTGGCAAAAATCAAGATCAGTTCTTTTTCCAATTCTTTGTTTTGCTCACGAATCCCTAGGCTTTCTAAGGTTAAATAGTTTCCGGCTTTTTTGCCGACTATTTTCTCTCCTTCTGGAGTAATCGTTACTTCAGATATTTTCACTTTCCCTTCCATCCGCTCCCGAAGAATGACACCCTCAAGATCCCTGCCGGATGCTTCCTGTTCCCTTTCTTCGGCCACCATTTCCCTTGCTTCGATCGCTAGATCCGTCCGAATCGAAAAAATATTTTTTTTCTCTTCCTTCACATCAAAATCCACCTTTCTACTGCATCAACCGATTCATGGCTATTTTCCCCTTGGGGAAAGAATTCATTCCCTTGGGCTTGGTTTTTCTTTTCCCTACCCTTGCATTATTTCCTGTCCTTTGGTAGAATATCATTTGTTCTAATAGTAGAATAGCAGGCAATTATATACATTCGCTTGATCACTAGGAGGTGAAGAGAATGGCAAACATTAAATCAGCAATCAAACGTATCCGAATTAACGAAGCTAATAACGCACGCAATTCCTCAATGAAATCTGCTATGCGTACAGCTATTAAAAAAGTTGAATTGGCTGTTTTGAATAACGATGTTGAAGCTTCTGAGGAAGCATTGAGAGTAGCCATCCGTAAATTGGACAAAGCGGTTACTAAAGGCTTGATTCATCGGAACAAAGCTGACCGTCAAAAATCCCGCCTTTATAAAAAAGTAAATTCGTTGAAAGCCCAATAATCCATTTGGTTCTGAACGAATAAAAACAAAAAACGATCCCAAAATTGGATCGTTTTTTTATTTTTCACTAAGAATCTTGATGAAAAAGAGTTCCAACATTTTCTCCCGGTTCCCGAAACCTGTTTTCATCCGGTAATCCGTTTCCGCCAATTCTTCCAAACCCATTAATAACCATTTATCCTCCATCTTTTGTACTTTTGCAAGGGCCAGCTTAACCCGGTAAGGGTGAACCTTTAATAATTTTGCAATTTGGACTTGTCCATACCCTTTGTTTGATAAAAATTTCACCTGGTATAGAAAACGGAGCTGGCTTGCCACTACCGCCAAAATTTTGATCGGTTCCTCATTCCGCTTTAACAGATCCCGGTATATCTCAAGAGCTCCCTTTAAGTTCCTGTCAACGATCAAATCAACTAACCGGAAAACATTATCTTCCAAAGAACGGCTGACCAATTCACCAACTGTTTCTTCATCAACCCGTTTTTCTTTCAAACAAAATAACTTCAATTTTTCGATTTCCTGATTTAATTGGGACATATTAGATCCGACAAGCATTCTAAGGGTTTCTGCCGCTTCTTCCGTAATGGTATAACCATCCCCTTCAAATCTCCTGAGAATCCAATGGAGAAGATCCTTTTCGGATAATTTTTGGGCATGGACAACCTCTGCATGTTTCATGAGTTCCTTCGTTATCTTTTTACGTTCATCCAATTTTCCATACGGAGCGGAAATGACCAGAATGGTGGATGGAGAGGGCTCCATCAAATAGGCAAGAAGGTAGTTTAGATTATGCTCTACCTTTTCCTTCCCTTTCTCACCGGTCAAAAAAACCGGGTTTTTTATCACAACCACTTTATTTCCGCCAAAGAAGGGGACGGTTTCACAATCCTCAATGGCAACATCCACAGGTGTTTCCTCAAGATCATATATAGAAAGACCAAATTCGATCTCATCGGGTTCAAGGGCCTGTTCAATGATCCTTTTTTTCGTTTCTTCAATAAAATAAGTTTCTTCACCATATAATAAATAAATCGGAGAAAACTTTTTGTTTTTTATTGCTTTCCATATTTCGGTAATCAATGGTACCTCTCCAATCGAAAATCATACTGATATTTCCATCGTAAAGAAACTTCCCCACTCTTTCAAGTAAAAAAGGAATCGGTCCAAGGAACCGATTCCCGTTTATCTAAACGCCACTCCTTTTTGGGGTGGCGGGTGTACCTATATTGTTTTCGTGACAGACCATTATTATTTTGACAATGCTTACTATACAAGGAAGAAAAATTAATCGGTGGATTTTTTTAGAATATTCAATTATACTAATAGGAGAAACGGAGGGGTATATGTGAACGATTTTGAACACGATGTACAATCGAAACGGAATGATTTCATTGATTCTGCAGTAGGATTTGTCATTTCCTTCGGTTTTTTTGCGACCATATTTATTATAGGTACAGTGATGTCACTTCTGTAGCCCGCTTACAACGATTTTGAAAACTGCCGTAAGACCTACGGCAGTTTTTTCATTGTATATTATTCAATTGCCTTTTAAAGGTGAATGTGTACCGCACCTATTTTTTCATAAAGGTAATCTTTCCCCTTCCAAAAAGATACCTATACAAAATGGCCCCCTGTTCATCCGTGCGAAAGATTTCCACTCCGAATCCTTGAAGGACTTCAAGGACTTCCGGATGGGGATGATTGAAACGATTGTTTTTACCTGCGGAAATCATTGCCAGCTTCGGCTGAATTTTTTCCACAAAGGTTAAAGTGGTAGAGGTTCTGCTTCCATGGTGACCGACTTTTAAAACATCGGCCGCTAATGATGGATAGCGGTTCAGCAATTGTTCCTCACCGTCCTTTTCCAAATCACCGGTAAACAAAAACTTAAGACCACCGATCTCGGAAAATAATACGATGGAAGCATCATTTCCTGCTCGTTCTCCCTTAAGCGGTGACAGAACGGAAAAGGTAACAGGACCATCTTTCCATCTGATCCCATCATAGACAAAAAGAATCTTTACCCCACGTTTTCGGGCAAGATGGATCGTATCCAGTTCCAGCTTCGGTTTTTCTACCGTATGACCGACCATCAGCCAGTTGACATGAAGCTTTTCTAACAAGGCCTGCGCTCCTTGAATATGGTCGCTATCCCCGTGCGTAAGGATCAGCCCATCCAATCTTGTAACTCCCCGGCTTTTTAAAAAGGGAAGAACGATTCTTTCTCCCGGATCAAATTCCCGCTTTTTTTCCATCCAACTTTCCTTTTTGAAGGAAACAACCCCACCGGTGTCGATCACATAGTTCCCTTGATGAAATGGTAATCGGATCACAATACTATCCCCTTGACCAACATCCAAAAAGATAACTTCACCAATCGGAGAGTACTTGACCGTCAATAAATGGAGAAAAACAGGGATGAAGAGGAGCAAATAAGCTTTCCGTATTTTCCAGCCTTTCCGTTCCAACAAGGTAAAGAAAGCCACCAATAGGATGACGTAAAGGACAAAGACCATTAAAGGTGGTTTTCCCAAAGTGAGGGTAAAAAACGAAAGTTTCCCGAAAAACATCGCTACGTTATTGGCGATTGTTAGTATCATATTTAAAAAGGTAACCATCCCCACCTGAATAGGTGGGAACAAAAAGAAGCAAAAGGAAAGAAGACATAGGGGTAAAACGATACTGGAAAAAAGCGGAACAAATATTATGTTCAAAAGAAAACTTAATAGGGAAATTTCATAAAAATGGAACAACAAAATCGGCATGGAAGCAAGTTGGGCAAGGAAGGATACAGAGGCAAGGGGTTTAAGGAAACCGTGCATGGTTTGGAGGATTTTTCCTGAAAAAAGGAGGGTTGCCGTCACCCAGTAGGATAGTTGGAAACCCGGATGGTACAATAAATATGGATTATAAAGCAGAAAAAGGAGGAAGGAGATCCCTAAGGCATCCAAGGGATGAAGGGCTTTATGCCATTTGGAGAAAAACAAAAGGCAAAATCCCATAAAAGAAGCCCGATTTACTGAAGGAGCACCACCGGCAATAACCGAATAGCAAGGTAGGAGGAAAAGAAGCAAAAGCCGGATCGTTTCTCGGCGCATCCCGAATCGCATGAAACCGAAGTACAAAATTGCTGTCAAGATGGATACATGCAATCCGGAAATGGCTAACAGATGGGAAATCCCAAGCTTTTGATAGGCTTCCAGCAAATCCCCCTCCATCATTCCTTTATCCCCAAAAATCAGGGCAACGATAAAGGACGCTCCTGGTTCAGGCACTTGTTCGAACACTTTCAAAATGGCGTTTTGACGAAGGGTAAGAAGTTGTTCCACAATCTTTTTCTTTCCAAACTCACATTCCCCAAAAACTTTTGCTTGGAACAGAAATTTTATCTTTTCGGTCAACAAATAGGTACGATAATCAAAGGCGTTTGGGTTTCTAGGACCTTCCGGCATTTCCAAGGTTCCATTCACCCGGCAAAGAAGACCGGGGCGAAGCCTTTCCTCAAAACGATTTTTTTCTGTTTCCTCGGAAAAATAATAAAGCAACAACCATTTTTCCCCGGTTTGAGATTTGACGACTACCCGCATTTCATTTCCATCCATTACCGGGAATTCCAAAAAACGGACCGTATTCGATATATCTGAAGGACCACTGATTTCATCGGCTTTATCCTGAAAACTGATCATAAAAAAGAAAATCCAGAATACGTATACCGCGAAAAAAAACAAACTTTTCCTTCTTAATTTCCCAAATTGCAAAAGATGGAAAAAGGAAACGGTCACTGTAATTCCGAGCTCTACATCGTGGTACGTTAAAAAGGCGAAAAGGGCCATTATACCCATGATGGCAAATAGCCCGTAAAAAATTGAAATCTCCTCCTCTCATGGATCATTCGTTGGTCTATTTTCCTGTTTTTGTTGATTGATAGCCAAAAACTTCCTCCGCCCGTTCCATTAACGACCGTTTTTCCTTCGGGGATACATCTTCTTTATTTAAGGCATGAAGCAAATCCTGAATAAGATCATACTTTTCTTCATAGCGGAAATCGATTAATCGATGCACAAAATCGACTTTAACGACCCCGACCCCCGCCTTTTCCAAAAGTTCGAGGGCAAAATGATCGTTTTTATAATCCTCCGCATAATATAATGTTTTGATGCCTGCTTGAATGATTCCCTTGGTACATTGGAGACAAGGAAAATGGGTAACATAGATTTCCGCTCCCTCAGTCGGGACACCGAATTTGGCACATTGGAGAATGGCATTCATTTCGGCATGGATTGTTCGCACACAATGATTGTTTACTACATAACAACCGACATCAAGGCAATGTTCTCCTCCGGCAATGGAACCATTGTAACCCCCGGCAATAATCCGTTTATCGCGGACGATAGTGGCCCCAACCGCTAAACGGGTACAGGTGCTCCGCTGGGACAACAAATAACTTTGAGCCATAAAATATTGATTCCACTGTATACGTTCCATGGGACAAAACCTCTTTTCTATACATGCTTACATCCAGTGTAGTGGCTCTTCCAAAAAAAGGTCAATAGTTCCGTTGCAAAAATTATTGGGCAGTAATTTGTTCTTTTAATTTTTCGAAGGTTTTCTCGCCTATTCCACTTACTTTCATTAAGTCTTCGATCTTCTTAAAGGGTCCATTTTCTTCCCGAAAGCGAATGATGGCGTCGGCCTTTTGCGGACCAATCCCGGGCAACGTTTGAAGGGTAGTGGCATCTGCGGTGTTAATATTGATTTTACCATCCTTCTCGTTCGATTGGGGTAAAGTTACATTTTGTTGCGGAGAAATTTCCTCCCCTTTTTTAGGCACGTAGATGACCATTTCATCCATGACCCTTTGGGATAAATTAACTTGATTTGGGTCAGCCACATCCAAAAATCCACCAGCCCGCTGAACTACATCAATTACCCGATCCCCTTCCTTTACATCATAAACCCCAGGATTCCGAACCGCACCCTTTAAGTCCACTTTCAAGATGACTTCCTCTTGCGTAATCTCACCATCTTCCTTCTTATCTTCAACCGCTTCAGACAAAATGGCATCATCTTCCATAAGACCGGAAAACTCCTCTCGTTGATTTTGAAAATAGAAAAATACCAATGCCCCAACACCGACAAGACCTAATCCAAAATAAAGGGAATATCGTTGAAAAATTTCCCGCATTTCATCCTCTCCTTTTATCATAAAATTCCTTAACCTTTCATACCTTTTTATGAAATGGTTTGGTAAAGGAGGGAGAAAGACGTGCAGATTGGAATTATCGGCACCGGTAACATGGGAACGATGCTTGCGGAAAGTTTCCTTCTAACAAAGGGAGTATCGGAAGAAAACCTATTCATTACAAACCGAACGATTGAAAAAGCCCTTTCCATCCAAAAGGCTTTTCCGAACATCCATGTTTTACCCTCTCCCGAAGAAGTGGTCAAAAAGGCCAAATTGGTTTTCATTTGCATTAAGCCTCTAGATATCTATCCATTATTGGTAAGGATTCGGTCTCTCTTAACAAAGGAGCATTGTCTTGTTTCCATCACGAGCCCCATTTCGACGGATCAATTGGAATCTATTGTTCCGTGCTCCTGTATCCGGGCAATCCCGAGTATTACAAACCGAGCCTTTAGCGGAGTAAACCTAATATCTTACGGAAAAAACTGCTCCGAAGATTGGAAACAAAGGGTGACCGATTTACTTTCAAAGATAAGTAAACCAATAGAGATTGGTGATGAGATAACCCGGGTAGCCTCCGATATCGTCAGTTGCGGTCCCGCCTTTTTCAGTTTTCTTTTGCAAAAATTTATCGATGCCGCAACATTGGAGACCGCCATTGATCGCGAAAGGGCAGAAAAATTGGCGGCTGAAATGATGATTGGTTTTGGGGAATTATTGAAAAGTCAATTATATACATTAAGTTCCTTGGAAAAGAAGGTAAATGTTAAGGGAGGGATTACAGGTGAAGGGCTGAAAGTGTTGGAGAAAAGCCCCATTGAGGAAACCTTCCGGCAATTATTCAAGGCAACCCATGGAAAGTTCCAGGAAGATGTAGGGATGGTCAGCAGGCAATTCGAAAGGGATTACTGATTTTATTTATATACGACAGAAAAACGATAAGTCCTCTTTTCATGAAAAAGGTTTTGCAAAAAAGGCTGTTTGCTTCGAAAGCTAAGTTGCTCTCAAAACAAACAGCCCCGTTAATTCTTCCGGGCCGTAAAGAAGATCCGTTCACACGTCTCATTTGGACCTTCCTCCAGAAAATCCCCGTGGATAGATAACAGGGTAAACCCGGTATCCTTCAACCACTTTTCATAGGTTTCCACCGGGAACGTCCTTTGTTTATGCTCTTCATCATAACGCCGATATAAACCTAGCTCTTCATCCAACACAAAAAAGGATAGTTCATGTTCCACCGAATGGATGTGTTCTCCTGGGAAACTATTCCAAATATAGGAAATATCATCACCATTATAGGCAAAGGTCTGATTTTGGAAAACTTCTTCAATCTTATAAACGGAATGGACATCAAAGAGAAAAAGTCCACCCTCCGCCAAACAATCCCCTACCGATAAAAAGGTTTTTCGGAAGTCTTCCTCCTCGGTTAAATAATTCAAGGAATCACAGAATATAATGACAGCATCATATTTTCCAATTCCTTCAAGATTCGTCATATTTTGTTTGTAAAAAGGGATATCCAATCCTTTTGCCATCGCCTTTTCGTAGGCAACGGCCAGCATATCCTCCGACAAATCTACCCCTGTCAGATCGAATCCCTTTTCCTTTAGAAGCAATGTGAGCGTTCCAGTTCCGCAGGCAACATCCAACACCCGCTTGCAATTTGGGTGGTATTTTTCGATTTGCCTGAGGAAATAATTGCCCCATTCCTCATATGGTGCTTCATCCATCAATCGATCGTAAATATAGGCAAAGGCTTGATAGGTCATTGGGCTAAGACACCTTCAACGTCGACAAAGGGGGCATCTCCCCATAATTTTTCCAAATTGTAATAACCCCGTTCATCCCTGTGGAAGACATGGACAACGACATCGCCCAAATCCACCAAAATCCAGCGCGCTTCATCGAAACCTTCAATCCGTTTCACATTGAAACCTTGCTCTTCGACTTTTTCCTGAATTTCCCTAGCGATCGCTTGGACTTGCTTATCGGAGTTTCCATGGCAAATGACAAAATAGTCGGCGATCAAGGAGATTCCATGCATATTCAATACTATGATGTTTTCGGCTTTTTTATCATCAGCTGCTTTTACGGCCGTATGTAACAATTTTTCAACGGTCATGGATGGACAATTCCTCCTTTTTTCAATAAAAGACTGTTATAGGCATGAAAGGTATCAGGATAGATTGGCGTTTTCTTTCCTGCCAAATAGGCTATGGTATTAGCTAAAGCGAGCAAAACCGCACCATCTAAATCCTGTTTCGCCAATTTCCTCGTTTCCTCAAGACCAGGAAAAAGTGGGCGATTCGGCTCGATATAATCGGCAAGAAAGATAATCTTTTCTAAAAGGCTCATATTCTCCCTGCCTGTTGTATGATAATATATCGCATCGAATATTTCCTGATCGTCAATGCCAACTTCCTTTTTTACCAAATAGGCTCCCGCTGGCGCATGCAATAGCTCATCAGGATATTCCAGAAGGAGGGAGGGAAACTTCCTTTTCAATGATTTCCCTCATTTCATCCTTCGGTCGATATTTCGCATAATCATGGAAAATGGCCGCCAATTCCGTCTTCTTCAGGTCTGCGCCATAAATTCCGGCAAGCTCAAGAGCCGTTTCCATTACACCGATTGTATGGATAAAACGTTTTTCGGTAAGTTGTTTTTTTACGATTTCCAAGGCTTTATTTCGTTCCATAAAGCTGATGCTCCTTAATATATTGAATGACCGAATCCGGCAACAAATAATTGACGGATTCCCCTTTACGAAGTTTTTCCCGGATCAACGATGAGGATATATCAACAGAGGGTATTTCTATATATTGAATCGGATAAGAACTTTTCCCTTCCGTATGGGGACGATTTACTCCGATAAACCGGACCAGTTTGACCAACTGATCGATTTTATACCATTGGGGCAAAAAATCGACCATATCCCCTCCAATGATAAAATAAAAATCCGTCTCTGGTTCCCGTTCTTTAAGTAACACCATTGTATCATAGGTATAGGATTTTCCTTCCCTCATAAGCTCGATTTTTTCAATACGGAACCGTTCCTCCTTCTGAAGGGCCAATTCCAGCATCGTTAACCGGTCTTCCAAGGTGGAATTTGTCGTCATTTCTTTATGAGGGGGATAGTAATTCGGCATGAAACGAATTTCATCCAAATTCAAACGGTCCATAACCTGATCAGCCACAATGAGGTGACCAAGATGAATCGGGTCAAAGGTGCCACCTAAGATTCCTACTTTTCTCATCGTTAAACCCTCTTTATTTTGGTAGTTGAATACGTTTATGTTCCCTTGACTCTTTGTAAAGAACAATCGTGTTACCGATAATTTGGACAATTTCACAACCGGTTCCTTCGGCAAGTTGTTTTGCCACAGTTTCTTTGTCCTCTTCACAGTTTTGCAGGACACTGACCTTTAAAAGTTCCCTTTTTTCCAAAGCATCCTCAATCTGTTTTATCATATTTTCATTAACGCCACCCTTTCCGACTTGGAAAATCGGATCCAAGTGATGGGCTTCCGCACGTAAAAATCGTTTTTGTTTACCCGTTAACATTTCTTCAGCTCCTTTTTCTTAGATGATTGATCCTTAAATTATCCCTTATACCGGTTTCATTACAGTCAGATTAAGGAAGTTCTTAAATACACCCGGATTCCCTTCGGAACATAAGCCGCAACGACAACGGGAGCTTCATTCACCGTTACCCAGCCTAAACCGGAAAAAACAATATCGGTTTTCCGATCTTTAATCAGGAACTCCTGACGGACAAGGGGCGGAAAATGCTCCAAGTCTTGCTCTCTAGGTGGGCTTAAAAGTCCCCCCAAATGATTTTCATACAAGGCATCCGCTTTTTCCAATTTCGTCCGATGAATTTGCATTTCATTGGAAAAATAACAGGTAAAGGAGGTTCTTCCCCCTTTTATGTAATCCAACCGGGCAAGACCAGCAAAAAACATCGTTTGCTTTTCATTCAATTGGTAAACTTTTGGCTTAATTTCCTTTTTAGGTACCGCAAGTTTCAAATCCTTTTTATTCAGTAAGTGTGCCATTTGATGGCGATTAATAATCCCCGGGGTATCTATAATCGAGCGTCCATCATCCAATGGAATTTCTATTTTCCCTAACGTTGTCCCTGGAAAATGGGATGTGGTAATCACTTCACCCGTTCCCGTCACTTCTTTGATGATCCGATTGATGAAAGTGGACTTTCCTACATTTGTACATCCGACAACATAAACATCTTTTCCTTCTCGATACTTTTCGATTAGGGCAATGGCTTCTTTAATGTTTATCCCTTTTTCCGCGCTGACCAAGATGCAATCGACAGGGTGAAGTCCCAATTCTTTTGCCTGTTTTTTCAACCAATTCATCACTTTGTTCTTATTGCAAGATTTCGGCAACACATCCACCTTGTTTCCGACAAGCAATACATCTTGCCCCCGGGTAAAGCGATGGATCCCAGGAACCCAGCTTCCGTTGAAATCAAAAATATCCACGACCTTAACGATTAAAGCATCACTATTCCCAATTTCATTTAACATGCGCAAAAAATCATCATCGGATAGGCTGACATCGGTAATATCATTGTAATGTTTCAAACGAAAGCAACGTTGGCAAATAACCGGTTCCCTTTCCAAAGCAGTCCTCGGCAGATAACCCGGCTTTGATGGATCCTCAGTTTGAATACTTGCTCCGCAGCCAATGCAAATCAATTCTGTTTCCATTCATCGATCCTCCCAATCAAGCATTCCTTTTTTTCGGAAATAACGTAATATTTGCCGTTCTATTTTCCGGTTCAATTTCGTCATCCATCCGTCGGTGTTGGCTACAGGAATGACAAGAATGGTATGAAATCCTGCCCGATTCCCCCCAACAATATCCGTCAGCAACTGATCTCCGATTACAACCGCTTCATCTTTCTTCACCTTCAATAAAGAAAGAGCCCTGTTAAAGGATTTCCGAATCGGTTTTCGTGCTTTATAAATATAAGGGATTCCTAAAGGTTCAGCAAAACGGTGAACCCGTTTTTCGCTATTATTGGAAACAATCACAATATGTATCCCTTCGTCCCGCATCCTTTGAACCCAGTCCGTAATTTCCGGGGTTGCCATGGGACGGTCCCACTCTACCAATGTATTGTCCAAATCGGTAATAATCCCTTTTATATTCCGTTCTTTCAAATATTCTGGCGTTATATGGAAAATGGAAGGTACATAATCCATCGGTAAAAACTGTTTCAGCATAATTGACACCCCAAAATTTTCATCTAACGTCTATCATCTTACCGAAAAAACCTCATTTTTTCAAAAATAAATTGAATCTATGGAAAACCTGGATGTTCCTTACAGAACCCTTGCAGAAACTTGTCGTAACAACTAAATTTTTCGACAGAATCAGGCTATGTTCAACAGTTGTGGATAAAATTACCCACATTATACAAGATTGAATTTTCAACCTTTTCTGCTTTTATCAACAATTTAACCACAGTTATTCCACCATTTTCTGTTGATAACCCAGCGGTTGTCCTTGCTTTTTCCTTCTGCTAAATTATAAATACAAGTTAACCTAATATGTATATGCGAAAATTTTTG
>NICF_comb_assmDRAFT_10000853_pt1 | contig 25255 bp, 21 predicted proteins | sample NewIslPassag4_SG_FD_11279 | JGI IMG/M metagenome (IMG submission 11279) | reverse complement strand
CCGCCGCAGGCCCCGCGGCGGGCGCGCCGGTTCCGCCAGCCCCGCCGCGGTGTGCTCGACCTCTTCCGCCTCGCCCACCAGCGAGGTGGAAAGCCGCGTTCGCTCCGCGGAGAAGGGAGGCAGGCGGACCAATAGCTCCTCCTGCGAGGCGCGGTCGAGCTCGGCGAAGGAGGTATCCTCCATGATGAAGCCCATCGATTCGCAGAAGGCGATCGCCTCCTCGCGGACCTGCTCGAGCTCGTCCATCTCGATGGGCCCGGAGGCGTAGATGACCTGTTCCCGGTCGAGATCGAGCCAGAGGCAGACGAAGACCACCGCCAGGTCGCCGACCTCGCGCAGCGCCACGACGAAGGCCTCGGCCATCTGACTCGTTCGGCCGGGCACGGCGACGAGCGGATGGTTGACCGAGTTGACGATGGAGATCACCTGCTCCGGGGTGGCGGCCAGGTGATGAATCGAGGGCTGGATCTCGAACATTCCTTCCTCTCCGGCGCTCGCGGGGTCTGCCCGAACGTCCGGATCCTACCACGCCGGAAACTAAACGCCCCGCGCTTCGGGACCCCAGATCAGCTTGTGCAGCTGGATCTGCATGCGGGCCTGGACGCCCGAGTCGAGCAGCCAGCGCGCGAGGTCCTCGTAGCGCACGCGGCCGAAGGCCGGCGAGAAGAGCAGCGCCGGGCCGATCCCTTCCAGCCCGTACTCGCGGATCACCTCCACCGACCAGCGGAAGTCCGCCTCGGAGGCGACGACGAATTTGATCTCGTCGCGAGGCCCGAGCGTGCGGAGCCGTTCGAGATCCGCCTTTTGCGCCACCTCCCCCGAACCGGGCGGTTTGACGTCCACGATCTTGACGACCGCGGCCGGCAGCGCGTCCCAGGGCCGCTGGCCATGGGTCTCCACCGCCACCACGTAGCCGCGGTCGAGGAGGTCGCGGGCGAGCTGAGGAAGCTCCTTTTGCAAGAGCGGCTCGCCTCCCGTCAGCGTGACGTAACGAGGAGGATAGGCGGCGATGGCCTCGAGGATCTCCTCGCGGCTCATCCGTCGGCCGCCCGAAAAGGCATACTCCGTATCGCACCAGCTGCAGCGGAGATCGCAGCCCGTGAAGCGCACGAAAACGCAGGGCAGGCCCGCGCGCGTGCTCTCCCCCTGAAGCGAGTGGAAGATCTCGGTGACGTAGAACGCCATGGCGCGAGGCTTAACCGCGTCGCGCCTGGACGTCCAACGCTTCGAGCTCCTCCGCGCCGAAGATCTGCTGCAGGTTGCGGTGCTCCCGCTGGACCTTGCGGGCGAAGTTCAACCACCTCCGCGGCACCTCCCCGGAGGCGGCGAGCGCGCGGTCGACGGCGACCGGCCCCGCGTTCCAGGCGGCCAGGGCCCGGCTCGGATCGCCGTACTTGCGGTGCATCATCGCCAGGTAACGGATGCCCAGGCGTAGATGGACGATGGCCTCGGGCTCGTTGGCCGCCTTGGCAGGAAGCTCCTCGTGCTTGGAGATCTCCCGGATGGTGATGTCGCGAAGCTGCAAGAGCCCGCGCGCGTTCGCCACCGAGACCGCCTCGGGCACGAAGCTGCTCTCCACCTCCATCACCGCCAGGACGTAGAGGGGGTCGAGGCCAGCCAGGCGCGCTTCCTCCACCACCACGGAGGCCACCTGCCGCCGAAGCTGCGGGTCGATCGTTCTCTCGGCCCGCCGCTCGAGGAATCGAGCGATCCGCTCGACTTCGGGATCCAGAGGTACCACGCCCACCAGCGGTTCGAGGTTGGATCGCACCACCGAGGGGAGGAGTGCCAGGCTCAGAAAGACCGCCAGGCCGACGATCCGGCGCGGCCATCTCGAGCGTATGTTCAAGGGTCACCTCCACCCGTAGGAGCGCTCCCCCGGCCGAGGGAGCGCTCGTGCGCCGCCCCGGTACAACAGGCAGCCGGGAACTTGCAATCCCCTCCCCTTGATTTGCGATAACTTGGATTTTTGTACGGAGGCCCTGCCGGACCGCCTCCGAGGCCCGGGCTAGAGGGCCGAAGAGGCCTTCCGACGCGGTTCAGGCCAGCGATCGGAGGTCCTCGTCGCGTGCGGCGCCATCAACCTGCGGCCGGCTGCCGCCCTGCACCTGCTGCGAGACGCGCTCCAGCCGCCACCCGAGGCTCCGCAGCTGCTCGGAGAGCTCTTCGATCTGCCGATCGGAGGCGATGCCCGCACGCCGAAGCAGGGCCTCGCCGAGGTTCTCCCATCGCTCCCGCAGCGCCGCCCGGCGCCGCTCCACCCGCTCCATCACCGCGTGGATCCGCAGCCAGGCCTCCGTCTGCCGCAACCTGCGGGAGATCTCCTCGAGACGGGTCTCGCCGCGCTCGTTGAGCTCGGAGACCAAACGCTCGAGACGACCCAAGAGCGAGGAGGATTTCCCGGACGCCTGCGATCGATCCTGCTTCATGGCTTCTTCCCGACCAGCGGAGTGGTAGATAGCGGCGACATGTACCGACTCGTCAGAGGCATCCTCTTTCGCCTGGAGCCGGAGCGGGCCCACGCCCTGGCCTCCGCCTTCTTGCGCTGGCTCGGGCGGATCCCGTCGCTCGCGGCCCGGCTGCGCCGGCGCTTTCACCGAAACGATCCGCGTCTGGAGGTTCGGTTCGCCGGGCTCGTTTTTCCATCCCCTGTCGGGGTCGCCGCCGGATTCGACAAGGGAGAGGGCCTGGCGGCAGGGCTATTCGCCCTCGGCTTCGGTTTCGTGGAGGTCGGAACGATCACCCCGCGCCCGCAGCCAGGAAACCCCCGCCCCCGCCTCTTTCGCCTGCCGAGAAAGCGCGCCCTCATCAACCGGATGGGCTTCAACAACGCGGGAGCCGAGGCGGCGGCCCGCCGCTACGCGCGCATGCGCTTCCGCCCCGGTCCGCTCGGCTTCAACCTGGGCAAGAACAAGGACACGCCGCAGGAAGAGGCGCAGCGGGACTACCTTCGCGCGTTCGAGACGCTGGCCGACCTCGGGGATTATTTCGTGGTCAACGTCTCCTCGCCCAACACCCCCGGGCTGCGCGCGCTCCAGGAGCCCGAGGCACTGCGCCGCATCCTCGTCCCGCTGCGCGAGAGGGCGGGAAACAAGCCGCTGCTACTCAAGCTCGCGCCGGACCTCGCGGACGAGTCGATCGACGAGCTGGCCGATCTGGCTCTGGAGCTCGGTCTCGACGGCCTCGTCCTCGCCAACACCACCATCACGCGCAGGGGCGCCGAGGACGAGCCGCTCGCCCAGGAGGCCGGGGGGATGAGCGGCGCGCCTCTGCTCGAGCGTGCCGTGGAGCTGGTGGAACGGGTCTACCGGCGAACGCAGGGCCGGCTGCCCATCGTGGGGGTGGGCGGCATCTTCAGCGCGGACGATGCCTACCGGATGATCCGCGCCGGCGCCACGCTGGTGCAGGCGTACACCGGCTTCGTCTACCAGGGGCCGGCCTTTGCCCGCTCCATCGAAAGCGGCCTGCTGACGCGACTCGACCGCGACGGACACGCGAGCGTGATGGAGGCGGTCGGCGCCGCGGTCAGAACGTCCGCTGCATGACCAGCGCGTCCTCGCCGTCGGCGTAGTAGCGCCGCCTCAGTCCGATGGTGCGAAAGCCCAGGCCCTCGTAGAGGCGGATGGCGGCCTCGTTGCTGACGCGGACCTCCAGGGTGGCCAGCGACATCCCGCAGCGCTGCGCGCGGTCGAGCAGCTCGCCGAGAAGAAGCCGCGCCAGGCCGCGCCGGCGCAGCGAAGGGTCCACCGCGACGTTGAGGATGTGCAGCTCGTCGACCACCAGCCAGGCGATGACGAAGCCGGCCACCCGATCCTCGGAGGAGATGACGAGGATCATGGAGTGGTCTTGCTCGAGCTCCCGCGCCACGAGCTCGGGCGACCAGGGGTGCTCGAAGGCCCGCGCCTCCAGGTCGAGGACCTGGTCGAGCTGCTCCCGTCGCATCAGGTGAATCCAGTAATCCTCGCGCGGGATCCTTTCGTGCGGATGGAAAAGCTGGGGCCGACTCAACCGCCGAACCTGTGCAAGATGCGAACGCCGGCGCGGCTGCGCAGGCCCTGGACGAGGCCCGCCACCACCTCCTCCCGGCGCTCCTTCTCCAGCTGGGCGCGCAACAGATGTCGCGCCTCCTCCCAGTCCATGTCGCCGAGCTCCGCCCGGCGCTGCTCGTAGGCGGCCCGGACCTCTCCCTCGGAAACGGAGCCAGCCAGGCGGATGCGCGAGTCGAGGTAGCGCCCCACCACCAGCCGCCGCCTGGCGGCGCGGAAGACGTCGTGGGGCGCGATCTCGTGTCGCCGCAAGAAGGCTTGGTATGCCTCCTCGGAATCGAAGCGCGAAACGAACGCCTCCACCTCGCGATTCACCTCGGCAACGTCCACCTGGGCCAGGTCGAGAAGCTCCGCCTCCTGCATCACCAGAAGCTCGGAAAGCAGCCACTCGAGGGCCGCTCCCAGCGCCTCGGGCGACAACTCGCCATCCGCCGCCTCCAGCGCGCCTCGCGCGGCCAGGGCGATGCGCGTCTCCCGCTCCAGGTCCGAAAACGTGATCACCTCCCGCGTTCCATCCGGCGTCGGCGAGTAGACCGCCACCACCCGGTCGAGGAGGACCGGCTCGGCCGCCGCCGTCGGCGCGAGGAGAAGAAGTGGAAGAAGGCGGACGATGCGCATCTCGACTGCCATGGTAGGCCGATGCCCCCCGCGCCGCAATTGACGGGGCAGAGGGGCTGGTTACGTTCGAGCGGACATGGCCGAGGGAAAGGATCTGTACGCACTTCTGGGAGTTCCCCGCACCGCCACGGCCGAGGAGATCAAGAAGGCGTACCGGAGACTCGCCCGCAGGTACCACCCGGACGTCAACCCCGGCGACAAGGAAGCGGAGGAGAAGTTCAAGGAGATCAGCCTCGCCTTCGAGATCCTCTCCGACGAGAAAAAGCGCGCCCTTTACGACGAGATGGGCTGGGACGCCGCCAAGATCGGCTGGGATCCGGAGAAGGCGGCGGCGTGGCGGCGCTGGCAGGCGGGGCGGGCGGCCTCTCCCGGCGGTTTCGACTTCGGGGGATTCTCCGTCGATCTCGGCGACATCTTCGGCGACATCTTCGGTGACTTCGTGCGGGCGGCGCGAACGCGCACGGATACCGGTCCCGTGCCCGGGCAGGACTTGCGCGCCCAGATCGCCATCGAGCTGGCGGAGGCGGTACACGGCACCACCCGCACCATCGAAGTGGAGCGTTCGGTGCTCTGCGATCTCTGCGGCGGCACCGGTCGAGCGGAGGCGCAGGCGCAAACCTGCCCCACCTGCGGCGGCACGGGCAGGGTCCGCACCTCGCGGGGTAACGTGGTCTTCGGCGGCATCTGCCCCACCTGCCGTGGCACCGGCGAGGCGCCCGGCCCGGCCTGCCCGCGCTGCCAGGGCGCGGGCACCGTGCCCACCCGCACCCGGCTGGAGGTGAGGATCCCGGCGGGCATCGCCGACGGCGGCGTGGTCCGGCTCGCGGGCCAGGGAGGCGCGGGACTGCGCGGCGGCCCTCCGGGAGATCTCTACCTGGAAGTGAAAGTCCTCCCACACCCCGTGTTCCGGCGCGAGGGCGACGACCTCCACATGGTGCTGCCGATCACCGTGCACGAGGCGATCGCCGGCGGCACCGTTCGCCTCCCCACCTTCGACGGGCCGGTCGAGGTCAAGGTCCCACCGGGCAGTCAAAGCGGCCGCAAACTCCGACTGCGCGGCAAGGGCGTACCCCACCTGAAGGGCGAAGGCCGCGGTGATCTCTACGCCGAACTGCGGGTGGAGCTCCCCACGGGACCGGAGGCGGAGCGCCTCGCCCGCGAGATGGAGTCGCTCTACGATAGGGACGTCCGCGCGGCGCTTCTGGCCTGATGCGCCGCGATTGCAGGAGCGAGCGTGGAACGGTATTACCGCCGGACGGAAGTCATCGAGATGCTCTCGCTGGACGAGGACTTCCTCGATCGCCTCCTCGCGGAGACTTCGATCTGCGAGGAGGTCGGCGGAACCTTCTCCGCGCGGGACGTCGAGCGGATCCGCGTCGCTCGACACCTCGAGGAAGACCTCGGCGTCAACCCGGCCGGAATCGAGGTGGTGATCCGCCTCCTGGAGAGGATGATGGCCGAGCGGCGCGAGCTGCTGTCGGTGATCGAGGCGTTCTGCCGCAAGCTCGCCGAACGAGGAGCGTGAATGGGCATCCTGGATCTCTTCGGCTCGCGAGAAAAGCGCGAGGCCAAGCGAATCAAAGACCTGGCCCGGCGGTCGCAGGAAAAGTATGGCGACCCCGCCCTGAGGCAGCGCGCCCTCGAGGGTCTGCGCGACATCGGCACCCCGGATGCGATCGCGGCGCTCATGCAGCGCTTCACCGTGCGGACCGAGCCCGGCATCACCGACGAGGAGGAGAAGGAGTACACCCTCGAGATCCTGCAGTCCTTCGGTGAACGGGCCGTGCAGCCGGTCATCACCTTCCTCGAGCAATCGGAGACGGGCATCTCCTGGGGCGTGCGCTGCCTGAAAGGTCTCGTCGACGAGCCGACGCTCGTCGGCTCGATCTGCGGGATCCTCGACAAGCTCGGCGCCCAGTACACCCGGGATCCGGAGAAGAAGGTCACCCTTCTCAAGCTGCTCGCCGACTACCGGGACCCGCGTATCGCCTTCACCGCCACCGAATTCCTCGAAGACCCCTCGGACGACGTGCGCATGGCGGCCCTGTCCACCCTGGTCTCCCAGCGCGCCGTCGACCGGGCGGATGCCATCGTGGAGTGCCTGCTTTCGGCCGAAGCGCCCCGGGTACGGGCCGCCTGCGCCGAAGCGCTGGCCGACCTCGACGCCCCGATCGGGGAGCGCGCGGAGGAGGTCAAGGCCGCGCTACCCGAGGGCTACCGCCTGGATGGGGGCCGCGTGATCCGCCCCTCTTGAGGGCTTCACTGTCGCGGCGCTTGCTTTTCGAGCGCCATGACGACCAAACTCGGCGCGGCTCGACGCGAGGGGGTTTCGAGGAGTACCCATGATGTCCGAGTTGCCGGTGGCGAGTGCCGTACGCGCCATCGCCGAGGAAAAGAAAGTTCCCGAAGCGCTGAAGAAAACCCTCTCCGTCGTCGACGGTCTCCTTCGCCCGCGCACCGCCTTCATCTCCCTCCACGACGAGCGCGACGGCCGCCTCGCCGTGGCCGTGGTCCGCGGCCGCTCCGACGAGCGCGTCGTCGCGGTGGAGCCGGGCGAGGGTCCGTCGGGGCGCGCCTTCGCCGAGCGCAGCATCGTGCGCGACGGCGCCGCGCTGGCCATCCCCATGCTCGCCGGGGACGAGCCGGTCGGCACGATCACCTGCCTGGGCGGAGCGAGGCTGCGCGAACCGCTGCCGGAGGAGGTCGAGGAGGCGCTGTTCGCCCTCGCCGGCTCCGCCGCCCTGGTGGTGGCGCTGGCGCGCGCCCGCGAGGACCTGGAGCGGCGCGGGCGCGAGCTGCGCATCGCCCTGGAGGGGCTGCGCGAGCGCGACCGGGTCCGCGACTCCGTCCTCTCCCACCTCTCCCACGAGCTCCGCACGCCCCTGACCACGATCAAGCTCTACCTGGACATGGCGCAGGGCGGAAAACTCGGGGAACTCGGCGAGCGGCAGCGCCATGCGGTCGCCATTTGCCAGCGCAACGCCGACCGACTCCTTCGCCTCATCAACGACCTCTTGCTCACGGCGCGGCTCGAGGCGGGCCAGATGGCCCTCGACCCCCGGCCCCTAGGGCTGCGCTCGGTGATGAACGAGGCGTTTTCGCTTCTCGGCGACGAGCTCGAGGAGGCGCGCGTCAAGCCCGCCCTCTCCGCTCCGCTCGGGGAGGCCTTCATTCGCGGGAACCGCGACCGTCTGGTGGAGGCGATGATGCACCTGGTCGAGCGCGGGCTGGAGGGGAGGCGAGAGGGCACGCGCATCCTCGTCGACGTGGTTCCCGAGGACCGGCGCGGCGTGCTGCGTCTCTTGCACGAGGGCCTTTACCTGCCCCCGGAGGAGGTCGAGCATCTCTTTTCCGCCTTCCGCGCCGACGGCGGCCGGTCCAACCTGGGTCTGGCCATCGCCCGGCGCATCGTCTCCCTGCACGGCGGCACCGTGCAGGCGCGAGCCACGGTCGACGGGCTGTGGCTCGAGGTCTCGTTTCCGCTCTACGCCGGAGCGGTGGCCACCGGGGCGCGAGCGCCCTCCCCTCGCCCGGGCGAGATCCTCGTGGTCGAGGACGACGACGATTGCCGCAACGGTATCGTGGAGGCCCTCACCGCCGAGCGATTCCGCGTCCGGGCATTTTCGGATGGGCGGGAGGCGTTGGAACGGATCCGGCAGTCCCCGCCCGCGCTCCTGCTCCTGGACCTGCGCATCCCGGGGGTCGACGGCGCGCGGCTCATCCGCGAGGTCCGGGAAGGTGCCGGACCGACCACCCCGATCTACGTGATCTCCGGGGCGATCGACGGATCGGTCGGACAGGAGGATGCATGGGGAGCGCAGGTCGACGGCGTCTTCGAGAAGCCGATCAACTTCCCCTTCCTGCTGGAGAGGGTGCGGGAGTACGTGACCCCGGCATGAGCGTCGTCCCGGACGGGAGGAGCGCGCAGGCCCTCTCGCCGCGTTTCGGCCCGATCTCCCGGCGGCTCTTTCGCCGCTTCTTCGATCCGGTGTCCTTTCCGGACGAGGCCGTCGAGTGCCTGGCCGAGCACGCCCGGCGCGGCAGCCTGGTCTACGTGATGCGCTCGGCGGGGATCCTCTACTACCTCTTCTTCGTCTGGGCCTTCGCGCGCCGCAACCTTCCCGTCCCCGCCGCCGTCTGCGGCTTTCCCCGCCTCCTGCACCGCATCCTCGCCTTCTTCGTGGGGCTTCCGGCGCGGACGGGAAAGGAGGGTGTGATCCGCGCGCTGGAGGCGGGCCAGTCCGCCATGGTCTTTTTGCGCCGGCCCGCCCTCTTCCGCTCCCAGGGCTCGCCCCTGGAGGATCCCTTCCCCGACATCGTCGCCTTGCAGCGGCGGATCGACCGGCCGATCTTCGTCGTACCGCAGATCCTGATCTTCAAGCGCGCGCCCGTACGGCTGCGCCCCGGCATCCGGGACGTGATCCTCGGCTCCGCGGAGGTGCCGGGGATCTTCCACACGATGGTTTCCTTCCTCGCCAACTACCGCCGCTCGTGGGTGAAGGTCGGATTGCCCATCGACGTGGCGAAGATGATCGAGCGCGAGCCCGACGCGCCGGACGCCATCGTGGCGCGAAAAGTCCGTGGTAGCCTGGCGGTGGGCATCGCCCGCGAACTCCGCGCGGTGGTCGGGCCGCCCCTCAAGCCCGCCGAGCGAATGATCGAGGAGACCCTGCGCGACCGGGCGCTGCGCGCCGAGCTCGCGCGCGAGGCGCGGCGCAGCCAGAAGACCCTCGAAGAGCTGGAGCGGCAGGCGCGCAAGGACCTCGAGGAGATCGCCGCCCGCTACTCGCCCGCCGTCCTCGATGGCGCCAACACGGTGGGGCGCTGGGTCTTCTCGCGCCTCTACGACGGCTTTCACGTGGACGAGGAGGGGCTGCGCGTCGCGGCGGAGAGGAGCAAGTACGCCCCCCTGGTGCTCTGCCCCACCCACCGCAGCCACATGGACTACATCGCCATCACCCACATGATGCTGGAGCGGGGCATGACCCCGCCTCTGGTGGCGGCGGGTGCCAACCTGGCCTTCTGGCCCCTCGGCCCCTTCCTTCGCCGATCGGGGGCCTACTTCATTCGACGCTCGTTCCGCGGCGACAAGGTCTACACAGCGGTCCTCTCCGCCTACGTCCGCAAGCTCATCCGCGATGGGTACACGCAGGAGTTCTATCCGGAGGGCGGCCGCACCCGGACGGGACGGATCCTCGAACCCAAGCTCGGCCTGCTGGCCATGCAGGTCGATGCGTGGCTGGCCGGCACGCGCGACGACCTTTACTTCGTCCCCATCGCCATCGACTACGAGCGGCTGATGGAGGCCGAGACCTACGCCCGCGAGCTCGCAGGCGGCGAAAAGGTTCGCGAAAGCCTGCGCGGCCTGGTCAAGACCGCCAGGGTGCTGACCCGGCGGTGGGGCGAGATCTACCTCCAGGTCGACGAGCCGATCTCGCTGCGCGAGTTCTGCGCGAGGCTCGGAATCGATCCGCAGCGCATGACCCCGCCCCAGAAGAAGGCCCTGATCCGGGCACTCGGCCACCGCATCGCCTGGGGCATGGGGAGGGTGCAGACGCTGACCGCGTCGGCGCTGGTGGCCTCGGCGTTGCTCGCCGGGCGACGCGAGGCCGAGCCCATCGCCGCCCTGCGCGAGCGGGTTCACTTCCTCTTGCGCCTGGCCGACGCCAAGGGCAGGCGAATGGCTCCCGCAGCGCGCCGCGCCCTGGGAGGCGACCTCGATCCGATGATCGAGACCACCCTGCGCAACTTCGCCCGCGACCAGCTCCTGGAGATGGAGGTCCTGGGCGGCGAGACCTACTACCACCAGAGGACCACCGCCGCCGTCGGACTCGCCTTCTACCGCAACAACATCTCCCAGCACTTCGCCTACGAGAGCCTCCTCGCCACGGCGCTCCTCTCCGCGCCCTCCCTCGCCCTCTCGCGCGAGGCGCTCGTCGAGATCGCCAAAGCCCTCCTCCACCGGCTGGAGGGGAACGTGATCCTTCCCCCCGAGGTGGATCTCGCCGAGGGGCTGGAGGCGGCGGCGCACCGGCTGGAAGCCGAAGGCATCCTGGTTCGCGACGCCGAGGGGTGGAGGGCGCTGCCGGAGGGAGCGTGGGCGCTTCTCCTTCTGCGCTCCTACGTTCGCGACATCATCGAGGCGCACCTCATCGTGGTCACCGCCGTGGAGCGCCTCGCCGAGGAGCCCATGGAGCGCAAGGACGTGTTGCGGCTCTGCTTCGAAACGGGCCGACGGCTCCTGGCCGCCGGGCGCGTGCACTGCCACGAGAGCCTCAGCAAGGTGGCCTTCGAGCAGGCCCTCACCTGGCTGTCCAAGAACGACCTGCTGGGCACGGAAGAGGGCAAGCTCGTCCTGCGCGGACGCTTCGAGGAAAAAGAGGCGCGTGACGCGGAAGCGAAGGCGCTGCTCGAGCTCCTCCGCCAGCCCTGATTCGACCCCGGCTCACCGCGCCGACGCGCATCCACGCGGCGCGTTGGGATACGCCGCCATCACCGCCGATCGCTCGGGTGCTGGGCGAGCTGCCAGGGGTCGAACCTTCGACGGGCTCAGGGCCGCAGGGAATCCCGCTCTGCCAGGAGCCGCCGGAACGAGGCCGCCACCTGCGTACGCGAGACGCGCACCCCCTCCGGGAGCCGGCGCGCCAGCGCCGCGGCCAACGCGAGCGACGTGGCGCTCAGCGGCACGGCTGCCAGCAGGTCGATGCCGTAGTGGAAGCGCCCGGCCAGCGTGCCCAGGATCAAACAGACGAGGATCGGCAGCGCCACCCAGAAGAAGCGTCGCGCATGGCGCCACGAGAATCCCAGAACGAGCAACGAGATCCCGGTGTGACCGGAGGGGAAGCAATCCCGGGCCAGCGGCGAGGTGCGGAAGAGAAGGTCGAGTTCGGTCGCCCAGAGCCAGCCCTGCACGGGGCCATCGAAGTAGGCCGCCTGGTAGTAGCGCGGCCCCATGGCCGGCACGTAGGCGTAGAAGACGTAGTTGGCCGCGTAGAAGATGACGAGTGCCGTCACCCACTCGTCGAAGCGGCCCTCCGGCCCACGGAAGTAGAGCAAGAGGCCGAGCGCAACCGGCCAGAAGAAGTAGGTGGTGTACGCGCCCAGCAGCAGGTCCATCACCAGCGGATGGAAGTTGCGGTCCATCCAGATGGAGAGTTGCGTCCCGAAAATCCGCTGGTCGATGGCCGCCAACCGCGCATCGGCGAGCGGCAACCCCACCGCGTCCAGCAGCGGGTTGAGCTGCAAGTAGACGATCACCACGTAGGCGATCGGGGAGAAGTCCGCCAAGAGGCGCAGCAGGAGGTTGCGCGGGAAGCGGGACTGCAGCGGCCTGAGGACCAGCGGGCCGAGCGCCACCGCGGCGTAGACGACGGCCGCGCCCTCCCAGTTGGCCACCCGATCGCGGCTCCAGAGAAGGACGGTGAGGGCCAGCGCGCCGGCCGCCGTGACGATCAGCTCCCACGGGCGGAAGGCGAACCCACCCTCCTCGGCCCGAGGCACGGCAACGCCCGGGTCGCTGACGACGGGAGGAGCCATGGCGTCCCGCTTCACTGCCTCCACACCTCTCCCGCGAGATGTCCGCCGCATGCCGAGCAGCGTCGGGCGGGGAANGAGCGCTTCTACGCCACCGCCACAGGACCGTCAAGATCCCGACGCAGAACCAAAGATGCTGCGATCCCGAACGGGGATCCAGAGCGGGGCGGACGAGAGTGCGCATGCCTGGTGGTCGAGTTGACATTTGACCAGCCGGTCGGTATTCGGGCGCTTCCCTATGCCGGGCGGGCGCTCGGCAACCCGTTCCGAGTGGTGCCGCATGGGGGCGCCAGAGGCGGAGGGCACGTCGATGGCCGACGTTTTCAAGAAGGCGTACGAGTGGCGTGAGCTGAAGGTCTCGCGCGCGACCGGCCTTTACCCCTATTTCAAGCCGATCGAGTCGACCAACGGCACCGAGGTGGTGGTCGGTGGCCGCCAGGTCATCATGGTCGGCTCCAACAATTACCTCGGACTCAGCCTCGACCCGCGCGTCAAGGAAGCCGCCATCCGCGCCACCGAGAAGTACGGAACGAGCTGCTCGGGCTCTCGCCTCCTCAACGGAACCCTCGATCTGCACCTCGAGCTCGAGGAGAGACTCGCGCGCTTCCTCAAGCGGGACAAGGCGATCTGCTTCTCCACGGGCTTCACCACCAACCTCGGCACCCTCTCGGCGATCCTCGACCGCAAGGACTGGGTCTTCTCGGACCGCCTCAACCACGCCTCCATCGTCGAGGGCATCCGATCCTCCTATTGCGAGCACAAGCGCTACCGCCACAACGACATGGCGGACCTGGAGCGCCTGCTGAAGTCTGCGCCCGAGGAGGCGGGCAAGCTGATCGTCACCGACAGCGTCTTCTCCATGGAGGGCGACTTCGCCGATCTGCGCGGCATCGTCGAGCTCGCGGCAAAGTACGGCGCGCGCATCATGGTCGACGAGGCCCACGGCATCGGCGTGCTCGGCGCCCACGGCCGCGGCCTCTGCGAGCATCTGGGCGTGGAGGAAAAGGTCGACCTGGTGATGGGGACCTTCTCCAAGTCCTTCGGCTCGCTCGGCGGCGTGGTCGCCGGCCCAAAGGAGGTCATCGAGTGGATCCAGCACCGGGCTCGCTCGATGATCTTCCAGGCCTCGATGACCCCGGCCGCCGTGGCCGCGGCCCTCACCTCGCTGGAGATCATCGAGAAGGAGCCCGAGCGCCGAGAGCGTCTGTGGCGCATCTCCAACAAGATGCGCAACGCCTTCCGCCTGCTGGGCTACGACACCGGCGTCTCCGACGGGCCGGTGGTGCCGGTCCTCATCGGCGACCAGGTCAAGTGCTTCCGCTTCTGGAAGGCGCTCTACGAAAACGGCGTCTTCGCCAACCCGGTGATCCCGCCTGCGGTCGAGCCGGGCAACGCGCTGATGCGGACCTCCTACATGTCGATCCACACCGACGAGCAGCTCAATCGGGTGATCGAGCAGTTCGAGCTCCTCGGCAAGAAGTTCAAGATCATCCCGGAGGATGCGCCGACCGCGGCCGACGTGATCGACAAGGTGGGCTCCATCGACGATCCGAACGCCGAGGCGCCGCGCTTCGTCGCCACCACCTACCGTCCCGCCGAATCGCGCAACGGCACCTTCCGCCGCACCGGCGGCATTGCGCAGCGCGTCTTCGACATGGTGGAATCGGCGACCTGGCGTGCCGCCAACTTCCAGATCCCGTCGCGCGAGCAGCTCAACCGCATGGTGCAGGAATCGCTCAGCGACATGACGGGCGCGGTCATCGAGCGAACCTACAAGCTCTGGGAGCTGGCCAACCGCGCTCGCAACTCGCGGCGGCTCTCCTACGACGACGAATGAGCCCCGGCCCCGGGGCTCGCGGAGGACGACCATGTCCGAGCTCGCCCAGGAGCCCATCTCCGCGGAAACAACCCCAGCCCCCGACGAGGGCCGCCCGCAAAAGTCGCGGCGCGACCCCTCCGTGANGGTGGACCTCGTCCAGACCCCCGCGGACCTCGAGGCCTTCATCCGCCTTCCCTACCGCCTCTATGCGGGCGATCCCTGCTTCGTCCCTCCGCTCTACATGGAGCGGCGCGACTTCCTCGATCCCAAGAAGAACCCCTTCTTCGACCACGCCGAGGTCGCGCTCTTCCTCGCCCGGCAAGGCGGAAAGGTCGTCGGACGCATCGCCGCCCTCGTCGACCGCAACTACAATGCCTTCCACGACACCAAGGTCGGCTGGTTCGGCATGTACGAGGCCGAGGACGACGACGAGATCGCCGAGGCCCTCTTCGCCGAGGCCACCGCCTGGGTACGCTCCCGCGGCATGCTCCGCATCCTCGGCCCGGCGAACTTCAGCTCCAACCACGAGTGGGGTCTGCTGGTCGACGGTTTCGACTCGCCCCCCGTGGTGATGATGCCCTACAACCCGCGGTACTACGTCCGCCACCTCGAGGAGGTGCTGGGCCTGAAGAAGGCCAAGGACCTCTGGGCCTTCTGGATGCCCGCCAACGTCGATCCGCCAGAGAAGGTGGTGCGGATCGCCGAGCGCGTGCGCGCCAAGGAGGGCATCGTCGTCCGCCCCCTCGACATGGGCGACTTCCCCAACGAGGTGGCGCGCATCAAGGAGATTTACAATTCGGCCTGGGAGAAGAACTGGGGCTTCGTCCCAGTCACGGACAAGGAGTTCGACCACATCGCCCGGAGCATGAAGACCCTGGCGGTGCCGGATCTCCTTCTCGTCGCCGAGGTCAAGGGCGAGCCGGTCGCCTTCTCCATGACCATCCCCGACCTCAACCAGGCGCTCGCCAAGGTCGGTGGCAGACTGACCACCTTCGGCCTTCCCATCGGCCTGCTCAAGCTCCTCTGGTATTCGCGGAAGATCAATCGCGGCCGCCTCATCACCCTGGGTGTCAAGGAGCCGTACCGGAAGCGCGGCATCGACGCGATTCTCTACCTCGACACCCTGCGCGCCGCGCGCAAGCTCGGCTACGTCGGCGGCGAGATCTCGTGGACGCTCGAGGACAACCTCCTCGTGAACCGCTCGATCGAGATGATGGGCGGCAAGCGGTACAAGACCTACCGAATCTACGAGGCGGAGGTCTGAGCGCGTGAAGGTGCTGCTGACCGGGGCCACGGGCTTCGTCGGCCCCCAGACCGCCAGGGCGCTCGCCGATTCCGGCCACCAGGTTCGCTGCCTCGTCCGGGAGACCTCCGACCGCAGCGCCCTCGAGGCCCTGGGCGTCGAGCTCGAGTACGCCATCGGCGACGTCTGCAACCAGGCTGCGCTACACGACGCGATGGAGGGCGTGGATGCGGTCGTCCACCTCGCCGGCGCCACCAAGTGCCTGAGACGTGAGGACTACTACCGCGTCAACGCTTACGGCTCGCGTCTCGTCGCCGAGGCGGCGGTCGCCCGCGGCGTTCCGCGCTTCGTCCATTGCTCCACCCTGGCGGTGGCGGGGCCGATGCCCGAGGGCCGTCCCGTCACCGAGGACGACCCGCCCCGCCCCGTCTCCGAGTACGGCCGCTCCAAGCTGGCCGGCGAGGAGGCCGTGCGGCGCCACGGCAACCGCCTGGAGGTCACCATCGTCCGACCTCCGATCGTCTACGGGCCGCGCGACCGCGACTTTTTCGAGGTCTTCAAGATGGCGGCGCGGGGATTGGGCGTTCGCCCCGGGCTCTTCACCCCCAAGCGCTACTCCATCATCCACGTCGAGGACCTCGGGAAGGCGATCGCGCTGGCGCTCGATCGCGGCAAGTCCGTGCAGGGCATGGAGGGAAGCCAGGGCGTCTACTACGTCTCCGACGGCGAGGTGCACCTTTGGGACGAGCTCATCCAGCGGGCCGCCGTCGCCCTCGGCCGCGGAAGCGCCTTCGTCCTTCCCGTCCCCGAGACCCTGGCCTGGCCCCTGGGCCTCTGGTCCGAGCTCGCCGCGCGCATCACCGGCAAGCCCCAGATCGTCTCCGTCGACAAGGTGCGCGAGTCCATGGGCCCTGGCTTCGCCTGCACCATCGACCGCGCTCGCAACGAGCTGGGCTTCTCGCCCGAGTGGCCCGCCGACCGCGGCCTCGAGCACACCGCCCGCTGGTACCTCGAGAACAAGTGGTTGTAGGGGAGCCCTTGCGGGCGCCTGCGGTCCGCGGCCGAAGACTTGGGCTGCGGAGATCCTCTCCCCAGCTGGCAGCGACACGCATTCTGCCGCCCTTCCTGCAGCGCATGGGCAGCGCCCGCGCGCCTGTGCTCCGCTCGGTCACGAGCCGATTGCGGCCGCGGACGGCGACGACCGGCTTTGGCTCCCGCCCCACGGCATCGCATTCGCGGCGGAGCGCCTTTCATCTCTTGCAAGATATACTCCTACATTTTGCGCAGCCAAGCGCAGAGAGGAACTTCCCTCCGCCTCCGTTTCCGACTACAACGCGCGCGCTCCCCTTGGGAGCTCGCTCGGAGGTGGGAAGAATGTTCCGACGCGTATCGTTGGTTTGGGCGGTCGTGTGCGCCGCCCTCGCAACGGGTTGCGGCGGCGGCAACGAAGACAAGGCCCCCGCAGCCCCTCGCATCCTCTCGTTTACCGCCACGCCCGATCTCGTGGACGAAGGCGACGAGGTCGTCCTGGCGTGGGAGACCCAAAACGCTGACTCGATCTCCATCCGAATCGAGGGCGGCGAGACCGTGGAACTCGGCGACGCCGCCCCGGCGAAGGGTACGGTCATCGTCCGCCCCGATGGCCCGACCACGTACGTGCTGTTCGCGAAGGGGCGAGGCGGAAGCGCCGAAAGCTCTGCGAGCGTTGCCATCCAAGCAGCCCGCGGGAACGCTGGTCGCCTCCGCGGAGAAGGTGAGCTGGGGCGAATCGGTCGAGCTGCGGTGGACGACGGAGCACGCGGAGAAAATTCGCCTCTACCGCGACGACGAGCTGCTCGTCCAGACCGAGCAGCCCGAGGGAGTGCACGAGGACGTTCCGCCTCTCTCCGGCACCTATCGGCTCGTCGTGCTCCGCAAGGAAAAGCAAAGCGAGTCCACCCTCCCGATCCGCGTCCAGCCCGTCGTGCTCCGCTTCGAGCCCGAGCGAGCGGGCCCGCTGCCCCTCGGCAAGCCGGAGCCGATCACCTGGGAGGTCGGAGGCGCCCGCGAGGTCGAGCTCGGCACGAGCGCCGGCGAAAAGGTCGTGGTGGAGGTGGAGCCCCGCGCGAGCGGAACGACGCCTCTCGTCGTAAGGATGGCGCCTTCCATCTGGAGGCCCGCAGCGGCGAGCTCAGCGCTCGGCAGACCACCGAGGCCCCCGTCCTCTTTCCGCCGGTCATCGGGGCGTTTACCGTCGACACCGCGCTCGTGAGCGGGGATCCCGGCCGCCCGGCGACCGTGACGCTGCGCTGGTCCGGCGTCGAGCGCGCGGAGGTGCTCGAACTCGTCGGCGATCCGCTCGGCGCCGTCGACCTCGCGGGCCGCTCGCTCGAGGCCGACGCGATCGATGTGGAGCTCACCGAGGACACCAGCTTCGCCTTGAAGGCGACCAACCAGGCGGGCGAGGCGACGGCCTCCGTCGCTGTTCGCGTGGTTCCCTACCCCGTCGTCCACCGGCTGGTCGCGGCGCCGGACCATGTCGTGCCCGGGGAGACCTTCGTCCTCGACTGGGAGGCGAGCGGCGCCGTTGCACAGATCTTCGAGGACGGTGTGCCGCTAGCTGGCGCCGATGCGCTCTCGGGTCGACTGACGCTCGAACGCCACGCATCGACCCGCTTCACCCTCGTCGTCGCCAACGAGGCGGGCGCCGAGGTCGAGCAAACCGTCGCACTCGCAGTCGGCCCCCTGCAGAACCTGCATTTCGCCGCCGCTCCCGTCTACGTGGTCCCCGGCGACACCGTGACCTTCGAGTGGGAGAACCTCGGTGGCCGCGCACTGCGGATCAGGAACGCCGACGGCGAGCCGGTCTGCGAGAGCCATGACCTGGCGGAGATCCGCGAGGGCAGCTGCGCGGTGGAGATCGGCTTGGAGGGCACGCATCTCTTCGAGTACTAGGTCGCCGTTGCCTTCGGCCACGAGCTCACGGAGGTCGCCGAGATCCACGCCAGCGCCGGCCCGCGCATCCTGGAATTCTCCGTCGAACCAGCCGAGGTGGAGGTCGGTGACGAGCTCCTCTTCACCGTGGACGTGACAGACGATCCGCGGGGCAACTCCCCGGCGCTCACCCTGAGCGACGGAGAGGTCGAGTACGACCTGGACGACCGCCCTGGCCTGCAGGTGGTCGCCTTCACCATGTCCACCCCCGGTGCCAAGACCTTCACCCTGACGGCCTCCACGCCGGTCGGAACGAAGACCGCCACCGCGCAGGCCACCGTGTATGGCCTACCAGAGGTCACCCTGTCCGCCTCCGCGCCGGCCTACGACCTCGAAAATCCCGTGGTGCTGAGCTGGACCTCCGCCCACGCCGCCTCGTTGGTGCTGTACGAGATCGGCGCGGACGGACAGGCCCCAGAGCTCTACGTCGTCCCGGAGGCGGAGCGCGCAGCGGGCAGCTTCGAGGTCCGTCCCTCGGTGGCCACGACCTATCGGATGGTGGCGGAAAACCCGATGGGCACCCAGGCGACCGCCGAGGTGAGCGTGCAGATCGTTCCGCCCGCGATCACCTCCTTCGTCGCCACGCCGGAGATCGTCACCGTCCACCCCGGTGGCACCGCTTCCGTCACCCTGCAGTGGAGCGCCGTCCGCGCGCAGCAAGTCCAGCTTCAGGCCGATACCCTGGGTCCGATCGACACGAGCGGGCAGTCTGCTGCCGGTGGCTCGGTTACCGTCGAGATCTCGTCGACCACCACCTTCACCCTCCGGGCATCCAACGGCGGCGGCATGGACGAGCAGACGGTGACCGTCACCGCCGTGCCCCCGCCCACCATCGTCAGCTTCACCGCCACCCCGACGATCGTGGATCCGCCGGAGCCCATCACGCTTCGCTGGAAGGTGGAAGATGCGACGCAGGTGCAGCTCGTCTCGACCATCCTCCCGAACGGCTTCATGCTCGTGCTCCCCGAGGACGAGCTCCAGCTGACCATCTCGGAGAACACGACCCTCACCCTCCAGGCCACCAACGCCGCGGGTCACCAGGTTTCGACGGACGTCGAGGTGATCGCCACGCCCGCCCGGATCCTCTCGTTCGAGGCGAGCCGCACCTACGTGGGGTCCCGTAAAGCCGTCGACATTTCCTGGCAGACCGTCGGAGGGCGTTCTCTCGTCCTCGAGGTCGACGGGAAAGCGATTCTGCAAACGACTGACCTCGGCACCATCGCCTCCCACACCATCTCGAGCACCTTCCTGGAGGATCGGACCTTCCACTTCCGGCTGGCCATCACCAACCACCGCGGGGAGCTCTTCGAGAAGACCCTGTCGGTCCTCGTCAGCACCGGCCCGCTCATCGAGGAGTTCTCCGCGCAGCCCCTCGTGGTCGAGGTCGGCCAGCCGGTGACCTTCTCCTGGAAGGTCCGCAACGATCCGAACGGCAACGTCCCCGTGCTCGGGCTCAGCGACGGGGAGGACGTTTTCGACCTCACGGGCGCCGATCCCAACGAAGACTCCCGCACCTTCGTCCTCACGAATCCGGGGCAACGGCAGTTCGTGCTCTCGGCCACCACGAGCATGGGGACCAAGACGAAGACCTACACCGTCTACGTCAACCCGACGGTATCGGTGAGCTTGAGCGCCTCCCCGCAGACTGCGGACCTCGAGAACCCCGTCACGCTCTCCTGGACCAGCGAGAACGCCGACGCGGGCCTCCTCCTCCTCGAGATGAACGACGATGGCACCCTCAAGGACGTGCTCTGGGAGGTTCCCGAGGCGGACCGCGCTGCCGGTAGCTTCCAGGTCTACCCCGCGAAGCCGACCACCTACCGGCTCCTCGCTCTCGGCGCGTACGGGGTCGAAAAGTACGTCGACGCGCACGTGGACGTCTTGCCGCCCGAGTTCGTCGACGTCACGGTCTTTCCGGACGAGGTGCTCGAGGACGGAACCTTCTCCCTGTCCTGGAACGCGAAACGCGCCACCGAGGTCCATCTCGGCCGCTCGCATCCCATGCAGATGATCGAGACCGACGAGCCCTTCGTCGACATCTCGGCGACCGGCACGCCCCTGACGCTGCAGTATCCGCCCCTTGCGTTCGGCTACGACGGCTGGGCGGACATCGAGTTCCCCGAGGACTTCCGCTTCCCCTTTGGCGGCATCCTCCGCGACCGCATCCGCGTGACGGAGGCGGGGCACGCCGGCTTCTCCTTCGAGACGATCGTCAACCCCGCCCAGACCTGCAGCTTGCCCTGCTGGTCGCCGGTCGGGCGACCCAACAACGCCCACCTGGCGCCGTTCTGGACCACCGTCTCCACGGACTACGGTCCGGGCGGCCAGATCCTCTACGAGTTCGGGGAGGATGATCGCGGCAAGCGCCTGATCATCCAGTGGAGCCACGTCGGCTTCTATCGCAACGGCTCCATGGGCGACCTGAACTTCGAGATCATCCTCTGGGAGGACGGCGCCTTCGACTTCCGCTACGGCCTGATGACCTCCGCCGATCAAAGCTTCCACGATGGCTCGGAGGCGACCATCGGCTACCAGTGCCCCGAGGGCGGCCACTTCCTGCAGCTCTCGCGGAACGCGGCCGTTCCCGGCGGCCTGTCGTGGCGAAGCTTCGCCTTCCGCCCGGCCCAGCTGGGCGCCGACGGCTCCGTGCTGCTCGGAGGAAGCGTCGACGTCGACGAGATCGTCCTGACCGCGAAGGGCCCCGGCGGGGAGGCGGTGGAGGTGGTTCCGGTGACCGTCCACCCCATCGCGCACGTCTCGGTCTCGGCCCCCTCGACCGTGGCGGCGAATCAGACCTTCGAGATTCAATTCTGGACGCGCGGCGTCACGAAGCTGCAGGTCATCTCGCCCCTGACCCTGCCGCCTGTCTGCAACTACCCCTCCGATCCTCCCGCCGAGGGCACCTGCCAGATCACCGCGCCCTCCTTCCCCGGCTACTACCAGTTCACGATCGGGTACGAAGGACCGGGCGGGCAGCGCAACGCCACGGGATTCGCCATCTACGTCGAGTGAGCCCGTGAGTTCATCGGGCCCCGGAGCCTCCCCGGGGCCCTTCCTTTTTCCCCTCCGGGTCGTCCGCCGAATCCATCCGGTAGCCCGGCCTTCCGGATGTCTGCCGAATCCGTCCCGGAGCCGGGCCTCCCGGACGTCGGCCGAATCCAACGCCCTCTGAAGCTGACCTCCTGGACGTCCGCCGGATCCAACGCCCTCACGGGACCGGACCCCTCCGGGATTCCCGGCGATTCCAACCAGCCTGGTCAGCCGGGAACGGGGGGGCACGGCCAGCTCGCGGCCTCCGAGATCTCCCGGCCACCCGAAGCGCGAAAAAGCGCCCCCGAGGAACGAGCTCGGGGGCGCGCATGAGAAAGCCCGCCGCAAGGGCGGGCTTCTCGTCTACCTTCCGAGCGAGGTGTGCCGCTTCACTTCGCGGCCGTCTCCTCCTTCGCCGCCTGCTGGATCAGCTCGACGTCGATCTGGATGTCGACGTCGTCACCGACCATCACCCCGCCGGTCTCCAGCACCTGGTTCCAGGTCAGGCCGAAGTCCTTCCGGTTGATCTTGGTGGTCGCGGTCGCGCCGCGGCGGACATTGCCCCAGGGGTCCTTGATCTCCTGATCGAGGCCCTCGACCAGCAGAGTGACCTCCTTGGTCACGCCGCGGATCGTCAGGTCACCGACCACCTCCAGCTTGCCCTTGCCCTTGGCCTTGGCCTTCTTCGACTTGAAGGTCAGGGTCGGGTACTTTTCCACGTCGAAGAAGTCCGGGCTGCGCAAATGATCATCCCGCTTGGGCTCGCGGGTGTCGATGGAGGCCGCATCGATCGTCGCCTCGATGGCGATCTTCTCCGGCGCCTTGGGGTCGTACTTCACCGTGCCCGAGACCTTCTCGAAAGTCCCCCGCACCTTGGTGACCATCAGGTGACGGACCGTGAAGCCGACCGTGGAGTGCGAGGGGTCGATGACATAGTCGGCCGCGAAGGCCGAGCCGGGAAGAACGACCGCGATGGCAGCAAGCAGCGTCTTGGCGAACTTCGTCATATGCTTCTCCTGGAATCGGCGCTTCCGGCTGCCGATGGCGAACGTCCGGGCCGGGCGCCCAGCCCGACCCGACCGGTGTGGTCTTGGGATGCGCGAGGCGGCGAGAAGTTTCGCCGACCCCGGAGCCCTCCCGCCGCTCCCGCGGCCGGGCACCCCGGCTCGTCCCTCCACCGGTCCTCCATGTAACGAGCCGCCGCTCGAATTGTTCCCCCCGTTCCGCGCCTGCCCGAAGACGAGACGAGCCGGCGGGCAAGACGCCCGACCGGCTCGACGTGAAGGTGCTGTCCGCAAGAGACCTGTCGCCCCGCCCGGCGGCAGGTCCCGCTCTCAGGCCTTGCCCGCGTAGATGTCCATGATGGTGTGGAGGAGCTGGATCGCCTCCTCCTTCGGCCGCTGGAAGGCGTTGCGGCCCATGATCGAGCCCATGCCGCCGCCGTCGCGGATCTGGCGGATCTCCTCGAGGACCGCCTCGGTCCCCTTCGCCTCGCCACCGGAGAAGATGACGATCCGCTTCCCGCCGAACGCGGACTTCATCACGTAGCGAACGCGGTCGGCCAGCGTGTCGATCTTGATCCCGTGCGACTCGATCACCTTCCGGTTGGCATCCATCTCCACGTGCGCCGTCGGCGGCTTGACCTTGACGATGTGCGCGCCGAGCTGGCAGGCCACGTGCGCCGCGTAGGCGACGATGTCGACGGCGGTCTCGCCCTCCTTGGAGAGGCCGGAGCCGCGCGGATAGGCCCAGATCACGGTGGGCAGGCCCACGCTCTTGGCCTCGAGGATGAGCTCGCGGATCTCCTCGTACATCTCCTTGCGCGCGGCCGAGCCCGGGTAGATGGTGAAGCCGATGGCGCTGCAGCCCAGCCGGAGCGCGTCCTCGACCGAGCCGGTGACGGCGGGGATGGGGNCGTCGCCCTTGTACATCAGGTCGGAGTTGTTCAGCTTGAGGATGAGCGGCACCTCCCCGCAGAACTTGCCCGCCACCGCCTCCAGCTGGCCGAGCGGCGCCGCGTAGGCGTTGCAGCCCGCCTCCACCGCCAGCTGGTAGTGGTACTCGGGGTCATAGCCCGGAGGATTCGGCGCGAACGAGCGGATCGGGCCGTGCTCGAAGCCCTGGTCGACCGGCAGGATGACGAACTTGCCGGTCCCGGCGAGACGGCCGGTCATCATGATGCGGGCGAGATTCGAGAGCGTTCCCGGGTTGTCGGAGGGATACCAGGACAGGATTTCACGAACTCGTTCGGTGTATCGCATTTCGTCTCCCAGACGCGCGGCCGCAAGCGCCGACCCCTGCCGGTTGCGAACTCGGTCGTACGGCCGGTAAGAAACCGCGGGTTCTGATAGCCCCTCCGAGGAAACGAGGCAAGCCGGAGCGCCTCCCATTCCCCTGCGTCGACGGGCGAATCAGATCTCTTCAAGGAGCGAACGCATGAGCGAGAGCCGGCCGCCCCGAACCGAGTGGGACGAGCGCTACGACCGAGACGACTACGTCTACGGCACCGAGCCCAATGAATTCCTCCGCGCCTTCGCCGACCGCCTTCCGCCGCCCCCGGCGCGCGTGCTGAGCCTCGCCGAGGGCGAGGGCCGAAACGGCGTCTTTCTCGCCGGCCTGGGCTACCGGGTCACCGGCGTCGACGCCTCCTCGGTGGGCCTGGCCAAGGCGCGCCGCCTCGCCCAGGCGCGCGGCGTCGAGATCGAGACGATCCACGCCCGCCTGGAAGCCTACGAATTCGAACGCGGCGCCTGGGACGCGGTGATCTCCATCTTCTGTCACCTTCCGCCGGATCTCCGCCGGAAGGTCCACCGCGCAGTGGTCGAAGCGCTCCGGCCCGGCGGCGTGGTCCTCCTCGAGGCCTACACTCCCGACCAGCTTCGCCACGGCACCGGCGGCCCGAAAGCCCCGGAGCTGCTCTACACGGCGGACATGCTCCGGGAGGACTTCGAAGGCCTGGAATTCCTCCACCTGCGGGAACTCGAGCGCGACGTCACCGAGGGCCTGCTGCACCGCGGCCGCGCCGCGGTGGTCCAGATGGTGGCCCGCAAGCCGCAGTAGCCCTCGAGCCGATCTCCGCCGGGGCCAGAAGCCTGCGACGCGCGGCGCGTTGCGGGACGCGGCAAAGGTTGCTAATGCGGGGGCGGGGCCGCGGCGGTGCGGCCACCGACGGAGTCGAAGGTGAAGATCTGGCTCAACGGTGAGGAGCGCGAAATCCCGGACGGGATCACCGTCGGCGAGCTCCTGGACACCCTCGGAGTGGTTCGCGCCCGCGTCGCCGTCGAGGTGAACCTCCGCGTGGTGCGGCGTGCGGACCACGATTCGCATCGCCTGCAGGAGGGGGACCGCGTCGAGGTGGTCCATTTCGTGGGCGGCGGCGCCCCGGGCCCCGGAAAGGAATGGTCATGACCGACGATCTCCTTCGCATCGGCCGTTACACCTTCCGCTCGCGCCTCTTCACCGGCACGGGGCGATTCCGCGACTTCCCCACGATGAAGGCGGCCCTCGAGGCCTCCGGCAGCGAGGTCGTCACCGTGGCCGTGCGCCGCCTCGACCTGAACGCCAAGGGCGAGGAGAGCCTGCTCTCCTGGATCCCGGAGCACATGACGCTCCTGCCCAACACGGCAGCCTGCTTCACCGTGGAGGACGCGGTCCGCACCGCCCGGCTGGCGCGCGAGCTGTGGGACACCGACCTCGTCAAGCTCGAGGTCATCTCGGATCCGAAGACGCTGCTTCCCGATGTGGAGCAGACCATCGAGGCGGCGAAGATCCTGGTGAAGGAGGGCTTCACCGTACTGCCCTACACGAACGACGACCCCGTCGCCTCCAAGAAGCTCGAGGACGTCGGCTGCGCCGCGGTGATGCCGCTGGCCGCACCGATCGGCTCGGGCCTCGGCATCCGCAACCCCTACAACATCCTGATGATCCGGGAGATGGTGAAGGTGCCCGTCCTCGTCGACGCGGGCGTGGGCACGGCCAGCGACGTGGCCATCG
>NICF_comb_assmDRAFT_10000842_pt1 | contig 25636 bp, 24 predicted proteins | sample NewIslPassag4_SG_FD_11279 | JGI IMG/M metagenome (IMG submission 11279) | reverse complement strand
GAAATTAAAGCATTAACCTTTCATTTTACAACAGGCTAATTTAAACAAATAAAAGAGATTTTTAGGGGAAAAGAAAAGCTGTATGAATTACCCTTCCATTTAATTTGAATCCAACGACAGGGTATATAAGAATAAAAGTTTGGCAAATAATAATTTGGAAAATAATATAGTGGATCTTATCAAATGGATTTCTTTGATATTTAAATAAAATAAGATTCCTCAAAAAAGGCAAGTGTTTTAGAGGAAGATAACCTATCCATGCTGAAAAGTTCCTCATTAACAAGTTAAAGGGAAAATGTAGAGCGATATTTATAAGGAAACAGTTACCAATAAAAAAATTAAATTTCAAAGATAAATTTCTTTTCAAATACCCTTATTTTTTTTTATTATTAAGTTATCCAATTTTAGAAAGAAGGTTAAGGATGGTTCTCGAACAACAAAATTCAAAAAAGCTCCATGAAATAATCCAAAATTATATCATGATCATAATCGGTGCCCTTATATTTGCATATGGACTTGAGGCTTTTCTTGTGCCAAATAAAGTTATTGATGGCGGTGTAACGGGTATATCGTTAATTCTTGAGGAATTAACGCATATTAATTTTAGTATATTTTTAGTCGTTCTAAACGTTCCCTTTTTGTTTATCGGATATAAGCAAATCGGAAAATCCTTTACTTTCCAGAGCCTTTTTGGCATCATTTTGGCTGCTCTCTTTACCGAATTATTCCATAATGTCCAACCTGTCACTGACCAGCCCCTCTTGGCAGCCATTTTCGGAGGTATTGTCCTAGGCTTGGGGGTAGGGTTAGTCTTAAGGAATAATGGTGCCTTGGACGGGACCGAAATATTGGCAACTTTAATTAGTAGCAAAGGTTCCTTTTCCGTCGGCCAAATTGTCATGTTTTTCAACGTTTTTATTTTAGGTAGTGCCGGTTTTGTATTTAGTATTAATAGTACATTTTATTCGTTAATTGCCTATTATATCGCTTTCCGTATGATCGATATCGTCGTAGTCGGTATGAATGAGTCCAAAGCGGTTTGGATCATTAGTGATGAATATGAGGAAATTTCTGCAGCTATCAGGGACCGATTAGGCCGTACAGTGACCTTTTTCCATGGTGAGGGAGGTTACAGCGGGGAGACACGAAAAATCATATATTGTGTCATTACCCGGCTGGAAGAAGCGAAGCTAAAGGCGATTGTGCGGAACTTTGACCCTAGTGCCTTTTTGGCTATGTCGGATNTAAGTGATGTCCGCGGAGGCCAGTTCAAAAAGAAAAATATCCATTAAACNTTTTGCTATGCTTTTTGATTTAATCTATAAATGAACAAATCATTTATAAGATGGTATACGAAATTTCATGAAGGTTTCGTATACCATTTTTTTTCGGGTTTTGTAGATATCATTTGATTTTAAAGTTCTTCTTGTATAGGTAAGATGGATCCTAGAAAATGAAGTCATCAAACCATATTCTTTATTGGGCATACCGGCTTTTCCATCATATCCATTGCTAGGAAAAGTTGGTTAAAAAATATGGAACCTTTTTGTTTTACGGACGTAAATAAATCACAAGTTAAGGAAATGAACTGGAAAAGTTGTCAATCTTTTTGACCGAAAGGCGTGGTATTATGAAACAACTTTATATTAAACAGAAGGTTTTTAGTTTGCGGGATCGGTTTACGGTAAAAGATGAAGCAGGAAAGGATGTCTATTATGTCGAAGGAAGCTTCATGAAAATCCCCAAGTCCTTTTCCATTAAAGATTATTCAGGCAAAGAAATCGGATTGATTACGAAAAAGGTGTTCAGCTTTTTGCCAAAGTTTTTTGTGGAAGTACGAGGAAGAGAAATATTGACCATAAAAAAGGAATTTACGTTTTTTAAAGACCGATATACGATTGAGGGAGCAGATATAGATATCCTTGGAGACTGGTGGGATATGAATTTCCGGGTATACCGGAGAGGACAAGAAATCGGTCGGGTTAATAAAGTATGGTTTTCATGGGGAGATAGCTATCGGATTGAAATATTGGATGAAGAAATGGAAGAAATCATGATTGCGATCGTGATTGCCATTGATTGCGTGAAAGATGACGAACATAGATCAAATTCCGCTACCATGAACCTTAATAATTAAAAATTGGTGACAGGGGTTCAGGGTTATGATGAAGGGATTGGGGAAATGAAAGGGTTGTGGTTCTTTAGGACGGATCGTTTGGAAAGCCGATAAAATCCTACGAAACGGAACAAAGTAAAAAGGGTTATTCCGTGGCAAACGACTACCATGAAATAACCCTTATTATTTTTTACAATAGATAGGATAGGATATAGCCTAAAGACAGGAGCAACCCAAAAATCGTATTGGTTTGGGCCGTCAGCTTCATCGCTGGCATCATTTGAATCGGCTCGGATTTATTTTGAAATTGTTTTACGGCGTTGATCGGCTTCATTACACTTAGAAAAATAACCAAAAGCCAAAAAGGTACGAGTTTTGCGATGACGAGTCCAACAATCCACATATAGGAAAGGCTAAATGCCACAGCTAAAACACCGATAGCCCTCTTTCTCCCAATCAAAACAGGGACCGTTTTTCTGCCGTGGGCTTTATCCCCATCCATATCCCGAATGTTGTTTGCCAGGTTAATTGAGCCGATCAAAAGGGCAACGGGAACCGAGACCAATACACTTGTCGTTGTGATTGTTCCAGTCTGTATATAAAAGGAAATCAGAACAATAATGGTACCCATAAAGAGGCCAGAAAAAACTTCACCTAAAGGAGTGGATGAAATGGGGAATGGTCCGCCGGTGTAAAGATAACCGACCAAAATGCAGATGGTACCGACAAGGGCGACCCACCAACTGGAATTGGCACTAATGTATACCCCAAGAAGGACGGAAAGACCGATCAGAACCCATGCCATATTTAAAATCACTTTGGGTGCAATGCCTTCCCTTACGATTCCTCCGCCAATCCCAACCGATTTTTCATTATCCAATCCTCTTTTATAATCATAGTATTCATTAAATAGATTCGTAGCAATTTGAATCATGATTGAGGCAACGAGCATGGCGAAGAACATGAGAAAATGAAATTGATCCAGTTCCAGCGCCATAATCGTTCCAAGGATGACAGGTACAAAGGAAGCGGTTAATGTATGGGGACGGGTCAAATTCCACCATACTTTCCAATGCCTTTTTTTTCCTTTTGCCGGAACGGTCAAAATTTCCGTCTCCATGAAACTCTCTCCCTTAATATTAAACTATGAAAAACATGTGAACGAACTTCAATTTCAGTTTATTGGATTGTTAGGAGGGTGTCAAATGAATCGAGATATGCGCCCGACTTTTTGCTTGGTAAAACTGGAAGGAATTTTAATTATGATGAAGATAAAATACCTGGACAGCCTTTTACTTGCATTAAAAAGGGGAATAGTAGAAAATGAATATTAGCCAAAAGTAGAGGTTTTGGAACCTCTTCCTTGAAGAAAAAAACATAAACAACGGTTTAGAAATAAACATTGATCCTTGAGGAGGGAGTCATTTGGCACGAGAATGGATTAAGGAAAGGCATTATGAGGATATTATTTATGAAACGTATAACGGGATTGCGAAGATTACCATCAATCGACCGGAAGTAAGAAATGCTTTCCGTCCGAAAACGGTGATGGAATTAATCGACGCCTTTAGTTACGCAAGGGATGATTCGAAGATTGGTGTCATTATTCTAACCGGCGCAGGAGATAAAGCCTTCTGTTCCGGTGGTGACCAAAAGGTTCGGGGCCACGGTGGTTATGTAGGTGAAGATGAAATACCCAGACTCAACGTCCTCGATTTGCAAAGATTGATTCGCATTATTCCGAAACCGGTTATTGCCATGGTTGCGGGCTATGCCATTGGTGGTGGACACGTTTTACATATCGTTTGCGATTTGACCATTGCAGCGGATAATGCGATTTTTGGACAAACCGGACCAAAAGTTGGAAGTTTTGACGGAGGATACGGTGCCGGATATCTGGCCAATATCGTCGGACAAAAGAAAGCTAGGGAAATCTGGTACTTATGCCGCCAATATAATGCCCAGGAAGCATTGGAAATGGGATTGGTCAATAAAGTTGTCCCTCTAGAACAATTGGAGGACGAAACGGTGAAATGGGCTGAGGAAATTTTGGAGAAAAGTCCGATGGCTCTCCGTTTCCTCAAAGCAGCCTTCAATGCGGCAACGGACGGATTGGCGGGCATCCAGCAATTGGCAGGGGATGCGACTTTGCTTTATTATACAACCGATGAAGCGAAGGAAGGTCGGGATGCCTTCAAGGAAAAAAGAAAACCGAATTTTGATCAGTTCCCGAGATTCCCTTAATCGGTCGGAAGTTGAAAAACAGCTTAATACTTCGCTATTAGGCTGTTTTCTTGCTTGTATGGAAGGAGAATGAAACTTGTTGAACCCGGAGAAAATACCAAACTGGCTCATCAAACGAGCTTTTTTAACACCGAAACGGATAGCAATCTCCTATGAAGATCAAAAGATCACTTTTCAGGAACTGTATCATGCTGCAAAAAGTATGGCAGGAAAACTTGCCGGAATCCCCCTGAAGCGGGGAGACCGGGTGGCTGTATACTTAAACAATTCTCCGGAAACGGTGATTTTATATCATGCGTTAATGCTATTGGGCTGTGTGATGATCCCATTAAATACCCGGTTACATCAGCGGGAATTGCAATTTCAAATCGAGGATAGCGAAGCAAAGGTTTTACTGACAATCGAGAGGATGAAGGAAAAGCTCGACTCAGGCCGATTCCCTATCCCCATTTTTACCTTGGAAACGATTCATGACCTTCAAGGGGAAGAGTTTGCGGAAGTTGAAGAACTTTCCCTTGATGATGTTTGTACCATTATGTACACATCTGGAACAACCGGCTTGCCGAAGGGAGTCCAGCAAACCTACGGAAACCACTTTTGGAGTGCGATAGGTTCCGCATTAAATTTAGGGATCGGAGAAAAGGATTGCTGGCTTACAGTGGTTCCTTTATTTCATATCAGCGGTTTTTCCATTATCGTCCGAAGTGTCGTTTACGGCATTCCGATGCTCCTGTTTGATCATTTTGATGAGGAAAAGGTTAATCAGGCTTTAATTAAAGGAAAAGCAACGATTATATCCGTTGTAACGGTCATGCTTCAAAGGCTGATAAATCAATTGGGGGAGCGGGAATATTCGAAAGATTTCCGTTGTGCCCTTCTTGGAGGAGGACCGGTCCCTCTATCTCTCCTTGAATATTGTAAGGAAAAAAATATACCGGTTTTCCAATCCTATGGACTGACCGAGACGTCCTCCCAGATTGTAACCTTATCCCCGGAAGATAGTTTGGTCAAATTAGGTTCGGCCGGAAAACCATTATTTCCGTGCCAAGTTAAAATTGTCAATGGGAATCAAGTAGCCCCCGCCTATGAAGTAGGGGAGATTGCAGTTAAAGGGCCGAATGTCATGAAGGGTTATTTTCAGAGGGATGATGCGAACCGGAACAGTTTTACCGGGGATGGTTGGTTTTTAACGGGTGATTTGGGTTATATGGATGAAGAAGGGTTCCTCTATGTTATGGATCGAAGGGCGGATTTAATCATTTCGGGCGGAGAAAATATTTATCCGGCGGAAGTGGAAAATGTGTTGGTGGCCCATCCGGGTATTCAGGAAGCGGCAGTAATAGGGATTGAAGATTCCCATTGGGGTCAAGTTCCATGTGCCTTTTATGTCAGTAAAGAGGGAAAGGATATTCCAGTGGAGGAACTTATCCGTTTTTGCCAAAGTCATCTGGCCAAATATAAAATCCCGAAGAAATGGATCCGGATCAATGAATTGCCGAAAAATGCCTCCAATAAAATTGTCCGAAGACTGTTGAAGGAAAAAGTACATGACCTATAAATGACGAACCTAATGACAAAAAGAAAGAAGGCTCCCTTTCCTAAGGATTGGGAGCCTTCGTTTTTGGATAAGATCGGTTTATGGGTTCAACGCCTTTTCAAGGGTTTCGATATTTTTGTCCATCAAGGAAAAATAATCTTCTTGTTTTTTAATATCCTCATCGGTCAATACGGATAGGTTATGAATGGATAGCTTGGTAATCTTGGCTTCCTTTGCAATCACTTCTGCCAATTGATTGTTAACATTTTGTTCAACTAAAATGTGCTTGATTCCGGATTTCTTTACTTTATCGACGATGTTTGCCAATTCCCTTTGTGAAGGTTCCTGGGATGTCGACATGCCAGAGATACTAAGCTGGGTGAGTCCATAACGCTCAGCCCAATAGTCATAGGCGGCATGGGAAACAAGAAAGGTTTTCAGTTGTGAGCGACTGGCAACTTCCTCAAAACTTGCATTGATTTCATCGAATTTGCCTTCCAGCTGAAGGTAATTTTCCTTAAAATAGGCTTCATTTTGTGGCATAAGCTCGGATAAAGTTTCCATTATCCTTTTGGCCATCTCTTTGGCATAAATCGGGTCTAGCCAGAAGTGGGGGTTGATGGATCCGTGGTGATGTCCGTCATGATCGTGATCGTTTTCTTCCTCATTCCGATGGTCTCCGTCATGATGATCTTCCTGGACAAGTCCCTCACCGATTGCATATACTTTAACCCCTTCCTTTTCCAAAATGCCGTGGGCCTTTTCAGCAAAGGGTTCCAATCCATATCCGATATAAAGGAAAAGATCGCTGTTGCTAAGAGAAATCATATCCTTTTGGGATGGTTCGTAGGTATGTTCATCGACTCCAGGAGGGTATACGGTTTCAACCTGGACAAATTCACCACCAATTTTTTCGGTGAAATCTTGTAAAGGATACACGGTGGTATAAACAAGGATTTTTCCTTCCTCTTTTTCATTTGTTAGTGTTTTTGATGAACATGCAGGAAGAAAAAATAACGCTATAATTGCAATCATGGAAATTATGAATTTTCCCCGTTTCATTTATCTCTATTAACCTCCATTATGTAGAAGTTGAAGGTAAATCGTAATGATTACGATTTATTAATTCCTTTTGTATCATACATGATTCTAATCAGGAATGCAAGAAAAATTAATTGGCCTTTTCAATTACAGAGTTAGTATATGCTATCCAATCCATATCATGAAATCTGGTTACCGGTATAAAAAAATCCTTCTTCCGGAAGCAAAGAAAGGATGGGAAAATAGGTCTTTTTATAGCAAGGGAGAAAAATCAGGAGCTATTCCTTCTTTTTTCTTGAGGAAGGCCAGTTTTCTGGAACGGGATCATATCCCCCGGGATGAAGAGGATGACATTTTAAGATCCTCCGAAGGGTTAAATATCCTCCCTTAAAAAAACCGAACCGTTCGATGGCTTCGAGACCATACTGGGAACATGTGGGATGAAAACGGCAGGAGGGAGGTTTTAACGGTGAAATTCCCTTTTGATAAAGTTTAATTAAAAAAATAGCGATCTTTTTCATGTCCATTCTTCTTTCCTAAAGGTATCCGGGGTCAAATCCCGGGATTTGCAAACAATTCCAAGAAACATTATACATAATTGTAACATGGTCCGAAAATATTAGAAAAGAACCGAGCTTGATAGGAGGGAAAAAGGTGAATTCAGGGCATGAAGTGATGAATAAAATTTTAGCTAACCTCATTGTACTCTACATGAAACTTCATCATTGCCATTGGTTCGTAAAAGGACCCCATTTTTTCAGCCTGCATAAGCAGTTTGAAGAACTGTATGATGAAACTGCAGACATGATGGATGAAGTTGCCGAAAGAATGTTGGCCATCAAGGGGACGCCGGTGTCAACCCTGGAAGAAAGTTTGAGGCTGGCAACTATAAAGGAAACAAAACAAAGGGACGTACAGGAAATGGTCAGGGAAATATGTGCTGATCTAGAAGGGTTGAATAAGCAAATATACGAGGCAATCTCGGAGCTTGAAGGGGATGAAGGAACGATTGATGTGTTCGTCGGGATCATAAAGGCCTTCGATAAGCATGTCTGGATGCTGAGATCCTATTTGGAATGATATGGAAAGAGCTGAATCCTTGATCGGATGCAGCTCTTTTTCGTAATTAAAATTCCACAAAATTATTTTTGACATGATCTGGGATATTAATTTTGTCAAATTGATTGATATTCGAATACGTTCCCGTAGAAAACTGTTTTATTGTTGTCGAAGAGTCATCGGAGTCAATGACAAACAACGCTGACAATTCGCTTTTAATGGGAAAATAATTGGCTTTATCATAGTAAAAGGCAAAGTCAAAGGATTGGATGTTCATTTCCACAAAAGAATTCCTTGGATTCTCCTCCGGGTTTGATTGGCCAAAGGCCCTTATAAGTCTTTCGAAACTTTTATCCTTTCCTTTTATTCGTAAAATGTAATGGGAAGGATCTTCTTCAATGGAGATAAGATCAATATAATTGGAAATCAATTCCACCTGGCTAAAGGGATTGGTTTGAAATGCATTTACATCGATATTTTTTTCCATCATTTCACCAGGCATTTTTAACCATTGGCCGGAAAAGGGGCTGGACATATAAAAACCATCCTCTGTATAGTAGGCTTCCGTGACGGTCGTTTGCTCCTGGTCATTGGCTATGATTTTCATTTCCATTTTTTGATAAAAACCTAACGGATCGGTTACGATATCCATCGTTGTTTTTGCGGTTGTTTTGGCAACCTCCCCTGAGGTATCGGAAAACTCATGTTCCAGAGTCATCTCTAAGGTGTAACTTTTCATCTCCTGGGTGGCGTCCATTACTTTGTTCATGAAATCTTGAACGTTTTTTTCGTTCTTTTCATTTTCTGAGGAGGATTTTTTGCCTTCCTTTTTGTCCTTTTGCTTTTCTTCCTGACCTATGCCTTCGTTTTCGGATGGATCTTCATTTGTTTGGGTTGCTCCTTTATTGCAAGCAACAAGCAAAAAACATACGAACAGGAGCATAAAACCCTTCCATAAATTTTTCAAATTGTCCACTCCTTCAAGGTTTGTATTGATTGATGGTACCGTGCTTCTTGTGAAAAAAGCGACCGGAAAAAAGTTGAAAATTCAAACATAGATTATGATATAAATCTTCTTCCGTCAATGTCTTCTTTTATCGAAGAAGTACGAATCGGGTCGATTGAAGCAAATTTTTTCCCCCAAGGAAAAATAGCGGATTTTCTATCTTTGCTAAGAAAACATCAGGTTTTCTCTATGGTATGATAGATAAAGAAAAGTTAAGGAAGGATTGTTTCAATGGCATATGTATTTTCCGATGCAAATGGCAATGAAGTCCGTCTTGAATTTGGCAATTCGGCTCAGGAGAAAAATGGAAAACATGTTTGGATTCTTTGCCGTTATCAAGAAAAGTGGCTCCTTACGAAACATAAAACAAGAGGATTAGAATTTCCCGGTGGTAAAGTGGAACCAGGAGAGACACCAAGGGAAGCGGCTGTAAGGGAAATAATGGAAGAAACCGGCGCAACGGTCAAAACCATGAAATATGTGGGCCAATATATTGTTTATACAAAGGAAGAGCCGATTGTGAAAAATATTTACTTTGCTGAAATTGAAGATATTCTGGACACCCGCAACTACCATGAAACGGATGGTCCCGCATTGATTGACGATTCCTTACGACCGGAATCCATTCGCAAGGATTTTAGTTTTATCATGAAGGATGAAGTATTGCAAAAATCGTTGGACTATTTATTGGAAAAGAAATGGATTTCGTAGGATGAAAAAATAAAAGGATTGCCTGCATAGAACCGGATTTTGCTCGGGAACAAAAACATTCAGTTCATGTTTGGCAATCCTTTTTACTATTCAAGAACCGTTTTTAATTAAAATCCTTTCAAGCCATTCCACAGCTTTATACATAACGGTGGCAAAGATGGCAATGATGATAAGTGATTGCATGACCAAGGTGAAATTGAAAACCTGAAAACCGTAAATGATTAAATAACCCAATCCTTGCTTTGATACAAGGTATTCACCAACGATCACCCCGACCCAGGAAAGTCCCACGTTTACCTTCAGTGTCGAGATGATGGTAGGGAAAGAGGAGGGAAGGATGGCTTCNCTGAAAGATTGCCATCTTGAAGCACCAAAGGATTGGAGAACTTTTAAATAATTTGGATCCGTTTCTTTAAAGGACGTATAGATTACAATCGTTGTTATAATCACCGTTACAAGAATAGCCATTCCGACAATCGAAACCATATTTGGTCCAATGGCAACAATTAAGATTGGTCCGAGGGCAACTTTAGGCATCGAGTTAAGGACGACCAGGTAGGGATCAAAAACCTTTGACAAAAAGGGGGACCACCAAAGGATGGCTGCAATGATCGTTCCAAGTAAAGTCCCCAATAGGAATCCTAGAACAGTCTCAAGGAGGGTTGTTGTGATATGCGGGTAAATGGAGCCATCCGCCAAATTTCCAGATAGCATTTCCCAAATTCTGGTGGGAGAACTGAAGATCAAGGGATCCAGCCATTTAGTCCGGCTACCAATTTCCCATAGGACAAAAAATAGAAGGAGGATGGAAATTTGAAAAAATATTACCCAACGTTTTTCTCTTTTGACTTTATTCAGAAACAGTTTGTGCAATTCATCGGGATTCCAAGGATCTTTCAAGGTTTTCCAACTCCTTCCATATTAGTTGAAACCATTCATTATAAAGGGGATGGNTCCTTACTTGAAAGGGCAAAAGCTCCCTTAATTCCTTCGGTACTTCAAAAACTTGGGAGATGGTTCCGGGGCGATTCGTTAAAAGGTAGATGCGATCGCTCATGGCCAGTGCTTCACCTATATCATGGGTTACAAGAATAGCCGTTTTTTGGAACTGTTTCAGTGTTTGAAAGACAAGATCTTCCAATTTCAATTTTGTTTGAAAATCGAGGGCAGAAAAGGGTTCATCAAGGAGAAGGAGCTTGGGCTTTGTGGCTAATGTTCTAACCAGTGCTACCCGCTGACGCATCCCCCCGGAAAGTTCCGTTGGATATTTTTTTTCAACCCCATGTAACCCCATTTTCGCAAGCAGTCGCAGGGTTTCCTTTTTTTCCGTGTCATTGAGTCGGTTATTTAATTTTAAACCGAGAAAAATATTATCCTCGATCGTTTTCCAGGGGAATAAATAATCCTGCTGTAACATGTATCCGGTTTTCTTGTTGCCCGGACGGACCGTTTCTCCATCGATGGTAACCGTTCCTTTGGTTGGTCTAATTAATCCGGATATGATGGAAAGAAGGGTGGATTTTCCACAACCGCTTGGGCCGATGATGGAGACAAACTCACCTTCTTTAAGGGAAAAGTTGATATCGTAAAGAGCCGGGGTCTGGGATTTTGTTGTGAAATAAATATGAGTGATGTCTTGAAGGTGTAAAAAACTCATATCCATACGGAACCTCCTTCTGCGGTAGTGGAATTAATTTTCCATCACTTTTTTCGCGATCGTGGTGTTAACGAATTGATCGTAACTTAGACGGGCAGGCAATTCTCCGGCTTCATCCATAATATCTTGCAAATTGTTCCATTCCTCTTCATCCAAAATCGGATTTTCAGCGTAGGATTTTTGGTTTTTATAGCGTTCTACGCTGGAAGCAAGAATTTCCAGGTCAGTATCCTCAAAGAAAGGCTTGATTACCTGTACAATTTCCTCCGAAGAATGTTCATATACCCATTTTTGCGCTTTGTAAATGGCCCTTGTGAACTTTTCGATCACTTCCTGATTCGATTTCAAATAGCTTTCCTTGGTCATAAATACCGTATATGGAACATGACCACTCTCAACCCCAAAGGATGCGACAATTTTTCCGATTCCTTCCTTTTCGAACACACTGGCTGTCGGCTCAAACAACTGCACAAATTCACCGGTACCGGAAGCGAAGGAAGGTGCAATATTGGCAAAATCAATATTTTGGATGAGGTTTAAATCCTTATGGGGGTCAATGCCGTGTTTCTTCAATACAAATTCCCCGACCATCTGCGGCATGCCACCTTTTCTTTGGCCAAGGAAAGTGGAGCCTTTCAACATATCCCAGGAAAAGTTTTCAATGTTTTCCCGTGCAACAAGAAAAGTGCCGTCGGTTTGGGTGAGTTGGGCAAAGTTAATGATCGTATTTTCCCCGCCCTGGGCATTAACGTAGATACTGGTTTCGGCACCAATTAAAGCAATGTCTGATCCACCGGAGATCAGGGCGGTCATCGTTTTATCTCCTCCGGGAACGGTGGTAATTTCCACATCCAAACCTTCATCCTGGAAGAACCCTTTTTCTACGGCAACATATTGGGGTGCGTAGAATACGGACCTGGTCACTTCGGCGACATTGATTTTTTTCAAGCTATCTTTGGATGAAGCACAAGCAGAAAGGCCCATTAAGGAAAGGAAGAAAAGGATTGTAAAATATAATAATCGTTTTTTCATGAAAATCCCCCTGTGTCATGAAGTAACTTTGATATCGGCATTAGCCTACGTTATCCTATGTATAAGGTAAAATAGATGTGAATGCCCAAAACAATGAACCATTAGAATGGGGAAGATAAAAATGAATGGTCAAATTATCCATAAATATCGATTTCCTTCACCTAGTGAAAAGGTTCTTTTATATCAAGTTACATACCTTTCTGAAGGTTTAAAGGTTAAGGGGTTATTGGCAGAACCGAAACAGGGGACAAATTTTGAAGGTCTCCTTTATTTGCGCGGGGGAATGAAAAATGCGGGAATGGTCCGTCCGGCAAGAATTAGCCAACTTGCTCAGGAAGGATTTGTCGTCTTTGCCCCATATTATCGTGGCAATCAAGGGGGAGAAGGGGAAGAAGATTTTGGATTGGAAGATCGGAAGGATGCCTTTAATGGTCTTGAATTATTGAAAAATCATCCAAAGGTATTGAAACATCGCATTCATATTCTTGGCTTCTCGAGAGGGGGAATGATGGCACTGTGGACCGCCATCGAGAAGAAGGAAGTCGCCTCTGTTGTCACTTGGGGAGGAGTGTCCGATCTCTATTTAACCTATGAGGAGCGGATTGATTTAAGAAAAAGTTTAAAAAGAGTGATTGGGGGTTCTCCCTGGAAAGTTCCGGAAGAGTATCGATTAAGAACCCCTCTTTATGAACTGGAGAACCTACAAGCCCCTTTACTCATTATACATGGTAAAAAGGATAAGATGGTAACTGTTGAACATGCCAGGCGTTTGGAAAAAATGGCTACAAAAAACGGGAAAAAGGTAAACACTTGGATATTTGAAGAGTATGGTCATCATTTCCCTCCTTTAGAAAACAAGCGAATTACGGAAGCGGCGTTAGCTTGGATGAAGTCGGTGGAACAGGAAAAATGAGTTTCTTCTATATATATGCCAAACAAAATCCCGGGGTCATGAACCGCGATTTTGTTTTAATTATATTATTATAGCTAAATAATTTATTGTTTTTATTTCCAATTTATTGAAAATTATTTTTATAAAACATTTTCCTTATTTTTAGCAAATGGGATAAAGTACTATCCTTACAACAATGAAAGGGTTTACACAAAAAAACGTTGGAATATCAATGTTTATCGGCAAAAAAATATAAAATATGTTCTTAAATTTTTTCTTGCATTTTCAAGTATATTGTTTTAATCTTAATAGTATAATTTTCAAAAAACAAATGACGGCAACATTTCCTTTATATTTATTTTTTAAAAATAATTTTTAACCCTAAATTTACAGAAAAATGAGTATAATGGATTTATAGATCAAGCTTATTTTCATAAAGGATGTAAACCGTGGAATAATAAAATGTCCTCATTCAAAGGTTTACTGAACATTTTATCCGACTAAAAGAGTACAGTTTTAAAGAAACGAAGTTTCGATTATCAGAAGTAGAAGTAAGGAGGCTAACCGATGCCTGGAAAACCGTTATTGCAAATTAACAACTTAACTACATCCTTTCGCATAGGTGATGATTATTATCCTGCTGTCGATAATGTCACTCTTACCGTCAATGAAAATGAAGTGCTTGCGATTGTTGGTGAATCAGGTTGTGGGAAAAGCGCCCTCGCCCTATCCATTATGCAGCTCCATAATATGGAACGCACAAAAATGGAAGGCGAAATTTCCTTCAATGGTCAAAATTTGTTGTCCCTTTCATTAAAGGATTTAAACAAAATTCGTGGTAAGGAAATGGGGATGATTTTCCAAGACCCCCTAACAGCATTAAATCCGTTGATGAGGGTTGGGCAACAAATTGAAGAAGCGATGAAAAATCATTTGGACTTATCCGATGCAGAAATGAAAAAACGGTCTCTTGAGTTATTGCAAAAGGTTGGTATTCCAAATCCACAAAGAACCTATATGCAATATCCTCATGAGTTGTCCGGCGGAATGCGGCAACGGGTCGTTATCGCGATCGCCATTGCCTGTGAACCGAAATTTTTAATCGCAGATGAGCCCACGACAGCTTTGGACGTAACCATTCAAGCACAGATTCTTGACTTGATGCGGGATTTGCAAAAGCAAATGAAAACAGGAATCATTTTGATAACCCATGATTTGGGTGTTGTGGCAGAAATGGCAGACAAGGTTGCCGTCATGTATGCTGGTGAAGTCGTGGAATATGCGGATGTAAAGACCTTATTTAAAAATCCGTTACATCCTTATACCCGTTCTCTCTTTAATTCCATTCCTTCATCGGCTAAAAATCAAGATCGGCTCCATGTAATTAAAGGTATCGTTCCTTCGTTGAAGAACCTTCCTCGTACAGGTTGTCGTTTTGCAAGCAGAATTCCTTGGGTTGACGCATCTGCCCACGAAGAACATCCTGTAATGCGTGAAGTGGAGCAGGGGCATTTTGTTCGCTGCACATGTTACCAGCACTTTGAATTTCCAAAAGATGCGGAGGATTTGAAGTATGACGTTGCTGAAAGTTGAAGATTTAAAAGTATACTACCCGGTTCGCGGCGGATTTTTCAGGAATGTCGTTGACCATGTAAAAGCGGTTGACGGGATTAGTTTTGAAATCCATGAAGGTGAAACCTATGGGTTGGTTGGCGAATCCGGTTGTGGAAAAACAACGACAGGAAGAACCTTAATTGGCCTAAATAAAGCTACATCAGGAAGAGTTTTGATTAAGGACAATAATGAAGAGGTCGACTTGTTAAAACTGAAACGAAAAGAGTTTTACAAGTATCGGAAAGATATTCAAATGATTTTCCAAGATCCTTATTCCTCATTGAATCCGAGAAAACGGGTTCTGGACATTATTGCAGAGCCGATTCGGAACTTTGAAAAGCTTTCACCCCTTGAGGAGAAGAAAAAGATTCAACAATTATTGGAACGGGTTGGCTTAAGTCCGGAATCCATTTATAAGTATCCTCATGAATTTTCTGGTGGGCAGAGACAAAGAATAGGAATTGCCAGAGCCTTGGCTGTAAGCCCGAAACTCATCATTGCGGACGAACCTGTTTCGGCCCTTGATGTATCCGTTCAGGCTCAAGTGCTGAATTTCATGAAGGATATTCAGAAGGAATTCAATTTATCTTATTTATTCATCAGCCATGATTTAGGTATTATTCGACATATGTGTGACCGGATTGGGATTATGTACAAAGGAAGGTTGGTCGAAGAAGGTACCACAGAGGATATCTTCAGTAATCCTCAACATATTTATACGAAACGACTATTATCGGCCATTCCTGATATTGATCCGGATAATCGGGATAAAAACAGAGAATTGCGGATTGCTGTTAACGAAGAATTCAGCAATAATTACGAAAATTACTTTGATGCTGAGGGAAGAATTTTTGATTTAAGACCGATATCCAAAACCCACTCGGTTGCACTGCCATAGAGAGGAGTTTAATCGCAATGTTGAAATTTATCATTAGAAGATTTTTGATTATGATCCCTCAGTTATTTTTGCTAAGTATTCTTGTTTTCGCTGTTGCCGAGGCCATGCCGGGTGATCCGTTATCCGCCCAATTCCGTAACAATCCGAATTTGGATCCGGCCATGTTGGAGGAACTGAAAGAACAAGCTGGATTTAATGAGGCACCTCATATTAAATATGTAAATTGGATTAACGACTTGTTCCATGGTGACCTCGGAATGTCTTACATCCATAAAGTGAAAGTCTCTACCCTTTTGGGAGATCGTTTTGCGAACACCATTTGGCTTGGACTTGCCACTTTAATATTAACGTATTTAATTGCTATTCCCCTCGGTGTTATAGCCGGCCGATATCAGGATAGCTGGGCAGATAAATTAATTGTCGGTTACAACTATGTGACCTTCGCCGTTCCGCTTTTCGTCTTTGCCCTTTTGATGCTCTTTATTTTCGGCTTTAAGTTGGACTGGTTCCCTACAAGCGGTAGTGTGGATCCGAGAGTTACCCCTGGTACTTGGGATTGGTTCCTAAGCAGGGTGCACCATTTGATATTGCCTGCTCTGACTGCTGCACTACTTTCAACTGTTGGTACAGTCCAATATTTGAGAAATGAAATTATTGATACGAAATTAAAGGACTTTGTAAAAACTGCAAGGGCAAAAGGAACACCGGAACGGAAAGTTTACTCGAGACATATTTTCCGGAACTCCTTGCTTCCGGTAGCCGCATTTCTTGGCTATGACATAGTAGGTATTCTTGGGGGTTCCATCTTTATTGAACAAATCTTCGGTTATCCGGGGATCGGACAATTATTTATCAGTTCCATTTCCCAAAGGGACTACAACGTAATTACCACATTAGTTATGTTGTCTGGATTTTTAGCTCTCCTTGGAACGATGCTATCGGATATTATTTTGAGTATTGTCGATCCTAGAATCCGGATTGATTGAGAATAGGCTTTAGGGGGGAAAAACATGAGTGCCACAGCGCTTAAGGGCAAGAAGGCGATCAAGGAAGAAATGAAGAAAAGCAAGGCACCTAGCGGCTTTTCGGTATTGGCAAGAGAACTTGTCAAAGATAAACTTGCCCTTGTCTCTTTAGTCATCTTAGTAAGTATTGTCCTATTTGTTTATATATACGCACTAACATTGGATCAGGCAGAAATAACAAAAATTAATCCCCGGGCGATCTTTAAGCCGCCGGGTGGAGAATATTTGCTCGGTACCGATTATGGTGGCAGGGATATTTTTGGTCAGCTGATCATTGGTGCGAGAAATTCATTGACCATTGGAATTGCGATTACATTAATTACATCCTTCATTGGGATTACCATCGGTATTGTTGCTGGTTACTTTGGAGGAAGGGTAGATAACCTTCTTATGAGGTTTATAGATTTTATCCTCGTGCTTCCGGTAACGATGCTCATCATCGTATTTGTTGTTATCGTTCCTAAATTTAATGTTTTAAATTTCATCTTTATCATGAGTATTTTTTATTGGACAGGGATTGCAAGGTTGATCCGGTCCAAAACCCTTGCAGAGCGTGAACTGGACTACGTTTCTGCAAGTAAAACTTTGGGAACCCCAAATTGGAAGATCATCTTATTCCAGGTTCTCCCGAATTTAAGTTCCATCATTATTGTTAACATGACATTGAACTTGGCCGGAAACATTGGGATCGAAACAGGGCTCACCTATCTAGGTTTCGGTTTGCCGGAAAAGACACCAAGTCTTGGAACGTTGATCAGCTATTCAACGAATCCAGATGTCATGCAAAACAAGTCATGGGTTTGGTTACCTGCAGCAATACTAATTTTAGTATTGATGTTGAGTATAAATTTTGTCGGCCAAGCCCTTAAACGGGCAGCTGACGCAAGACAAAGATTAGGGTAAAAAAGGGAGGAAAAGAAAGATGAAAAAAGGCTTACTTAAGTTAGTCAGTCTTCTCCTCGTCCTCGGAATGTTGCTCACCGCTTGTGGCGGCAACAAGAGTAAGGATTCCGGAAGTGGCGATGAAGACAAAGTATTGGTCGATCCAACAGAGTTCCCGCAAACAGCGGAAGGTAAAGGAGATCCTATTGAAGGTGGAAGCATCACCGTCGGTCTTGTCACAGACACACCTTTTGAAGGTACTTTAGATTGGAATTTCTATTCCAATAATGTCGATGCAGATATTATGAAATGGTTCTCCGAATCCATTTTCGGCTATGATGCCAACTATAATATCTCCAATGAAGTTGAATCTGCTGCAAAATTTGAAGTTGCAGACGACTTCAAATCCATTACCATCACCATTCAAGACGGTGTGTACTGGCATGATGGTGAAAAATTGACCGCTGAAGATTATGTATATTCCTATTACATCATCGGTCACCCGGATTATGTATCAAAAGAAGTCGGTGGTTCCCGTTATGCCGATTCTCTCATCTCTGATATCGTAGGTATGGAAGACTACCATAACGGTAAAACGGATACCATTTCCGGTATTGAACTTCTTAATGATATGACTGTAAAAATTACCTGGAACAATGCTCAACCGTCCTTATTACAAGGTATTTGGGGCTATGCAACACCGAAACATTATTATGTAAATGATAAAGGTGAACAATTATCTGTTAAGGAACTTGTCAATTCCGAAAAAATCCGTACAAAACCGATTGGCTTTGGTCCTTTCAAAGTTGTTAATATAGTTCCTGGCGAATCTGTCCAATTGGAAAGATTTGATGATTACTATGGCGGTAAACCGAAATTGGAATCTGTCACAGTTAAAACGATTCCTAGCTCTACGGTTGTAGAAGAAATTAAGAGCGGTAAAGTTGATATCGCCGATTTCCCTTCCGACCAATATGAAATCGGAATGGAAACACCTAACTATCAATTGTTGGCTTATGAAGAAAATGCCTTCACATATATTGGTTTCAAATTAGGTCACTGGGATAGCGAAAAACAAGTAAACTTACAAGATCGGGATACCCCGTTACAAGACGTTGAATTGAGAAAAGCTATGGGTTATGCACTTGATAACAAATCCATTGCGGAAGAATTTTATATGGGTCTGCGTTCACCTGCTACCACATTGATGATTCCGTTCTTCAAAGAGTATCATAACCCTGATTTGGAAGGATTCACCTATGATCCTAAAAAAGCAAATGATATCTTGGATAAAGCCGGATATAAAGATGTTGACGGTGATGGATACCGGGAAGACAAAAACGGTAAGCCGATGGTATTTAAATTTGCTTCCATGAGTGGCGGTGAAACAGCCGAACCTATTGCTAACTGGTATATCCAAAACTGGAAAGATGTAGGTATCCATGTTGAATTGCTTGATGGTCGTTTGCATGAAATGAACTCCTTCTATGACATGGTTGAAAATGACGATCCGGATATCGACATTTATCAAGCTGCTTGGGGTACAGGTACCGATCCAGATCCGACAGGTCTCTGGGCAAGTACATCCCCTTGGAACTATCCTCGTTATGTAAATGAAGAAAATGACCGTTTGCTAGCAGAAGGTAGTTCCGAAAAAGCATTGATTGATCCGGAATACCGTAAGGATATTTACAATCAATGGCAAGAATTGATGATTGAAAATCCTCCGGTTATCCCGACCCTTTATCGTTATGCTTTAGTTGCAGTTAATAATCGGGTTGTAAACTATACTGTTGATTCGACAAGAACGGACCTAGGGTTTGAAGATATTGCAGTAACCAGTAAAAAACCGTTCACTGCAAAGGATTCTCAAAAATAATGAACAAAGAGGAGTGCCAAAGGGCGCTCCTTTTTTTATGTGAAAAAATGACTATGTTTGTTGATGAATCTTTCCAAAACTAAAACTACCTTAGGCAAGTCCCAACTGAATTATGGAAAAAAGCCGTTTCTTATCACAGAAGAATAAATGAGCCCTTAAAACGGATTAGGCTCCTGTTTTAAGGGCTTTGTTGTTACTTCTCCCAAATACATTTTTTGACGGAAACGGGAGAGGGGTCACTAGACAATCGGCCCCCCGTTTTTCATGATTTCTTCCGGGACATGGGGAAACTTTCGGAAATTATCTTTGAATTTCTCTGCCAAAAGAAGGGCAGCCCGCTTGTAGTCCTCTTGATTATTCCAGAGATTTGCCGGATTTAAGATTTCTTCAGGAACTCCAGCTATGTTAAGAGGAATATGAAGGCCAAAAATCGGATCGATTTGGGATTCCATATCGTCCAGATTGCCATTTAAAATGGCTTCAACCATTTTACGGGTATAAGCCAATTTGATTCTTTCCCCTGCTCCGTATTGCCCGCCAATCCAACCGGTGTTTACCAAAAATACACGAACATTGTATTGTTCAATCCGTTCCAACAACATTTGAGCATAAACATGGGCAGGAAGAGGCAAAAAGGGAGCACCGTAACAAGTTGAAAAAGTCGCTTCAGGCTCGGTAACCCCTCTTTCCGTTCCCGCTAGTTTGCTAGTATATCCGCTTAGAAAATGATAAACGGCCTGTTCTTTAGTAAGTTTGGATATCGGCGGTAATACACCGAAGGCATCGGCGGTTAAGAAAATGATTGTGTTTGGATGACCTGCCTTGCTGGGCAAAACGATATTCTGAATATGATGGATTGGATATGCAGCCCGGGTATTTTCCGTTAAACTGCCGTCTGTGTAATCGGGAATTCTCGTATCGGAGTGGATGATGACATTTTCGAGAACAGCCCCGAAGGAGATGGCATCAAAAATTTGCGGTTCCTTTTCTCTGGATAGATTGATGCATTTTGCATAGCATCCTCCCTCAATATTAAAAACTCCATGGGGCGACCAGCCATGCTCATCATCCCCGATTAATTTCCGATTCGGGTCGGTGGATAAGGTTGTTTTTCCAGTGCCGGAAAGCCCAAAAAAGAGGGCAACATCGCCATTTTTACCGATATTGGCGGAACAGTGCATTGGGAATACACCCTGTTTCGGGAGCAGGTAGTTCATCACGGTAAAAATGGATTTTTTCATTTCTCCCGCATATTCCGTTCCGCCGATTAACACGACCCTTTCTTCAAAAGAAATAATAATAAAAGTTTCTGATCGAACCCCGTCAATCACGGGATTTGCTTTAAAATTGGGGACAAAAATAACGGAAAATTGAGCATCATGATTCTTCAATTCTTCTTCAGTAGGTCGTAGGAATAGCTGATGGGCAAACAAATTGTGCCAAGCATATTCGGTTATAACCTGAATGGGGAGCTGATAATGGGTATCAGCACCGGCAAAACCTTTAAACAGGAATAGTTCATCCTTCGTCTTCAAGTAATCAAGAACTTTTCCATAAAGGGCAAGAAACTTATCCTTTGAAAGTGGCTGATTGATATTTCCCCATGCGATCTCATTTTTAACGGAGTTTTCTTCGACAATATATTTGTCCTTCGGTGAACGTCCCGTATATTTTCCTGTGGTCACCCTGATTGCTCCGGCGTTCGTTAATACCCCTTCTTTTCTTTCCAGAACCTTTTCTGTCAACTTTGGTACAGATAGCTGAACAGAGACATTTGCTTCTTTCAATAATAAGACTAAATGATCTTGAATGCTAACCGTGTTCATCCCATACCCTTCCTTTAAGTAAAAATGTAGTCCCGCAAAATAGTATAACACATTTACATTAATAATCTATACTAATCAACCGGAAAAGTGACATTTTTTATTTTTCACAAAAAATAAAACCCTTTTAAATTAATATGTAGAAAGGAATTGACAGATTCTAGGTTTTTCCTGTAATATTAAATTTTGAACGGATACTCTTATCCCGAGATGGTGGAGGGACAGGCCCTATGAAACCCAGCAACCTGCTCAAGTGAGAAAGGTGCTAACCTGAGGCAAGGAAATCCTTGAACGATAAGAGTGAAAGGTAATGTAATATTGACCGGAACCTTTCCTCGAGCAGGGAAGGTTTTTTTATTTTGTATCAGCCCACCTGCTCCAGGAACTTGGGTATTTTTTATAATCAATAGGTTTTTTCTTCATACTATCCATATGATAAGAAAAACGTTGTTTTCCTTGTATTTTTCATGCTGGGAATTAAGTATCCGTCGTGCAAAATGAAAAGGCAGTGCACCGCCTTTTGATCTAGACAAGGAGGATTAATATGGGAAAACGTTTATTTACATCTGAATCAGTAACGGAAGGGCATCCGGACAAAATTTGCGACCAAATTTCGGATGCCATTCTTGACGCCATTTTAGAAAAGGACCCGAATGCGCGGGTGGCGGCGGAAACTTCAATTACCACCGGTTTGGTTTTAGTTGCTGGTGAAATTTCAACGAGTACTTATGTGGACATCCCTAAAATTGTTCGGGAAACAGTTCGGGAAATCGGTTATACCCGGGCAAAATACGGGTTTGATGCGGAGACATGCGGAGTATTGACTTCGATTGATGAACAATCACCAGATATCGCCATAGGAGTAGACCGGGCCTTGGAAGCGAAGGAAGGTTTAATGAGCGACGAAGAGATTGAGGCGATTGGCGCAGGTGACCAAGGACTGATGTTTGGTTTTGCCTGCAATGAAACAAAGGAATTGATGCCTCTTCCCATTTCCTTAGCCCACAAATTGTCAAAAAGACTGGCTGAAGTCCGGAAACTGGAAATTATTCCATATTTGCGTCCGGACGGAAAAACGCAGGTCACGGTGGAATATGATGAGAATGGAAACCCTGTAAGGATTGATACGATTGTCATTTCTGCCCAACATCATCCGGAAGTAACGCTGGACAACATTAAAAAGGATATCAGGGAACATGTTATCGATCCAATCGTTCCCAATAATATGATTGATGAAAATACGAAATTTTTTATTAATCCAACGGGACGATTTGTCATTGGCGGTCCCCATGGGGATGCGGGATTAACCGGTCGGAAAATCATAGTGGACACCTATGGAGGGTATGCAAGACATGGTGGAGGAGCCTTCTCCGGTAAAGATCCGACAAAGGTAGACCGTTCCGGAGCTTATGCCGCCAGATATGTAGCCAAGAATATTGTGGCAGCCGGTCTTGCCGATAAATGCGAAGTCCAGATTGCATACGCCATAGGGGTTGCAAAGCCCGTTTCCATTTCCGTAGATACCTTTGGTACCGGAAAGGTTGCGGATGAAGTTCTTGTTGAACTCATCCATAAAAATTTTGACCTGCGTCCTGCCGGCATCATTAAAATGCTGGACTTGCGTAGGCCGATTTATAAGCAAACGGCCGCCTACGGACATTTTGGCCGTACCGATTTGGACTTGCCTTGGGAAAGAACGGATAAGGCGGCCATACTTAAGGAACAAGCATCAAAATATGAATCCTATTTCAGTTGATTTTAATGAGAAAACGGCTTTAGCCCAAGGGTTAAAGTCGTTTAATTTTCTTCTCGATTCAAGCATACCATGTGTGATTTGTGATTTTTCAGAAACGGCCTTTGTTATTTTTAACTTATAGGGTGTTGTAAAAAACGATGATCCGTCCATTTTTTCCATACAAGGTAGATTAATATTTCAATAACCAAAATCCCTATGTAGCTAAAAGACAAATAAGTTCTGGGGAAAACATTGAAAAGAGAGAGTGGGTTACCCGGGATATTTGGACAATTCCAGATTTCTCCTGTCACAAGGGGAAAATATAGAAAAATGTCCTATAACGGAATCGGAAAAATTGAAAAGTATACGGAAAAGATAAAAGGAAGGATTTCTATTTCCCTCCTCCCTCATAAATGTGATCATCCACGGATTTACGTTACTTTACTTCCCTTTTTACTTCCATAATCCATTACCTGTCTTGTAATGACTTGTAATATTGACCCTTTTCCCGGTATTCCCTAACAATACGTTCCATTTCTTTTCTATCCTCTTCCTCGATCGCACGGATGACTTTGGCAGGGCGTCCAAAGGCTAGCGTGTTAGGAGGAATTTTCTTACCTGGTGGCACAAGACTCCCTGCACCAATAAAAGCTCCTTCCCCTATTTCGGCACCATCCAAGATGATAGAACCCATACCAATGAGAGCTTTTCTGCGGATGATGCAACTATGCAAGGTCACCTGATGACCAATTGTTACCTCATCTTCTATGATTAAGGGAAGACCGGGGCTTTGATGGAGAAGGCATAGATCCTGAATGTTTACAGATCTCCCAATTTTAGTCGGTGCCACATCCCCCCGGATGACCGTTTGGAACCATATACTTGATTCTTCCCCAATTTCCACATCGCCAGTAATGGTAACAAAATCCGCAATATAGGCTGATTCTGCGATTTTTGGGTATACTCCTTTGTATGGATAAATTTTATACATGATTTCTTCCCCCTTTGGCAGTATTCTTCTTTCATTTTACCTAATCCTTTCCATCTTTTCGAAAAATTGATTACAAGAAAAGAAAGGGGTGAAGCGGATGGCGGTCCCTAACAATTCCCTCCGCCTGACATTGGAAGTGTATCAGAAAGTAATTCCTACTGTTCGGAGGGAACTCGAGTATTGGAAAAAAAGGGCGGAAATGATCCCAAACGGGGAATTGCGTAGACAAGCATTGCAAAGTATGGAAGGGAAGGATTTCCATTGTGAAGGTGGTGCAATTCTCTCGTTAATTTCGGAAGAACGGTGGGAAGAAGTGATAAAGTTTATCGTCAGTTACCAGACAATTTGCGATTATTTGGACAATCTGTGTGATCGAAGCAAATCCAATGATCCAAAGGATTTTATGACCCTTCATAATTCGTTAAGGGATGCGTTGGACTTGGAGCAGGAGGTAGGCGATTATTATCTGTATCGGTCGGATCGGGAAGATGGTGGGTATCTCAAGGCTCTTGTGGGAACATGCAGGAATTTTCTCCTGACGCTCTCCAATTACCCGTTTATAAGGGAGGGAATCTTGGAGCTTTGCCAATTGTATTGCGATCTCCAGGTTCATAAACATGTGATTAAGGAAGAAAGGCTGCATCGTTTGCAGAGGTGGTACGAGAACCATAAAAAAGCTTTTCCTTACATGGATTGGTATGAGTTTTCTGCCTGCTGCGGGTCGACATTGGGGATTTTTTGCCTTGTTTCTTATGGGGCGAGAGAAGATTTTCGACCGGAACATGCGAAAAAGATTTTAGCAGGTTATTTTCCCCATCTTCAGGGTTTCCATATACTCCTTGATTATCTAATCGACCAAAAGGAAGACCAGGAAGGAGGTGATCTGAATTTTTGTGCCTATTATCGTCATCCAGAAGAGCTTTTCCAGCGCCTAACCGAATTTTTCAGAGAGGCAGACAGGATGGTAGGGCAATTGCCTCACCCTTATTTCCACCGAATGGTCAATCGGGGGCTTCTCGGGGTATATTTGTCCGATGAAAAGGTAAACCAACAACCGATCGTTAAAGAAATGGTTGAGGGGCTTTTGAAACTGGGGGGGAGGACAAGCTACTTTTTTTATTTAAACGGAAAAGGGTATCGGCTATGGAAACGCCTTTTTCAGCAAGAGAAAGAAAGGTCAGAAAGCTGTTAATTTCATGGCATGAAATGGAAAGTGAGTGGAGGGAAAGGTTAAATTCAAGCAGTTATTTGGATCCCTATGGACAAGGTTTGGTTGTATTGATATAATTTTTAAAAATTTAGGAGGGGAACGGCCTTGTCCGAAACTTCATTTTTTGAACTTCAAAATCAACTATTTGAATTATTTTCCCTGGAAAAATTAGATGAAGTTCATTCCCTTATTGAAAAGGCTGAGAAGGATTATCCTGATAGGCTAGACAAGACCCTTTTTTGGAAAGCTTGTGTGTTTTCCCTTCAAGGGAAAGAGGAACAGGC